>Ga0206934_1049_pt1 | contig 28562 bp, 24 predicted proteins | sample Alteio_BWOrgHeat_16_FD_152932 | JGI IMG/M metagenome (GOLD analysis project Ga0206934, IMG submission 152932) | Enriched cells from forest soil in Barre Woods Harvard Forest LTER site, Petersham, Massachusetts, United States -... | ecosystem: Environmental > Terrestrial > Soil > Temperate forest >...
TTCGCGAGTTGCAGGCGATGCAGCCCGGTGATTTTGTCACGCATATCGATTACGGTATCGGCAAATTTGCCGGCCTCGAAAAAAAAGATGTAAACGGTCGTGAGCAGGAAGCCATCCGACTGGTTTTTCGAGATGACGATCTTTTGTATGTAAGTATTCACGCGCTACACAAAATCTCAAAATACTCTGGCAAAGACGGCGCACAACCTGCTATTAGTAAACTCGGCTCGGGTGAATGGGAAAGTAAAAAAGCGAAAGCAAAGAAGAAGGTAAAAAACATTGCGAAAGAGTTGATCTCCTTGTATGCCAAACGCAAGCAAGCACCCGGATTTGCCTTCGCGCATGACAGTTTTCTCCAGGCCGAATTGGAAACCTCATTCATTTATGAAGACACACCTGATCAGGCCAAAGCAACCGAAGATGTAAAACGCGATATGCAGCAGCCACACCCGATGGATCGGCTGGTTTGTGGCGATGTTGGCTTTGGAAAAACAGAAGTGGCTATCCGCGCGGCATTCAAAGCGGCCACCGAAGGAAAACAAGTGGCCGTGCTTGTACCTACTACCATTTTGGCAATGCAGCACTGGCGGACTTTTTCAGAGCGGCTCGCGAATTTTCCGGTGAAAATAGAATACGTTTCTCGCTTTAAAACCGACAAAGAGATAAAACAAATATTAGCTGAGGTTAAAGAAGGAACTGTCAATATTATTATCGGGACACATCGTGTGGTCAGTAAAGATGTAGTGTTTAAAGATCTCGGCCTGCTCGTGATTGACGAAGAGCAAAAATTTGGTGTGAAAACTAAAGATCGCCTGAAAGAATTGAAAGTGAGTGTAGACGTTCTTACACTGACAGCAACACCAATTCCACGTACTTTGCATTTTTCGTTGATGGGTGCGCGCGACTTGAGTATAATATCCACGCCTCCCCCCCAACCGGCAACCGGTTACAACCGAACTTCATACCTACGATGAAGCAAAAATACGTGACGCTGTCAGTTATGAATTGCGAAGGGGAGGGCAGGTTTTTTTTGTTCACAATCGGATCAGTGATATCGAACAAGTTGCTAATGTGGTTTTCAAGTTAGTTCCAGACTCAAGAATTGGAATTGCCCATGGTCAAATGGACGGTGACAAGCTAGAGAAGGTAATGGTCAAGTTTATTGAAGGTGAATACGATGTTTTGGTCTCTACCAACATCATTGAGTCAGGATTAGATATTCCAAATGCCAACACGATTATCATTAACAATGCGCACTTGTTTGGCCTCAGCGATTTGCATCAGATGCGCGGCCGCGTGGGCCGGTCCAACAAAAAGGCGTTCTGTTATTTACTTACTCCCCCTGCATCTGTTCTGCCTTCTGATTCACGAAAGCGTCTGGCAGCATTAGAGGAGTTTTCAGAATTGGGCGATGGTATTAAGGTGGCCATGCGAGATCTCGATATCCGAGGGGCCGGCAATTTATTGGGCGGAGAGCAGAGTGGCTTTATCACCGACCTGGGCTTTGATACATATCACAAGATTTTGGATGACGCAATCCAGGAATTAAAGGAGACGGAGTTCAAAGAACTTTTTGCAGAGGAGCTTTCAGAAAAAGCCAAGTTGATTGTGCCTGATTGTGTAATTGAAACAGATCTGGAAATTCTTATTCCGGATAATTACATCAGTAGCACGACCGAACGATTGCAGCTTTATTCAACATTAGATAACATTCCTGACGAAGAAGGATTGGGGAAATTTAGCAAGTCATTAAAAGACCGGTTTGGTGTTTACCCTGTTCCGGTAGAGCAATTGATTAACTCCGTGCGTTTGCGATGGCTTGGTGAATTGCTGGGCTTTGAAAAAATCAGTCTGAAGAATGGAAAACTCCGCCTTCATTTTATATCCGGAAATGAAGATTACTTTAAGAGCCCTGTTTTTGGAAAGATTCTCGCCTTAGTTCAGCAGCACTCTAAAACCTGCCGAATGAAAGATACTGCTGGCAAGCTGATACTGACGGTTGAGAATATCGGCTCCGTAGAAAGTGCGTTGGAAATCCTGCAGCCGCTAGCTTAGAATTTCAAATCGCTAAGCGAAACATTTTCAAGATAAGGTTCAAGACCTGAAACGTTATTAAATGCATTGATCATTAAGACCTTTTTATACTTTGGTGAATAGTACACCTCAATAAAAAAATCTCCTGCGTGGTACAGATAGACTTTTGCTTCTCCCAATTTACGGGCAACAAGGAAATTTGAATTGCCTGTAACCCAATCGCATTTTTTCTCAAACGATGCCCCCTGAAAATCTCTAAGCGTAGTCATAAAGCCATTTTTTCAGTTCAGTAATCGAAAGATTATGCCAAGGCTGTATTTCGCTGGTTTTCCATGTTATCGTTCATTCGTTAGCCCAAAGACGGAATCTTTTTCCCAAATTGAATATGAATAATAATTCATCTGGGCATGCGTTAATCCGACAATTCCACCTTCGACCTAAGGATTCAGCAAAAAAATCTTATCCTTTGGAAAACATGGATTTATCTTTTTATATTAGCGGTTACTTTTATTTATAACCAAAAGCAAATGAAGCATTTAAAGTCATTTTTGATCTTAGCCGGGCTTTCTTTGGTGGTTTCCTCTTGCTTCTTGCGCAAAGGCGGAAAACCTACTGCCCAAAATCCTGGAGCATTGAGTACTGCAACAGGTTTGAAATATACTCGAGACGCAGCCGAAGGATTTCCTGTGGATCCATACAACTCTCAACCCGATGCACCGAATATGGTGTTTATCGAAGGTGGCCGCGCTGTGCTTGGTTCATTTGAAGAAGATGTAATGGCTTATCGTGACAATATTGAAAGAACTGTTTCTGTTGCTTCGTTTTACATGGATGAAACTGAAATCGCTAATATTCACTGGCTGGAATACTTATACCATCTTACGACAGACTCAACTAAAGTTGACGGAGGCAGAGCTTACAGCGCAGCACTTCCAGACACCATGGTTTGGAGATCAAACCTCGCATTCAATGACCCTTATGTTGATCATTATTTAAGATATCCAGGGTTCAGATATTTTCCAGTTGTAGGTATCAAATGGAAACAGGCTAACGAATACGCTAAATGGCGTACCGCTGTTGTTAATACTGATTTAGCAGAAAAAGCAGGTGAGAGTATTCCTGAAACCGGTGGAGGAAGAATTCCTATTGAGAAGGGCTTCACCATTCCAAATTATCGTCTTCCTACTGAGGCAGAATGGGAATATGCTGCGCAGGCTTTGATCGGTACGCAGTGGCTCGAAGAAATGCAAACTCATCAGCGGATTTATCCTTGGGATGGTCATGCTCTTCGTAATCCTTACGGAAAACAAATGGGTTATTTCTTGGCCAACTTTAAACGCGGCCGTGGTGACTATGCAGGTATTGCCGGCCGTCTGAATGATGGTGCTCTTATTACTTCATATATCTACGAGTATCCTCCAAATGACTACGGATTGTACAATATGGCGGGTAATGTAAGCGAGTGGGTGATGGACGTTTACAGACCATTGTCTCATCAGGATTTTGATGACCTTAACCCTATTCGCCGAGATGATTTTATTGATAGCCACAGTGCCTATAGAAACAGGTACACTAAAACAGCTAAAGATTCAGTAGTCACTTTGCCCAACGGAACTCAAAAATCCATGCGTACTTATGAGTACACTAAAAACCCACAGGGGTTTATTTCTCTAATCTCTGATAAAGTTCGTGTTTACAAAGGTGGTTCATGGAAAGATGTGGCTTACTGGATGTCACCAGGTACACGCCGGTTTTTGGATGAAGATTCAGCTACTGCAACTATCGGTTTCCGCTGTGCAATGATTCGCGCTGGCTCGAACTATTAAAATATTTTACAGAACTAAAAAGGCAGCCCAAAAGGGTTGCCTTTTTTTATTGGGCTTCGGCTATACAGGCAATACTTAATTCTTTGCATCCGCCTTCAAGTAATTGTTGGCCGCAAGCTTCAAGAGTAGCGCCTGTAGTAATTATATCATCTACCAGCAAAACCCGTTTTCCTTTAATCACTTCACCGTCTTTTATATCAAAGGCCTGACTTACATTATCCCATCGCTCGGTTTTATTCTTTTTTGTTTGCGTCTGAGTATTATTCCGTCTAACGCTAATGCCTTCACTGAATGGTACGTTAAGCGATGCTCCCAATCCTTCTGAGAATTTTGCGCTTTGATTATACCCCCGTGTCCTTAGTCGGGCAGGGTGCAGCGGCACAGGAATAATCAAGTCAAATTCATTTTTACCAGAATCGTTCAACTCCCTTCCAAATAATTTCCCCAGCCGTATCCCTACTTCCGGTTGATTATTATATTTTAATTGATGAAGCAAGTGCTGAACCATGCCAGTCTTTCTAAATTTCAAAAAAGCCCACGCGTGTTTTACCGGCAGCCTTCCAATAAATTTCTCAGCTACGGGATTACTATCGGCAAGATGGTAGCCTGTGCGGGGCATATCCAAAATACACCCGGTACATAAAATATCTTCTCCTTGGACGAGGCTGGAGGAACAACCAAGGCAAAATTCCGGAAAAAATAAGGAGTTAAAGTCGGAGAATATTTTCGCCCAACCCAAACCATTTGATTTGACTCGTAACAAACTCATCTTTGCATAATAGAAATTATAACGACAACAACCATGAGTTTAGTTGAGCAATTCAATGAATACCGCAGCAGGATGAATGAGAAAATTCTTGCAGCCGACAATCTGATTATTAAACGTATTTTCAACCTCGACACCAACGCCTATCAGGAAGGTGTTCTGGATGTTAAAGCAAAGGAGCTCATCGGCCTTACTTGCTCGCTCGTTTTGCGATGCGACGACTGCGTAAAGTATCATTTAGAAAAATGTAAGGATGTGGGGTTTACAACTGCCGAAGTTCATGAGGCAATGGGCGTAGCAACTCTGGTGGGTGGAACGATTGTTATCCCGCACTTGCGCAGAGCTTTTGAGTTTTGGGACGAATTAACAAAATCCTGATGTTCAAGCGAGACCTGGATCTGGATATTCATTGGCAGGCTTTGCTGGGTCAACTGGAAATGACGCTGGGTAAGAAACCAAAAGACATAAATGGTGTTCTATTTATCATTGGTGTCCAGGAGCTGGGTCGTGGCGCAATAAATTTCTCTAAAGAAGAGAAGCAAGACCTTATGCACATCGCTATTTGCAAAGTGCTGAGCTTGTCTGGCTACTACGAGCTTGAGGGCACAGATAGTCAAGGGTGGCCGCATTGGAAATTGGTGAAAAAACTACCCCATTTTGACCTTCTCGAACAAGAGAAACTCTTGAAAATGCACGTGCTGGAATATTTTGAAAAAGAGTTGGGCTGGGAGAAGCATTTAATTTCACCCCAAGCAGAATGATCGCTATCTATTTTTCCCTTTGAATCAAAATGCGCCGGGATTACCTTAGTTGTTTTAAACCATGAACGATCATAAGCCGTTGTAACCATTGACATGGAAGAGGGGATCAAAAGTATTAATCAAAAAATTACATCCTTCAGGCGCAGGTACTATCTCAGCTTATTTCTACGCGGAGCTATCTTGGTAAGTGCTTTAGCTTTGGGCTACTTTTTGATTGCCACAGTTCTCGAGTATAACCTGTGGCTTGGTCGCTCTGCCAGGTTTTTTATTTTCGTTTCTTTTTTCATACTGATCGGTTGTTGTTTTTACCTGTTTTTAAGAAAACCCTTTGCCTGGTGGATTTATAAGAAAGGATTGGGCGAAGAAGACAGTGCCAGAATCATTGGTCATTATTTTCCAGTAGTTGCAGACCGCCTACTAAACATCATTCAGCTGGCATCTGCCCAAAAGAAAGATTCCCTCCATGAAGCAAGTATCGTTCAAAAGTCCGGACAACTTCAGAATATCTCTTTCGAAAACGCTATTGATTTAAGAGCGAATAGAAAATACCTCCGGTATCTCGCACTTCCGGTGGCAATAATCCTTGTCCTGGTTTTTATCAACAGTTCTATTTTTACAAAAAGTGCCAGTAGAATCGTTCAGTTCAATCAGGAGTTTTCACCCCAGGCACCATTTCAGTTTTCTTTGCAAAGCAAGAGCCTTGTCGCTTTTTTCAATGAAGATTTCGATTTGCAGTTTTCTTTAGAAGGAAACGCTTTGCCGGAATCAGCATACATCGTCACTGGAACACAACGATGGAAAATGGAAAGTTTAAAGCCAGGACAATTCCGTTACATTTTTGAAAAAATGCAAAGCCCGGTCGATTTCCAGATCGAGGCATCCGGATTTTATTCTTCACTTTATAAAATTGAATTAGTCAACCGGCCTGAAATCACACAAATAAAAATCTCGCTCGTATTTCCCCACTACACCGGAAAACATGCTGAAGAAATCACTAACGCAGGGAATATTGAGATACCCCAGGGTACTAAAGTTACCTGGAAAATAGGGGCATCGAATGCCGCCAGCGCTCAAATGCAGTTTTCGTCAGGTGAATTTGGAAAGATGCAATTATATGACAATCAGTCATTTAGCTACGAAAAAAACTTTAATCAGCCGGACCAATACACGATTTTATTGGAGAATGAGAAGAGCAAAAACAAAGACAAAATTTCATACCGGATTGACGTAGTCAAAGATGAATACCCACAAATTTTTGTTGAGACACTTCGCGACTCTATTCTTTACAAATCAATTTTACTGGGAGGCCAGGTGAAAGACGATTATGGGATCAGTGAATTAATGTTGAAATATGAAATTGAAAATCATACAGGTGAAGACAAGCAAACTATAAAAATTCCGATCGCGAACGATCGCTCACAGCAAAACTTCTTTTACTCATGGAGTATCGATTCATTACACCTAAGTCCCGGCGACAAGCTCAGTTACTATTTCGAAGTTTGGGATAACGACGGTGTAAACGGAAGGAAGGCAACCCGGTCTGCTTCGTATATCTTTTCACTTCCAAGCAAAGAGGAATTAAAAACCGACATTTCTAATCAACAGCAAATCGCAGAAAATAAAATCGACCAGGGCCTGAAAAAAGCTAAGGATTTGAAAAAATCGATTGACGAGGCACAGGAAAAACTTAGAGGCAAACAAAATCTGGATTGGCAAGACAAGAAATTATTAGAGGACTTGATCAATCAAAAAGAAAAGCTGGATCAGACCATTGACCAACTGCAAAAAGAAAACCAATTGCTTGAGCAAAAAAAGGAGGCGTTTACCGATGAGGATAAACGAATTAAAGAGAAGTCTGATCAGATTCAAAAGCTAATGAACGAGCTCCTCGATGAAGAAACCAAAAACCTTTTTAAAGAACTTGAAAAGCTGCTGAAGGAAAATGCAGATATGCAGCAGATTCAGAAGATGCTCGATAAAATGGATCGTAAAGAAATTAATCTGGAAAAAGAGCTGGAGCGTACTCTCGAACTTTTCAAGCAATTACAGTATGACTACAAACTGGATCAGGCGATCAATGAATTAAAATCGCAAACCGAAGGGCAAGAGAAATTATTGAATAAGACCGAAGAATCGGCAGGCGAAAAGACTACTCCGAAAGAGAAAGACCAGGAGTCATCACCAAACAAGGATGGCAAGAACGAAAAGAGTTCAAATGAACAATTGGCCAAAGAGCAGGAGAAATTGAAGAATGAATTACAAAAATTTGAAAAGTCCATTGATGATCTGAAAAAACTTGGCAACGAGATAGACCGCGACGACAAAACCCCAGAAAAGGAAGATTTTGACCAACTCGAAAAATCAGAACAGCAAAGCCAGGATCAGATGGAGCAGGGAAATCCCAAAAAATCTATTGAGCAACAAAAGAAATCGCTAAGCCAGATGAAGGAGATGCAGAAGCAACTTCAGGGCATGCAAAATTCGATGGACATGGAAATAGATATGCAAAACCTTGAAAGCTTGCGGCAGATCGTACATGGACTCATCAAACTGTCTTACGACCAGGAGAGCCTCATGAAAGATTTTAACAGCATTCAGCAATCTGATCCAAAGTATGTTCAAATTTCTCAAGGCCAATTAAAGTTAAAAGAAGACTCTAAAGTGCTGGAAGACAGCTTATTAGCGTTATCAAAGAAGGATCCCTTCATGGGATCAGTTGTAACAAGAGAAGTTGGTGACCTCAATGACCATATTGAAAAAGCGGTAACCAATATGAAAGAAAGGCATAAGGGGAGTGCGGCCTCTGAGATGCAGTTTTCGATGACCAACATTAATAATCTTGCCTTGATGCTCAACGACCATTTTGAGATGATGATGAAAATGATGGCTAATGCAATGCCTTCAAAAGGGAAAGGGAAAAAAGGAAAGAATCCGCCAAGCTTGGGAAAGATGCAGCAACAAATTAATGATCAAATAGAGCAGCTTAAAAATGGTCAAAAGACTGGGCGTCAGTTTTCGGAAGAGTTGGCAAAAGTAGCTGCTGAGCAAGAAAGGATACGGAAGGCACTGCAAGAGATGCAAGAGAAATTGAAGAGAGAAGGTGGGAAAGAAATCGGAAATGATATTCCTGGAAAAATGGAGCAGACAGAAATGGATTTAGTAAACAAGCAGATCACAGAGCAAACGATCAGGAGACAAAAAGAAATACTGACAAGGCTTCTTGAGACAGAGAAATCTATGCGTGAACAAAACATGGATGAAGAACGAAAGGGAGAAACAGCCAAAGACTATAGTAAAGAAATCCCCAGGGCTTTTGAAGAGTATTTAAGATTAAAGGAAAAAGAAGTAGAATTGCTTAAAACCTTGCCGCCAAGGCTTTATCCTTATTACAAAAAAGAAGTTTCAGAGTATTTCAAACGAATCAACTAAAAACAGCGTGGCAGGAGTAAAGAACATTAGCATTGAAATCCCCTCTCTTTCTGAGAACATTCGAATCATCGAGAGCTTCATAGACAACGTAAAAGAGAAATATCAACTCGATGACGACATCTATGGCAACATTATGATTGCGGTAACTGAAGCAGTTAATAATGCTATTAGGCACGGAAATAAGGACAATTCAACTAAAAACGTAAGTCTTTCCTTATCACTCGAGGATGGCTTGATAAAGTTTAAAATCCAAGATGAAGGTAATGGGTTCGATTATCAACAGCTTCCTGACCCCACTTCGCCCGAAAATATAGCCAAGCCGGGTGGTCGTGGTATCTTCCTGATGAAACACTTGTCCGATGAAGTCGATTTCAAAGACAATGGGAAGATTGTAGAACTAAGTTTTTACATGAACCAATAGAATGCCTGTCCGATTCTTCGTTGAGGAAATAGACTTCAAAATCAATAATCCAAGAAAGGCAGTAAATTGGATCAAAGAGGCAGTAAAAAAGGAGAGACGTTCACTTTCTGACATCAACTACATCTTCTGCGATGACCCTTATCTCCTTGGCCTAAATCAGGGATTCCTTAACCACAAGACGTTAACTGACATCATCACCTTCGATTATTCAGAAGGAAAGACAATTGCGGGAGAGATCTATATCAGCATAGACCGGGTAAAGGAAAACTCTCTAAAGTTTCAAAGTGATTTTGAAGATGAGCTGCATAGGGTAATGATCCATGGCATTCTCCACTTGTGCGGATACAATGACAAAAAAGCGACTGAAAAATCTATCATGCGCAAAAAGGAAGATGCTTACTTATCTTTGTGGAAAAAAATGTTCCACGTGAAACTCTGAGGGCGCCTAAGTCTCGATTGTTCCACGTGAAACATACCGAATTATGTTTCCTGAATATGATGTAATAGTTGTCGGTGCTGGTCACGCCGGTTGCGAAGCCGCTGCCGCAGCTGCCAATATGGGTTCCAAAGTAATGCTTGTCACTATGAACATGCAGACTATAGGCCAAATGTCCTGTAATCCGGCAATGGGTGGCGTAGCGAAAGGGCAAATCGTTAGAGAAATTGACGCGCTCGGAGGCTACTCCGGTATAGTCTCGGACAAATCAATGATTCAGTTCCGAATGCTAAACCGGTCCAAAGGCCCCGCCATGTGGAGTCCGCGCACTCAAAACGATCGGGCTAGGTTTTCTGAAGAATGGCGCATATCACTTGAAAACACAAAAAATGTTGACTTCTGGCAAGAGATGGCAAGTAGTCTCATTGTAAAGAATAGGAGAGTAGTAGGAGTAAAAACAGCTCTTGGCTTAGAAATAAGAGGAAAAGCGATTGTCTTAACCAATGGAACATTTCTTAACGGGAAAATCCACATAGGGGATAAAAACTTTGGAGGAGGAAGAACAGCTGAAAAAGCCGCGACCGGAATGACCGAACAGTTAATAGAATTGGGGTTCGAATCTGGCAGAATGAAAACGGGAACTCCCCCGAGGGTAGATGGTCGATCGCTTGATTACGGCAAAATGGTTGAACAGCCAGGTGATGAAAACCCAAGTAAATTTTCTTTCACAGATACCAAAGCATTAAGTAACCAAGTCAGTTGTTGGATCACTTATACCAACGAAGATGTACACCGCGAACTTGAAAAAGGGTTCGACAAGTCGCCAATGTTTCAAGGTAGGATCAAAGGACTGGGCCCGCGCTATTGTCCATCCATTGAGGATAAAATCAACCGATTTGCAGACAGGGATAGACATCAAATATTCGTAGAACCAGAAGGTTGGAACACGATTGAAGTATACGTCAATGGTTTCTCTACATCTCTACCAGAAACTGTTCAATATGAAGCACTCAAAAAAATACCAGGATTTGAAAGTGTAAGGATGTTCCGTCCGGGATATGCGATAGAGTACGATTACTTTCCTCCAACTCAATTGAAAATGACATTGGAGACTCAACTAATTGATAATCTGTACTTTGCAGGCCAAATCAACGGCACTACAGGCTATGAAGAAGCGGCTTGTCAAGGCCTTATTGCCGGCATTAATGCACACAATAAAGTGAAAGAGCTAGAGCCTTTCATCCTGAAAAGATCTGAGGCCTACATTGGCGTATTAATTGACGACTTGGTAAACAAAGGCACACAAGAGCCTTACAGGATGTTCACAAGCCGGGCGGAGTACAGAATTCTGTTGAGGCAAGATAATGCAGACATCCGCCTGACTGAAAAAGGATTCCACATTGGATTGGCTTCAGAAAACCGTCTGCAAGCCGTTCGTGACAAAAAAAATAAAGTCAACAGTTTTTTAAAGGAGTTAAAAGAAATGCGTGCTATTCCTGGCGATGTAAATGAAGGATTAGCTGCTTTGAACGATTCAATAATTGAAGAAAAGGTCCCGCTAATAAATCTGTTGAAGCGACCAGGCATAGGGACAACGGAATTAAAAAATCTATCGGAGGGAATTCGGCAGTCATTCGCCAAGTATCCTGAAGAAGTTTTGGAGCAAGGCGAAATCATTGTAAAATATGAACCATACATTGACCGCGAACAAAAGCTTGCAGAAAAGATAGAGGGCCTTGAAAACTTTAAAATAAAATCCGACTTTGATTATGATCGTGTCAAAGCCTTGTCTTCCGAGGCTAGGGAGAAATTAAAAAAAGTAAAGCCCGAAACGATCGGTCAGATGAGCCGCATCAGTGGCGTTTCGCCCGCAGACGTTTCTGTTTTGAGTGTGTATCTTGGCAAATAAATGCTTATAACAATCTCCTCTTGCCCGATATGTTCGGGCACCATTTTCAATAATTATTTAGAGTGCAAAGATTATACGGCAAGTCAGGAGAATTTTATTCTGACACAATGCAATGCTTGCCAGTTTGTTTTTACAAATCCAAGACCTGACACCGAATCAATTGGCCAATACTATTTATCTGACAAGTACATCTCACATACCGGAGGCAAACAAAATCTCACAGACCTGCTCTATATAAGTGTGCGTACAATTGCTCTCCGATGGAAACTAAAAATTATTAAACAAAATTCTGCTGGGAAAACGATTCTTGATTTTGGTTGTGGTACCGGTGAGTTTTTGAAACTAATGAAGAACAAAGGCTGGGATACACATGGCGTTGAACCTTCTTCAGCAGCAAGGGCTACTGCCATCAAAAACGTGGGAGAAAAAATATACCCCGACCTCAAAGAATTAAACGAATTAACTTTCGATTCCATAACTCTTTGGCATGTTCTGGAACACGTTCACGATCTAAATGGCGTGCTTCAAAATCTCAAACTTCTTTTAAAAAAATCCGGCACAATATTTATAGCTGTACCTAACTTCCAATCGGATGACGGACAATACTATAAGTCGTACTGGGCAGGATACGATGTACCAAGGCACTTATGGCATTTTGGTAAAAACAATATGAAACAAGTATTGGAAAATAACGGGCTTCAGATTACCAATATACTTCCAATGCGAATGGACTCATTCTATGTTTCTTTATTAAGTGAATCTTACAAGCATCCTAATCAATGGAAACTCATTGCGATGACTAAAGCTTTCACAAGAGGTCTGATCTCAAATGCCAAAGCCAGAAAAAAATTGAATTACTCCAGCCTTATATACATCGCAACTAAATGCGAAAACTAGCAATCATATTAGTCTCATTTCTAGTTTGGAAATGTGCCCGGCAAACACAACCCAGTGGCGGACCAAAAGATACTGATCCCCCCGAACTAGTCTCGTCAACTCCTGATAACGGTCAAAAAAACTTCAAGGGAACAAACATCGAGCTCTCCTTTGACGAATTCGTAAAACTGAAAGATGCGAAAGAAGAGATCCTAATATCCCCATCCCCTGGAGCAAAGACCAAGTTCTCAGCAATAAAAAATAGAGTTACCATTGTTCCCGAAAATCCATGGAAGGATAGCACGACTTATAGTATTGCCTTCAGAAACGGTATCCAGGATATCAACGAAAGCAATCCTACGGATGATTTACACCTGGCATTCAGCACAGGCCCTACTATCGATTCCTTAAAACTTTCAGGTTTAGTTACGGAGGCATTCAAAGAAAAGCCGGCTGAAAAAATGACAGTGGCTCTTTATCAATCAGATACCTTCGACATCTTTCAACATAAGCCTACCTACTTCACTAAAACCAATAAAACCGGGCGCTTTCAAATTCAAAATATGAAGGCCGGCAAGTACTACGTTTACGCCTTCAACGATAAAAGTAAAAACGCTAAAGTGGACAGCAAAACAGAAAGCTTCGGCTTTTTGGCAAAAGAGATAAATTTACCTGGCGAAGATGACTCAATTCACATTGAATTAATTCATCTTGATACCCGGCCATTAAAATTAAGCAGTGTAAGAAATACAAATACGATCTCAACAATTCGATTCAACAAAGCGCTCGATAGTATCTCGCTCAAGACAAATGGTGTACCCATTATATATACCTTCGGAGACAGCCATTCAGAAGCTGTTGTTTACAAAGATTTTGACCAGAAAGATTCCCTTCAAATCACAGTCCACGCTACCGACAGCATGAATCAACAACTTGACACAGCTGTCTATGTAAAATTTACAGATAACAAGAAAATTGAAGAGAAGTTCAAAGTAGACTGGCAGGTTTCCTTCAGTGCCGAAACAAGTATTCTCACCGCCGAAGCTTCCCTGAATAAACGATTGCTATCTATAAACTATGACAGCATGTACATTCAAATCGACACCTCTACATTTCAGTCAATCAGTGCTAAAAACATTACAGTTGATACTCTCCTAAAAAAAATCAAAATACAATCGCTCTTAAAGATTGACTTAAAAACTAAAACCGTAAATCCCGTATTCCTAATGGGAAAGGGAGCACTGATATCGATTGATAAAGACTCAACGAAAACGATGGATCTAAAAATAAAAATACCCAAACAAGAAGACACAGGCTCAGTCTCATTGGAAATCAATACCAAAGAACCACACTTCGAAGTCCGATTGCTAACCGCCGATAACAAGTTAGTCAGATCATTCAGGGATCAAAAGAACTACACATTCACTTACTTAAATCCCGCCGAATACCGGATAACCATCATCATCGATGCTAATAATAACTCTCGCTGGGATCCCGGAAATTTTTACAAAAGAAAAGAACCTGAAAAAATACTTCTCTACAAGAACTCCGAGAATAAATATACGTTCCCCATTAGAGCAAACTGGGAAGTTGGTCCATTGGTGATAACCTTCTGACAACTTGTAGACAACTGCAGATTTTGTTGGTGAAGGCTACAGACTTGATACTAACCCACAATACGGTAATTCGATAAACAACCAATACTGCAGAAGTCAACAAGTTCGGAATGTGAAATACTTAATCCACTATCCACAAAATAATGTGAATTTGTACCTTACACAAAGAAACCGATCCCTTACAGTATAAATTTCAACAAAAGACCAAGATACCCGTTCAGCAAAGAGTAATTCCACAATTCCACACCGATAATGGTTCTTATTAAATCTTATATATATAAATTAATAAGTACACTAGCAGTACTTCTATTGTGGCTAACTATTGGATTGGCACAAAACACACAAGAAATTCAGATAGCAAATGAGTATTATTCCAAAGGTGAAAAGGAGAAGGCGCTTATCGCGTATCAAGCCCTGGTGAAAAATCCGGTGAACATCCCTTTGGTCCATTCTAATTATTTTAACCTGCTTCTTGACCTACAGAGATATAAGCAAGCTGAGGATTATGTTGAAAAATTGATCAAAAGAGAGAATCGACTCAGTTACCGGTTGGACCTTGGAATTTTAATGATTAAGTCGGGAGAACAGGCTAAAGCGGATAAATATTTTAAAGCCTTGCTTAAAGCAAACACTGAAGATATTTATAAAATGAAAATGGCTGCCGACTATCTGGCTTCTTATAATCTTCTGAGTTATTCTACCGAAGCTCTGTTGCAGGCGCGAAATGTGGGCGGGCCTACACTATTTACGTTAGAGCTCGCCAATCTATACCGTATGCAGGGCAAGCGCGAGGAGATGGTCAACGAATATTTGAACTACGTGATACAAACGCCCACAAATATTTCGTACGTGAAAAATTTGCTACAAATGCTTTTGGCTAAGCACGAGGACTTTGAAACCCTGGAGAGAATTCTTTATGAACGAATACAGGAGAATCAACAATCTGAAGTATTTGCAGACCTTCTTATTTGGGTGAATTTACAGCAAAAGAATTTTTACGGAGCATTTGTCCAGGCTCGTGCTTTTGACAAGCGCTTTAAAAAAGAACAATCGAAGACTTTAGAGATTGGTCAAATCGCCCTGAACAATCTTGACTATGAAAACGCAATTCGTAGTTTTTCTTTTGTGGTGCGCGACTTTGCGGGCACAGAGAATTTTTTGCCAGCCCAATTGGGAATTATCAAAGCCCGCGAAGCGAAAGTAAAAAAGACGTTCCCCGTAAACCATGATTCGGTTCGTTACTTAATCGGTGAATACCGGAATTTTCAAAACCAAAATCCAAATCAGCCGAGCGCCAACGAAGCTGAACTTAGTGCTGCGATGCTCCATGCTTATTTTTTATATGAGCTGGATTCTGCTGTTGCCGATTTGTCGAGATTGATAGCGAATCCAAAAGTTTCGGCACAATTAAAGGCACAAGCCAAAATTAATTTAGGAGACATCTATTTTTTAAAAGGTGAACCTTGGGAATCCACCCTGCTTTATTCACAGGTGGAAAAATCACAGCATGAAGCTCCCCTTGGTTATGAAGCAAAATTGCGCAATGCCCGACTCTGGTATTTTAACGGAGATTTTAAGCTGGCCGAAGAGCACCTTGATATCTTGAAACAGGCCACCACCCGCGAAATAGCTAATGACGCCATGGAACTAAGCATGAGAATTAAGGAAAATATTGCCTTTGACTCTACCGGTCAAGCTCTTAAGGAATTTGCTTCAATCGAATTATTGGTTTACCAAAATAAATTGGATGAAGCAGTGAATAAATTAGAAAACTTTACAAAAACGAAAGAATCTCCTGGCATTCTCGATGACGTATACTGGCTCGAAGCCAACCTGTTGATGAAACAGGGAAAATTTGAAACGGCAATTGCGAAACTGCAAAAAATACTGGATGAATTTGGCAGCGACATCCTGGCTGATGACGCCTACTTTTTGCAAGGCGATATTTATGAACACTATCTAAAAAACAAGGACAAAGCCATGGAAATTTACCGGGAGTTTTTGGATAAATATCCAGGCAGTGTCTATTCTGCTGAAGCCCGAAAGAGATACAGAACTCTGAGAGGCGACTTTGAAGGAATGCCCAATCAATAAGTGCCCTGAGACTTTATTAACCGTCTTTTCAAATTGAACTACTTGCTCAACGGACAACAATCGGAGCGACTAGAATTTCGCAAGCTGATGGCTGGCGATTTTGACGAATGTCTGAAGTTTTTTGAAGAGCCTCTTTCAAACAGATATTGGAAAAGTAAAATCACAGAACCAAAGGCCCTGTGCAACGAGTGGTTTGAAAAACAATTATGGCGTTATCAAAATGGGAAAGGCGGAACGAATGTACTTATTCACAAACAATCAAAGGGAATCGTTGGCTGGTGCGGATTACTTATCCAAAAAGTAGATAACGTTGAAGAGCTGGAAGTAGGCTACTCAATCCTTCCAAAGTTTTGGAACAATGGTTATGCAACAGAGGCAGCAAGGAAGTGCATTGATTTTGCTTTTGAAAAAGATCTTCGCGAATCGGTCATAGCCATTATTCAAGTAAATAATATTGAATCACAACGAGTGGCTATCAAAATCGGAATGGAAGTGCAGCACCAAACTAGCTATAACGACAATGAGGTAACGATCTATAGAATTAATAAAACGAATTGAAACTTAAAATTTCATCTGCTGCACGCGCACAGCATTAAGGATAGCTAAGAGCGCAACGCCGACATCAGCAAATACGGCTTCCCACATAGTGGCACTAGCGATCGCGCCGAGAGTTAGCACGATTAACTTTACACCAAAAGCCAGACTGATGTTTTGCCAAACAATCTTTTTTGTAACGCGACCTATTTCGATCGCGGATGCAATTTTTGCTGGCTGGTCTGTTTGAATAACAATGTCGGCTGTTTCAATAGTAATATCACTCCCCATTCCGCCCATAGCAATGCCAATATCGCTGAGCGCCATCACTGGCGCATCGTTAATACCGTCACCAACAAAAGCAACTACTCTGGTCTTATCAGTTTTAATTTCAGAGAGCTTTTGCATTTTCTGATCGGGCAATAAATCGCCAAACGCAGTATCTACGCCAAGTTTGTTAGCCACTTCTTGAACAGTAGAATTTTTGTCGCCCGATAGCATGAGGGTTTTTATATTCGCTTGCTTCAATTGGGCGATTGCAACTTTGGAATCAGTCCGGATACGATCGGCGATGGTGATGAAGCCGGCATAATTTCCACCAATAGCGATAATGATAGTTGTTTCGCTATTGGTCATTGCCGAATGATCAAGCGAGATGTTAAACCGGTTCATTAATCGGGCGTTGCCTGCTAAGACTTTCGTTCCATTTATTTCTCCACACAAGCCTTCACCCGGAAATTCCTCGATGGATGTAACAGAATTAATTTTCCAGTTATCGTTGGCATATTCCAATACGGCTTTAGCAATAGGATGTGTCGATTTGCTTTCTAACGATGCAACGAAACTTAGCAAGTCGCTTTCATCAAAATTGGCTGTAGTGACTTTATTAATTTTAAAGACACCTTCGGTCAATGTTCCGGTTTTGTCAAAGGCAACTGTATTCACTTTAGTAATCAAGTCCAGATAGTTTGAACCTTTAAACAGAATACCACTCCGTGAAGCTGCACCAATTCCGCCAAAATATCCCAGAGGAATAGAGATGACTAGCGCGCAAGGGCATGAGACAACCAGAAAAAGTAGAGCACGATAGACCCATTCATTAAACGAATAGTTTTGCAAAAAGAAAAAGGGTACAACAACAACCAGAGCGGCAAGTAATACTACAAGGGGTGTATATACTTTTGCAAACTTGCGAATGAAAAGCTCAGTGGGAGCCTTATGTGCTGTAGCTTCCTGAACCATATCAAGCACACGAGAAAGTGAGCTGTCAAAAAAAACTTTTAGTGACTTTAAGATCAATAACCCAATCGAGGTTAAGCATACCAGCGAGCACTACTTCATCTTTGCGAATTGTTTTGGGCTTACTTTCTCCGGTCAGCGCGCTGGTGTTAAAACTGGAGAAGTCACTTAACATCATTCCATCCAATGGGACTTTTTCTCCCGCTTTTACCTGAATGGTTTCACCAATCAATACTTCCTGGGGCTTAATATTTTCAAAACTTTCATTTCGAAAAACAGAGGCAACTAATGGACGTTGATCTAAAAGTTTTTTTATATTTTTTCTTGATCGACCGACTGCGAGATCTTGAAAGAACTCGCCAACAGTGTAAAATAGCATGACCGCCACGCCTTCAGGATATTGGCCGATACAGAATGCACCAACGGTAGCAAGCGACATTAAAAAAAATTCACTAAACAAATCTCCCTTGAGAGCTAACAGAACTCCATGCCGGATTACCGGGAACGCGACAAGAATATAAGCAATAAGGTACCAGGCTAGCCGTAGGTATCCGGAAAAGAAAACAGGATTGAGCCAATAATCGAAGGCGAGTCCGCAAAACAGAAGTAACGAACTGATTATGACAGGAAGATTTTTTTTTACTTCTTCCTCATGTTCGTGAGTGTGGTCGTGATTATGTGTTTCCATAATCAATGGAGAAGAAATGAAATAGCGCCCGTAACAATCAAAGTAACACCCGTGATAATTCCGGCCTTATGCTCGAGCGCATGCCAGTTGAATTTGTTCAGACCGTGATAAGCCAAACTTACCCACACGACCATGCCTGTAAGTGTCACTGTAAAATAAATAACCGACATAATTACCGTCCACCAGATGCTTTGTGTTCCTGATGCCAGAAAGTAGGCTTCGATTTCCAGACACGGAGAAAAAAACATAGCTAAGGAAAGCGAGAAAATCATTTTTGTTTTTGAATTCTGATGCTTGGGGTCGTCTACATGAAAATGTTTGTGTTTATGATGACGATAAATAAATACCGTGCCGATCACAATTAAAACCGCAGGCGCTATAAAGGGAGTGACATTGCCAAGCCATTTCGAAAGCTCCCATCCAAAAAATGCAAGACTCCAACCTATAAGTAATGTGCTGGCCACATGACTTAGCCCGGCAATAACAGTGATTTTGAGAATTTCATTAAGCGACCAGTTTTCTTTGCGACCAATAGCTAGTATTGGAAGCCAATGGTTGGGAATTATGGCATGAAGGAGACTAAGTAAGAGACTTCCCGAAACGAGCGTAAACATTTAGTTATAATTCAATAAGCAAATTAGCCAATCTCCTTCACTTGCTGTTCTACTCGACATTCTTCAGCACATTTAGCAATTGAAAGGAACCATTCACAACGATCTTATTTTTGAAATCTGTAAATAAATTTTCCGGCGAAATTATTTCTACAAATCCATTGTCTGAAGCACCGGCTTTAATTTCAACTAATTCATAACTGTGCTTGACGGCATCCGTTTCTATGAAAACAAAATGTTTCCCTTCAAAATTCACCAGCGCGTCTACGGGCAAGGCAAATGTGGAAGCTGATCCCGTCTCGATCAATGCGCTAAAGTAAGTTCCGGGGATGAGGTTGGAATCCTCGCCTTCCAGGTGGCAATGAACGCGCAAGGTCCGTTCTGGAGTAATTTCTTTTCCAATCAAAAAAACTTTAGCAAGCCTTTCCGTCGACTCGTTTGAAAGTGTGATGTGCGCCAGCTGACCAATTTTTAATTTTGGAATATCCTTCTCGAAGACCTGCGCTTCGGCATGTACGTGCTCTGTATCAACAATGCGGAACATAACATCTGTCGGACTTACATGCATTCCAAGATTTACATTTACCTGAGAAACGTAACCGGAAATTGGAGAAATCATACTTACCGTATTCTTGATTTCACCATTTTCTATTTCTGCCGGATTGATGTTGACCATTTTCAACTTGGCTTTTAGTCCTTCAACCTTAGCTTTTGTACTTAAAAAAGTTGACTTGGCCTGTTGTAACGATTTTAAAGCGTTTACATTTTCTTTTGACAAGTCGAGCTGACGGTTATAGTCCTGTTCCAAAAACTCAAGCCTGTTTTTGTTGTCGAGATAATCCTGTTGAAGTTGGATGTAATCAGGATGCTCAAGCACGACAATGACCTGACCTTTTTTTACATGCATTCCCTGAAGCAGCTCTGTTGATTTAACAAATCCTCCAAGTGGTGCAGAAATAGAAACCAAATTTTGCGGTGGCACGTCGAGCATTCCATTGGCTTTGATATTGCTGCTGATGCTTCTCTTTTCAATACTTCCAAGCCGGATCACAATTGTTTTTTGTTGCTCATCAGTCAAGGAAATTTGAGATCGTAAGGTTTGAGAATTTGATGACTCCGTTTCCGCATCGTTCTTATGAGATTGTGAGGAGCAAGAGAGCAGAGCGAAAGCAAGAAAGATTTTAATTAGACTTTTCATTCTATTGATCATTTAAAGATTTCAAAATTTTCCCAGAAGGAATTCAAGTTTTATGACAGACTGATTGTATTGGTTAAGCGCAAGAAGGTGGCCGTTTCTGATGCCGATAGAAGTTCTCAGTGCTTGCAAATATTCGATGTAGTCAATTTCGCCAGCGTGAAAGGCCTTGGAGGCCTGCCTCAAAATATTCGCTGCGTTTTGTAGAGCACTGGATTCGTAGTAGTTCAACGTTGCCAGATTTTTGTCAAGCTCACGTAAAGCCTGCTCATAATTTCCCGACAGCATAGTTTTGTAATGAAGAGCGTTTTTTCGGGTTGCTTCTTCTTGAAAGTACGCGGCTTTTGCCCGGGCCAGATTTGGTTTGATCCACAGCGGTATGGAAAGACCCAATTGAAACCCGTTAAATTGTTTGCTACGGGAATAATACGTGTCTTGACCATTTACATTTTGTATGCCGGTAAGACTTTGAACAAATGCGCCAACCATCAGGTCTGGCATTATTCGGCTACGCTCCACTTTTTTGAATTGCTGACTAATCGTTACCTCCTGATTGAGTAGTTTCAGCGAGGGATTATTTTGTAACAATACCGAATCCAACTCTGATGGTAAAGGACGCTTTTTTAATTCATCACTTGCCGAAATGACGCTCTCACTTTTCAACAGTGCTCGCAGCCTGGTGCCCGAGATTTGAATATCAGCAAGATTTTGCCGTTGGATATTTTGAACTTCCATCAACTGAGTTTCGGCACTGGTTTTTTCAAGCAGATTGCTCTCGCCGGTTCTGTAACGCAAAGCAGATGCGCGCTCAAAATCTGAATACAAGCTGTCTTGAGAAAGTAGTAATTTCTTGAGAGCGTTTTGATAAAGTAGTTGATAATAGACAGACTTCACTTCATAGACCAAATTGTTTTGCTGAACAACGAGATTTTGCTGAGCACCAGATACCTGCTCCTTGCCCAGCTGTACCTGGCTCACCAAAGTAGAAGGAAACGGGATTGTCTGTAATAAGGTGAGGTTATTGTCTTGGTAAACAGAGTTGTATTGACCGTGCATCCAAAGAGCGGACAACTTGCCTATGTCAGTAGCTGTTTTTTTTGATTCTTTGAAATAATCAATTTGGTCCTCGGCCGACTTTATGCTTAAATTATTTTTCAGAGCAGTTTCAACGGCCTGGTCAAGCGTAAGCTGTTGGGCATAAGAAGAAATTGAGGCACATACCAAAAGGGCAAACTTTAAATTCTGAATTTTGAATCTAGTCATAGCGAATATTTTTGAGAAGATTTTTCAACGTAAGTATAAAGCACAGGCAATACTACCAGAGTAAGCAATGTTGCCGAAAGCAGACCGCCGATCACAACTGTTGCGAGAGGGCGCTGTACCTCTGCTCCAGCGGTTTGTGAAAGTGCCATTGGTAGAAAACCGAGAGAAGCTACAAGCGCTGTCATTAATACCGGACGCAAACGTCGCGTAGTTCCGGAGCGAACAATGTGGGGCAAACTCAAGCCAGGATCTTCTTTTCTTAGCAAGTTGAACTCAGAGATAAGAACAATGCCATTTAAAACAGCAACGCCGAAAAGAGCAATGAAACCTACACCGGCGGAAATACTGAAGGGCATGCCGCGCAGCCAAAGCGCCATCACACCGCCAATAGATGCCAACGGAATAGAAGAGAATATTAGTAATGCTTCTTTGAAGGAGTGAAGAGTGAGGAAAAGCAACGCGAAGATTAAAACAAGAACGATAGGTAAGGTTATCATCAGCCGCTGCTTGGCTTCTTCTAAGTTTTTAAAGTCACCTCCGTATTTCAGAGAATACCCCGGCTCTATTCTTAGCTGACTATTTATTTTTTCATTAATCTCTTTTACAATATTCTCGACATCGCGACCCCGTACATTAAAACCAACGGCAATTCGTCGCTTGGTGTCCTCGCGCTGAATTTGGTTGAGACCTGACTGAAGTTCAATGCTGGCCAACTGTTCGAGCGGAACCTGCTGGCCATTGGCAGTCGTGACAAACAAACCTTTAATGTCATCGATGCCTTTGCGATTTTGAAGATCTAACCTTACAACGAGGTCAAATCGCCTTTCATTTTCGTAAATCATTCCGGCTGATTCGCCCGCGAAGCCTGTGCGCAATACACGATTTACATCTTCGATAGTCAGCCCAAACATGGCAAGTTTATTACGATCAAACTTTACCACAATTTGAGGAAGCCCGCCCACAGGCTCAACATAGATATCTTGTGCACCTTTAACTGTTCGTGCTATCTTTCCGACCCGATCCGCATACTCCATCAGCCGATCGATATCTTCTCCATAAATTTTTATTACGACATCCTGCCGGGCACCCGTCATCAACTCATTGAAACGCATTTGTATTGGTTGTTGAAATCCGTAAAGGACACCTGGCATTGATTGGTGAAGCTTGTCAGACATTTTATTAGCAAGCTCTTCGCGCGAACTTGCACTAACCCATTCGTCGCGGTCTTTAAGTACAATGATAAGATCTCCATTTTCGATAGGCATTGGATCCGTAGGAATCTCAGAAGTTCCGATTTTTCCTACCACTTCTTTTACTTCCGGGAAATTGTCGAGCAATATTCGAGCGCTTTTTTGAACAGTTTCCACCATTTGTGAAAGCGAGCTTCCTGTGATAATCTTCGTTTCTACCGCGAAGTCGCCCTCGTCAAGTGTGGGTATAAACTCTCCGCCCAGTCTAAAGAATATCACAGTACTGACTCCAAAAAGAATAACGGAAGAAAGAATAATCGCCATTCGTCTCCGTAAGGCGAAAGAGAAAATGGGATCATACACCCGATGAAAGAATGCAATAATCTTATCAGAAATGTTTTTAGAGGTCGAAGGTTTTTTGCTTAGAAATAAAGCCGAAGCCATAGGCACATAAGTCACGGAAAGAACCAATGCACCAAATATTGCAAAGGCTACTGTTTGTGCCATTGGCCTGAACATTTTTCCTTCGATACCTACCAGTGTGAGTATTGGCAGGTAAACAATTAAAATTATGATTTGCCCAAATGCTGCAGACCTCATCATTTTTGAGGCGGACTGTTTCACCTTCTCATCCATTTCGAGCTGTGAAAACTTGCTGGTGTTGTTGAGCCGCTCCAAATGATGCATTGAAGCCTCAACGATAATTACAGCACCATCTACAATCAGACCAAAGTCGATTGCTCCAAGGCTCATCAGGTTACCTGATACTCCGAAAAGATTCATCAGGCTAATCGCGAAAAGCATGGACAATGGAATCACGGAAGCCACCACCAGGCCTGCCCGGAAATTGCCCAGCATAAGCACCAAAACAAAAACAACAATGAGAGCGCCTTCGGCGAGATTTTTTTTAACTGTCTGAATAGCGTTGTTAACCAGTTTCGTTCGATCGAGATAAGGTTCAATTACAACACCTTCCGGTAATGCTTTTTTAATTTGTTCTATTCGCTCTTTTACTTTTTCAATAACTAATGAGGAGTTGGCACCTTTAAGCATAAGTACGATTGCACCCACTACTTCTCCGTGGTCGCCACGTGTCATTGCACCATACCTTGTTGCATTCCCGTATCGCACCTGTGCAACATCGCGGATCAGTACAGGTAAGCCTGTAGCATTATTTTTTACTACGATCGTTTCGATGTCATCAAAATTTTCAGCCAGACCTTCGCTACGAATGAAAAAGGCATAAGGCTTTTGGTCGATGTAAGCACCGCCTGTGTTCTGATTATTTTTTTCAAGTGCAAGAAAAATTTCACTGATACTAACGTTCATGCTTTTCAGCTTGGCGGGATTCACAGCAATTTCATATTGCTTTAAATTGCCGCCCCAGCTGCTTACGTCTGCCACACCTGAGGTCCCCAACAATTGCCTTCGCACTATCCAGTCCTGAATGGTGCGCAGTTCCATTGCATTGTATTTGTCTTCATAGCCTTTGGCTGGGTGAAGGATGTACTGATAGATTTCACTGAGTCCTGTGGTGAGTGGACCCAGCTCAGGACTTCCGGTGCCGGCCGGTATCATAGCCTTAACACTTGAGAGCCTTTCATTCACTTGCTGACGCGCCCAGTAAACGTCTGTGCTTTCGGTGAAGACAATGGTTACAACAGATAGTCCAAACCGGGAAAAGGAACGCATCTCGATGATGCCAGGAATTGTGGCCATCGTTTGCTCTACGGGAAATGTAACAAGTCGTTCAATTTCAGGAGCCGCAAGTGAAGGTGACACAGTGAGTACCTGCACTTGATTGTTTGTAATGTCGGGCAAGGCGTCAATTGGTAATCGCGTGAGCGAGTAACTTCCCCACACCACTAATGCTAGTGTGAGAATACCAATAGCCAATTTATTCCTTACCGAAAAGGAAATGATTCCATTAAGCATGGAGATAGTCTTAAAGTGAAAGATGATTTAATGACAAGGCCAGGGTGAAACGGCCTCAGTCTGGAGAATGGAAATTAGGAAAGTCGGGGAGGCTGGAAGATGTCTTGCAACTGAGATGCAACGTATGCCTCGGTGTAAATTGAAGAATGCTTAACTAAATTTTGAACAAGGGTTTCTTTCAAGGCTATTTTAAATTCTGGAAGAGCCATGGCTGGTGCAGTGTACGAATGACCAGGCACTTTGAACGGCAACTGACCGTCGTGGTCGTCATGATTCACATCAGTCTTGTAATGCATGGCCAGGAATTCCCAAAACGACATGTCAGAAACCTTTTGTCTGTGCTCTGCATAATGCTCGAACAACACAGGCAACCGCAAGGCTTCATGAAACTCGGTGTAAGAGTTTATGTACAGGGCGAGAAGCGATATGGCCAGAAAACGTTTCAACGGAGTTATAACTAAACGTAAAGTTATAGAAAATGTTGAATAGTGACGATTGCTTTAAAATAGTGAGTAGCTCCCGCCCTTTCTGAACTTGGTCAAATCGTAAGGCGGCATCTCACGACCCGCAAAATATTTTTTCCGTGAGGTACGAAAGAGTTGATGGATGACGTCAGCCACATTTCCTTCTCCGCTCATGCGCCTGCCAAACTGAGAGTCGTTTACATTTCCACCGTGCATGGAACAGATCTGGTGCCAAACTTTGTCGAAGCGATCAGGAAAATTCTTGCGCAGCCAGTCTTCAAAAATTTTTCCAACAGATCCGTTCAGTCGAACTACGGTCATGCCGGCTGTTAGCGCACCATGATCAGCCGCCGCTTTTAGTATTTGCGGTATTTCGTGATGATTGAGTCCGGGAATGATCGGCGCATTCATTATACCTACAGGAATATTTGCCTTCGATAACTCCTCAACAGTTTTCAGTCGTTTGATGGCGCTGGCGGTGCGCGGTTCCATTATCCGTCTAAGGTCTTCATTCAGTGTTGTTATTGAAATCATAACGTGCACTAGCCTGTCTGACGCAAGGTCTTGCAAAATGTCAATGTCGCGGGTGATCAGGCTATTTTTAGTGATCATTCCCACCGGATGACGATACTTGGCAAGTACCTGTAGCATCTTTCTGGTGATTTCCTGTTTTCGTTCTTGCGGTTGATAGCAATCGGTGTTGCCGCTAAACATAATAGGCGCCGCATTCCAATTTTTATGAAGCAGTTGTTGCTCTAAAACCTGAGCTGCATTTTTCTTGACAATGATTTTGCTTTCAAAATCCAAGCCGGCACTAAATCCATAATATTCATGTGTATTGCGGGCATAGCAATAGATACATCCATGTTCACATCCCTGATAAGGATTCATGGAATACATTCCCCTTACATCAGCGCTTTCTACTTTATTGATAATCTTTTTTGGACTTTCGTAAAAAATCTGGGTATGAGGATTTTCAAGAAGTGGTTCATCAAGGCCTTCAATATGATCGGTGACATACTGGCCTTGCAGAAATTTGTTTCCGGTTTTTATTTGCGCTCCCCGTCCCTTGAAGTACGAATCATCCATACACGAAAATACTAATTAAATTAGTAATGCTAAAATATTTAGACACACACGTTTTGGAAATTTTAGATCCTGTTTCGCAGGATTTCGGAGTCAAAATCCTGGTAAAACTTGAGAACCTGAACCATCCGCTTATATCTGGTAATAAATGGTGGAAACTGAAATATAATCTGGAACAGGCGAAAAGAGACGAACAGAAGACACTACTCACTTTCGGAGGAGCTTTCTCGAATCATATTTTTGCTACCGCAGCAGCGGCAAGCGAGATGGGCTTTGAAAGCATTGGTATTATTCGTGGAGAAGAAATTTTGCCTCTCAATCGGGTTTTAAAATTTGCCAAGACACAAGGAATGAAACTCGAATTCATTTCGCGCGAAGCCTATCGTAAAAAAAATGAGAATGCATTCATTGAGTATCTAAGAGAAAAATATGGAAGATTCTTTTTGATTCCAGAAGGCGGGACAAATGCACTCGCTGTTAAAGGATGTGCTGAATTTGCCAGAGAAAAACTTTCGTCAGTCGAATTTGATTATCTGTGCTTACCAGTGGGCACGGGCGGAACCATGGCAGGAATAATCTGCGGATTGGAAGGTAACAAGGAAATCATCGGCTTTCAGGTTTTGAAAGGAGCAGAATTTCTTATGGAGGAAATCAACAGTTTAGCAAAGGATTTTTCCGGACGAATATTTTCTAACTGGAATTTAGAAATGGATTACCATTTTGGCGGTTATGCAAAGAGAACCAAAGAACTAGACGACTTCATTACTAAAATAGACCGACAGCATAATATCAAACTGGATCCTATTTATACCGGCAAAATGGTAGCCGGTGTTTTTGATCTCATAAATAGAAATCGTTTTTCAAAGGGAACAACCATTCTTCTCGTTCATACAGGCGGTCTGAATACAATTTAATTTCAAATACCCTCGGCAACGAAAACGCGCTTGACACGCTCGCTGGTATTTGTCAGAATTTCATATGGAATTGTATCAATGCTCGAAGCCACTTCGTGAATTGACAAATCGTTGCCAAAAATAATTACTTCGTCCCCTTCGCTAGCCTTAATGCCGGTGATGTCTACCATAGTCATGTCCATGCACACATTTCCAATTACTGGAGCTTTTTTTCCGTTGACCAAAACCACTCCTTTTCCGCGACTGAAACTCCTGCTGAATCCATCGGCATACCCAATAGCGAGGGTGGCAATAGTCATCTCCTGCTTTGCAGCTCCTTTCCTGCTATAACCCACAGTTTCTCCTCGCTTTATTTTCTTTATATGAGAAATCACCGTCTTTAAAGTTGCTACCATTTCAAGCTCACTGAATTTTTCTTCCGACGGATTTACCCCGTACAATCCGATCCCCAACCGTACCATATCCATTTGAAAATTTGGTAACCGAAGAATTCCCGCAGAGTTAAGGATGTGACGCAATGGTTTTATTTTCAACTCAAACGAAATGCGCTCAAAGAATTTTTGATAACGCTCAAATTGCTCTTGAGAAAACCCATCATGCACGGCCTCGTCCGAACCTGATAAATGAGAAAAAATCGATGCCACTTTAATATTCTTGTTCGACTTCAATATCTCCAACACTTCGGGAATATCACTTTCATTAAGGCCAAGACGATGCATTCCTGTTTCCACTTCAAGATGAATGGCAGATTCGCGGCCGTGCAAAAAGGATATATAAGCTCGGAGAATTTTCAAATTGTAAATGGCAGGTTCAAGTTGCATTGTGAGAAGAGAATCAAAACTCTCTTCCCCCGGATTCATTACCATAATTGGTAGCGTAATATTCTTTTTGCGAAGTTCAACGCCCTCGTCTGTGTAGGCCACACCGAGATAATCTACTTTATGATACTGCAACAAATTGGCGACTTCTTCACTCCCGCTACCATAAGCAAAGGCCTTTACCATGGCCATTAGCTTCACACCAGCCTTTAGTTTTGATTTGAAAAAATTGAGATTGTGAACCATTTTTCCCAAATCAATTTCCATAACTGTGCCATGACTCTTGCGTTGGAGTCGCTGAATGATCCGTTCGAATTGAAAAACGCGTGCACCTTTTACAAGTATCAATTCATTATTGAAAGAACTAAAATCAAAATCGGTAAGAAATGCTTCGGTCGTTTCATAAAAAGATATTGACGCAATTGCGCTAAAATATTCCCGTTGAGATTTCAGTGAA
>Ga0206934_1081_pt1 | contig 28478 bp, 18 predicted proteins | sample Alteio_BWOrgHeat_16_FD_152932 | JGI IMG/M metagenome (GOLD analysis project Ga0206934, IMG submission 152932) | Enriched cells from forest soil in Barre Woods Harvard Forest LTER site, Petersham, Massachusetts, United States -... | ecosystem: Environmental > Terrestrial > Soil > Temperate forest >...
CAGCCCGATAAACGATAATACTGCAAGTGTCTTGATCTTGTTCATAGAATGAAGTTAAAAAATGAAAAACCTAAAAATTAGCTCGAAAACTTCGGTCGTTCTGAGATATAACCCATGAACGAACAATTCGTAACAAAGTATTTTTAAAAAAATGATTGTTTCTTTTGGAAATGCTTGTCTAAGCCAAAAAACGACTAAAAAAACCATGAATTAATCCTGTCACAAACCGTTAGATGGGGGGTTACATGTTTAAGAAACGTACTGACTTGAACGAATTCGCCTTACCTGTTCCTGGGATAAGGGCGCGGCGTACTCCGTCGGATCGTATTAGGATCGAAGGATCTCGCGAACAAGCTCCTTCCATTCGTACATCCGATGCCCTGCCTGCGCCAGTGGTGGATCATGTCAGTGAGCAGGACCATGCTAATCCGTTCGGGTTGACTACTCAGAATGGCGCAGCACCCGCAAAAGCATCGCCGCATACGAGAGAAGAGCTGGCAATCTTAGAGGATAGTGAGTTGCTGACGCTCTTTCAGGCAGGTGAAGAAAAGGCATTCTACACGCTCTTCGAACGCCGCCAAAAAGAAATTTACTCGCATTGCTTCCGGATGTGCGCGAGAGATGGGGAAAAAGCCAACGATGCGTTTCAGGATACCTTCGTAAAAGTATTTACCCGCAAGGCGCTTTTTACGGATGCAACGAATGGCAGGGCTTGGCTTTATCGAATAGCAACGAACACCTGCCTGAACTACATCCGCTACGATAAGCGCCATCCGCGCGAGGCGCTCGATGAAAATTTGAATTCCCAGGATCCGCAGATGCAACCGGATTATGGAACCGAGCAGGAATCGCTCCGGAACTCGCTCGAAGCGGCCATCGCGGAGCTGCCTATCGAATTGCGTGAGCCGTTCCTGCTCCGTGAGATCGACGAGTTCAGTTACGAAGATGCAGCGGCGCAACTCGGGATCACCGTTCCCGCCTGCCGGCAACGCGTCTATCGCGCAAAGCAGCTTTTGCGCGAGGCATTGGAAGACGTTGTAACCGGCGAAGCGCCAACGAATAGTAAACGAAGATAAGATTTTATCAGGATATACAAATGCAATACGAAGAAAAATCGAATTTAGAGAATAGGATCATCGCGCATTTCGATGGTTCGCTGGACACGCAGTCCTCGAGTTCATTGCTCGACGAGGTGCTCGCGAGTCCGGAAAAACGCGCGCTCTTCCGCGCACATGAGACGCTCAACAGCGTCATCGCTGCCGCGCGCGTACCTATGGAAGCGCCCCTCGAAACCAAACGCGAGATCGCCGACCGTATTCCCGGCCTCCTTGCGTTCCTCCCCGGCTTGCTCGGAACCGCCGAGACCATGCCCATTCTTCAGCAAAGTGCCAATCCCTTCGTCGCGTTCTTTGCACGAATGTCGCTTCAGACTGCCGTTTCGATCGGCTCGGCCGTTGCTGTGCTCACGACCGCAGGAATCATTATCAAGAACAATCTCGATAATACTTCCGCGCAGCCGGCAGCGGTCGCATCTGCACAACGTCAAGTTCCATCGAACACGACCACGCAGCAGTATGGAATGATTCCATCTCAGAATGTCGCCGCATCGGGAATGAACTCGCAGAACGGAACGATGAGCCGACCGAATCCTGTCTCCGCAGATCGAACAAACAACAATAACACTGCAACCTCCATCGCTTCCAACGGAGTGTCGGATCATATCTCCGCTTCGAATCATGTTGCAGCTTCGAATACTATTGTAGCTTCGAGGAACAATGTGGTTTCGGACAATGGAACTGCTTCTGCGAACTCCTCGCCTACAGAGAAAGACAACGCGCCACTCGTGAGCAATGCGTTCGATGCGCCAAGATCTGCTCCATCCGTTGCGTCGGATATCCCTGTCACCTATCCAAAGATCCTTACGCCGATGCCTGCTGAAGTTGGAGAAGGAATTACCGTGCGGCCTTATGCATCCTCTGGGTATCGCCTCCTGCAACTTAATCCTGTCTCCGGCGTTGGCTCGAACGTCATGGTGCAGAATTCAGTCATCGGATTTGAATTCGAACTTGGAGATCGCTACGCATTCCGCGCACAAGGCGGACAAAGCAGCTTTGCACAGATCGGCTATACGCCTGATCCTTCCGCCAAGATCGTCAGCGTCATCGCCGGACTGAAAGCATACAGCCCAACAACGATCGCTCAGTCCGCAAATTGGGCTACTGTAGGTATGTCCTACTCTATTCCGATCACGGCTTCGATCCCGATCATTTTGAGCGCGGATGTAGGCACAGTATTTCTAAATCCCAATCCCTGGGGAATTATGGGAATCTTCGGAGCGGCAGCGGATATTCCGGTCTCTTCCAACTTTACGCTCCGGCCGCTGCTGACCTTCGATATGGTCTCCTCTTCCACTCAGTCGGCATCCATGCCGACCGGAAATATCGTAATCGAAAATTCGATCGATAAAACCTCTATGGTCAGCCAGGCCTTTGGATTGCAACTTAATCTGATGTACCGATTCTGATGCGTAAGCTGATCTATCTATCGCTCATCGCGTTAGCCGGTTGCGAAACCGCGCTAACCCCACAGATGCCGCCAACAGGCCCCGGCGGTAGCACGAACATTTCCGACTACTTCTGGCCGGATACGAACGCCACGTACTTCTATCAATCGTTCGCTGGGAACTTAGCACAGAGCAACCACAAAGTCGTTCTTGGCGGTCAGACGATCTTCGACTATAATCAAACGAACGGCCAGACCGCGCGTTTCACGGTTGCGAACGTAAATAATTCCTACGCACTGAGCGGCTTTCAGCAGTCCGATCTGTTCGACTTCGATCCTTCGCTCCAGATCGTAAGCGATACGATAGCACCCGCCTCTCAGTCCGTAACGATACGTTCTATTTCGTCGGTAACGCCATATAGCCAGCCGGCGCGGCTGTATGCACTCTCCAATACGCAATTGTATAGCGTCGATCCCGGCTCGTTCTCACTGCAACCGATCGGGGATTTTCCTCCAGGCTTTACGCTTGCCGAGGATGCAGGAAACCAATTCCTATTTGCATACCGGCTGGGAAGCGATAGCATTGTGTGGCGGCCGAATGACAGCCAGCCATGGGCTTTGGTTGTCACGCCTGCTCCGATCACGGCATTTGCTTCGGCGTCATCGTTCTCCGGCTATCTGTGCTGGTTTGCGAGCGGCAACACCGTGTACCATATCTCCGGTAACGGAGCGATCTCCCCATCCACCACGCTTCTGCCTGCAACGATCGTGTGTTTGGCCTCAGGATCGAGCGGCGCGTTTGCGGGAACTACTGATGGCAGCATTTTTACGATCAGCAAAAATTCGGGAGCGGCTCACCTCGTTCAAACGGTTCCCGGTACACTGAATGGCATCGCGTATGTACCGTTCGGTTCCAACAACCCGGTGCTCGCTGCAACCTCTACAGGAGTCTATGCCATAAACTTGTTCGGACCATCGGATACGCTCCAACAGCTCGATGACGGGAATATCCTTTCGATCTACACGACCGGAAGTAGCGTGTTCGCATCGAGGGCCGATTCCGTGTTTCACTACAATGCGAATGGAACCCGATACGGCAATTATGCTGCCCCGACTTCCGGGCCGATCACCCAATATGCACGCCCAACAGGGCCGCCCGATCCATCGCAAGGGGTCTATGCGTTGGCTGGTGGATCGCTGTTCCGTCTCGACAATCCGCAAGGCGGCACACCGATGTGGACTCCTGCCAACCAGATCGTAACTGCTCCCTGGCATCCAAACGCAGGCTCGCTTACACTGCTAAAAAACGATTCATTATGGCTTGCCGGATATATTGCCAACCTTGGCGGCGGCGGCCCTCCTCCACAAAATCAGCCGAAATTGTATCTCTATCAGGCGCATTCCGGCGGATCTTATGCTCAGGCCACACTGGATGGGATCACCTACAACAATGTACTCTTTGTTCAGTACACGGCATATTCGAACGGCATTGCAGATCTGAATGATGTTCCTCAATTCCTCATCTACTATCAAAAGGGCGTTGGCCCGATCCGCATAGAAAAAACCCAAACGGGCAAATCGACCATCATTACAAAAAAACTTCCGTAATGCGACGGGTGGTACAATGCGTTGTGCCAAAGTGCCCTCCCTGAAAAGTCCGTTTCGGCTCACTGCCGATTCTATTGAGACAAAAGCCACAATCGGAATGTTGTGTGTGGCTTCCGATTCCATATTCTTATTTTACAAATGCAGATCGCTAACCGTATCCCCCGTCTTGGTACTGAAACCTCTTTTGTCGTATTAGCGCGCGCCCGCGAACTTGAAGCACAGGGCAAGGACATCATCCATCTCGAGATCGGCGAGCCGGATTTTGATACCGCTCCGAACATCATCGCCGCCGCAAAAAAGGCGCTTGATGATGGCTTTACACACTACGGTCCTGCGCCTGGTTTGCCGGCATTTCGCAAAACGATCGCGGAAGTTGAGGGCGCACGTCGCGGCCTTGAGTTCAAACCGGAAATGGTCGTCGTTACGCCGGGCGCAAAACCGATCATGTATTATGCGATCATGGCGATCGTCAATCCCGGCGATGAAGTGATCTATCCGAACCCCGGATTTCCGATCTACGAAAGCGCGATCGAACTTGCCGGAGGCACGCCGATCCCGCTTCCACTCACCGAAGCGACGGGATTCAGCTTTTCTATCGATGATCTTCGTTCCCGCATTACACCGAAGACGAAAATGCTCATCTTAAATTCCCCCCAAAATCCGACGGGAGGAATTCTCACGCAGAACGATCTCAAACAGATCGCGGAACTTGCCGTCAAGCACGATCTCTGGGTGCTTTCCGACGAAATTTATTGCCGCATCGTCTATGATGGGTTCCAGAACTATACCATCGCAAGTTATCCCGGCATGATGGATCGCACGATCATTCTCGATGGTTTTTCAAAAACATATGCGATGACCGGCTGGCGATTAGGCTACGGCATTATGCCGAAAGAATTAGCAGAGGTCGTCGCAAAATTGCAGACGAATGTTGCAAGCTGCACAGCAAGTTTTATTCAGATGGCTGGAATCGAAGCGCTCACCGGCCCGCAGAAATGGGTTGATGATGTAGTCGAGGAATTCAAACGCCGCCGCGACCTGATCGTCGATGGAATGAATTCCATTCCCGGATTTACATGCCACAAGCCGCTCGGTGCATTCTATGTATTTCCGAACATCCAAAAAACCGGCGTGGACTCCAAAACACTCGCAGCAAAGATCTTAAATGAAGCGGGAGTTGCATGTCTCTCCGGACATACCTTCGGAAAATACGGTGATGGCTACGTGCGCTTCTCCTACGCTAACTCCATGCAGAACATTGAAAAAGGCATCGAGCGTATCCGGAAATTGCTGTCCTAATCAGAACCTGGATTACGCGGATTAGGATGGATTACGCGGATAGGAATAACGTCCCCAATGTCATTCCCGCGAAAGCGGGAATCCAGGTTCTTCCTGTGCGCACAACTCTCCTCGCCACCCTCCTTTTCATACTTCATACTTCCTACCTCATACTTCCCCGCCCGCGCCTACTGGCAGCAGCACGTTTCCTACGATATTCATGCCACGCTGATCGACTCGATCCACACGCTGGATGGAACGATCTCCGTCGTTTATACGAATAACTCTCCCGACACGCTCCGGGAAGTATTTTTCCATCTCTATGCCAATGCCTTCCAACCCGGCAGCATGATGGATGAACGCGCGCTGGAGATCCACACCGCACCTGTCTTCGACCGCATCCACAAACTTCCCGAATCCGAATGGGGGAAATATTGGATCAATTCCGTTCAAGCAGATAATCAATCAGCCACATTCGAGATAACCGGCACGATCATGCGCGTTGCACTTGCAAAGCCACTTGCTCCCGGTGCATCAGCCACAATTGCATTTCCATTCCGTGAGCAAATTCCCAGACAAATCCGCAGAAGCGGATGGATGTCCGGCGAAGGCGTCGAGTATTCCATGTCGCAATGGTATCCAAAAGTCTGTGAATACGATTTCGAAGGCTGGCATCATCAGGAATATATTTCCCGTGAGTTTTACGGCGTGTGGGGCGATTTCAATGTCGAGCTAACACTCCCATCTCGCTTCACCGTTGGCGCTTCTGGCGAATGTTTGAATCCAACCGAAGTTAAACACGGCTACGATCAGATCGCTTCTGGAGTGAAAGAGGGATTAGTGGAACCCGACAATGCTTCCGGAATGACCACCTGGAAGTTCCACGCATCGCCCGTTCACGATTTCGCGTGGGTGGCCGACGATCAGTACGTCCACGAATGGACGACATGGCAGGACACGATCACCGTTCATGCCATCTACAAGCAATGGGCGCAACGGTGGTGGGAAAAGAACGCGCTTGCTTATTCTATTCACGCGCTTTCGACATACAGCGAGCTTTACGGCCATTATGCCTACCGGAATTTTTTCCTGCACCATGGCCGGCGATGGTGGCATGGAATATCCTGAGCTTATTATGATTACGGGTTATCGCCCGATGCCGAATTCGCTCGCTGGCGTTATCGCGCATGAAGTGGGGCATCAATGGTTCTATGGAATGCTCGGCTCCAACGAAACGCGGGAAGCATTTATGGATGAAGGATTTACCAGCTATGCAACAACGGTCGCAATGAACCGTCTTTTTGGCGATGCACAGGAATATCCCGGCCAGCAGCACTCATGGCTCGATTGGTTTATTCCGAAGTTCAGCAACAAGCGCGATAATTATCGCGGCTATCAGCAAATAGCGTCGCAAGGCTATGAAGAACCCCTCGATATTCCGCACGATTGGTTCCGAGAGGATGTCACGGCCGGTCAAGTCTATGGCAAAACGCAAGCGATCCTCTCCATGCTGCAATACACGCTCGGCGATTCCACCTTTGCTGCGGGAATGAAAAAGTATTTTGCCGAATGGCATTTCAAACATCCACATCTAACCGATTTTAAGAAAGTGATGGAGAACGTAGCGCACACCGATCTCGATTGGTTCTTCGATGAATGGTTCAAAACCACACGAACCGTAGATTATGCTGCTGATTATGTAAATTCGAAACCCCTTTCAAACGGTTACGAAACAACTGTTTCACTCCACAACAACCAGCTTGCCGTAATGCCTATCGATGTGCTCCTGCATTACAACGATGGCACCAGTGACGCCGCGACGATTCCGCTTGCTGTTAATAAAAATCTCGATTATCATAAAGATGGCGTGAATTTATTTTTTCCAAGCTGGGACTGGACTGCAAAGGATTACACTGCCTCACTCATCACACCAAAACCTGTTTCGTGGTTCGAAATAGATACTTCTTGGCGTTTACAGGATCTGAACTGGCTGAATAATTATGGCTCGCTTATACCTCCCGGCGAATGGACAATTTGGAAGCAGCTTAATGTCAATCCACCGATCGATGAATATTATTCTACCTTGCGGCCTATTGTGTGGTACGATCAGGCCTCAAAACTCGAGTTCGGCATTGGAACAAAATTCGGAATGAATCTCGGTTTTTCCGGAGATGCAAAAATAATCTATCATTCTGCGCCACCTCTTCCGAATACGTTATTGTATGATCGTGTCGATGGCGCATTTACTCTCAATGCTCCAGTCGATTGGCTCGGCCGATTGAGCAGCCTAGATCTTGATGCAAATGAAATGTATGGCATCTCAACTATTCGAGCATCACTCACGAAAATATTTCGGCCAGAGTTTTGGAGACTCGGCGGCACTCAGTCTGCTTCGTTTTTCGTCGAAGATCAGCAGCTTAATAGTGGCAGTGATTACTCGGTGTGGCACCAAGGCTGGGGATATCAATATTCTCGATTACATGTCGAAAATTTTGTTGGCACAATCATCCAAGTTCCGGATGGAATGCACACTCAGGTCGCTGGTCTAAAATATTCATTTGCCAGCGAGGACAGAGAAACGCATTTCGATCTGTTCGGGGAGTCCAGCATTCTGAACTCCGATGCAACATTCTCACGCGCTGAAGCAACGTTCAACAGTACAATCTCAATTGAAAGAGAGATGAGCGCTCACATTCGCATTGCTGGCGGCATTGCGAGTTCCGGAACACCCTATCAACGGGAATTCTGGCTTGCGCGCGCAGATAATTACGAGGAGCAGAGTAATGGTTTCTATAGGGCCGTCTCAAGCATCAGCGAACCATTCAGCCAAAATACTTCCATGTTCATCAACGGCGGTGCGGGCGTTCGTGGTTATAATGCGGGCAATGCAGCAGAGAACATTTATGGTGACCAAATGGCTGGAGCCAATCTCGATCTCAATCTTCCAAATCCTCTTTCCAGCGTTTGGGGATTCTCCTCGATAACTCCCGGCGTGTTTGTGGATGCCGGATGGATCCAGAACGATTCCGTTCGTGCCGATGCCGGAATTAAATTCGATGTGAATATCCTTTCCTGGCTTCCATCTCAACTGCACGGCGTTGCGGAGGAATATGATAAGATCCCAACGATCGCAGTGAACTTCCCCTTGTATGAGAACCGCCCGCTGGATGGTAAATCAAGTTTCGCCTTCCGATGGGCTGTTTCGATCGGTGCAGCTTTTTGACCTGCTTCTTAAGCTGTCATTCCGAACGGAGCAAACGAAGCGACAGCAGAGTTTTGCGTAGTCGAGGAATCTCCGGTTTAACAGCATGAGGTCCTTCGACTCCGTTTTTTTCTCCTTCGTCGAGAAAAAACTCCGCTCAGGATGACATTAATTCGTGAATGAGTCTGTTTTAACACCATGCGTCGATTTCTATTCATCTTTTTTTTCATCGCGATCGGGCTGGAAGCACCCACCTACGCCCAAACATCTGCCACTGGCATTCCCTATTTTCAGCAGCACGTTCACTATGCGCTTGCCGCAACGTTCCATGACGATTACACCAGTCCATCCATTGACGGCAGCGGCTCGCTTGAATACACAAATAATTCACCTGACACACTGCATGAGCTGTATTTCCATCTCTACTGGAATCTCTTTAAAAGCGGCAGCTACGGCGAAACTGCGCCAGAGCGCGATCATTCACCCGACTCGAAATATGGGCATGGAGGGATTGATATTAAGACGGTATATATTCCAGGCCCACCGAACGGCGATGTCGCACCATTGCGCTACGAAATCGATAATACCATTATGCGTGTGTTTTTGAGTAATCCTCTCCCGCCTGGCGCTCAGGTAACACTCTCGTTTTCATGGACAGGCATCCTTCCTAATTACGGCATTCGTTCCACATGGGGATGGCACGATAACAGCGCGCGGAATTTTGCAACCGCGCAATGGTATCCGCAAGTGTGCGTTTACGATAATCACGGTTGGCACTCCGATCAATATATTGGCATGGGCGAGTTTTACACCGATTATGGATCGTTCGATGTCTCGCTTACCTTGCCGGAACGTTTTTCGACCGTTATCTCGACCGGCTACCAGACAAATCCACAGGAAACACTTTCTGAATCGGTTCGAAATCAGCTTGATCTTGCAAAAGCGCATCCCGACTCCATCGTTCGCATCGCAGATTACTCGGATTATCACTATACGAAAATCACGCCAGACGCACCCACTCGCACCTGGAAGTTCCATGCCGATTCCGTTCGCGATTTTGCGTGGTGTGCCGATGAGGCTTATATTCGCGACGCCGTTTACGATAATGGCATCATGCACAATGCAATGTATTGGAATAATTCCAGAGATTTCTGGTCGAAGGAAGCGGCGAGGATCGAGTTGCTAACCATCCAGACCAACTCGAAATTTGCAGGGCAATATATGTATCCCAATATCTTCATGTGCGAGACGTATGAGGGCGGCATGGAGTATCCCGGCATCGTTTTTATTGGTCCCTATTCAAATCCCGAGCATGGGCACTGGGCGCAAAACACCATGATGCACGAACTCGGCCACCAGTGGTATCCCATGATGATGGGCTCGAACGAAACCGATTACGGCTATATGGACGAGGGCTTCAATACGTTCATTACGACTTTCGTCCACGAAAAATATTTTGGCAGATGGAATAATTCGTATGAGCCAGGACTCGGCTTTAACGATGATGAACGAACGGATAATTATCGTTCTTCAATTTTACAGCAGCTTTCGGGCAATCAGGAACCAAGTAAACAGAAAGCGGATATGTATTACACCTACCGCGATTATGCTGACGCCACATATCCACACACCTCAAGCGTATTTTTCATGCTCCGCTACACCATGGGCGACACCGCGTTCGATGATTTCATGAAGTTGTATTATGAACGCTGGCGCTTCAAGCACCCCTATCCCGACGATCTGCTAAACGCCGCCGAGGACATCGAACGCCGCGAAGGCGATACCAACCGCGTCCGCGCCCGCGGCGATCTGCGCTGGTTCTTCAACGAGTGGTTCGAGCAAACCTGGAAACTCGATTATGCGATCTCTCGATTTCGAGTCACAGATAATACAGTTAAAATCACAATTAAGAAGAAAGAACGAGCGGTTATGCCGATCGACATTGTCTTTTATTTTAAAGACGGAACGACGGAGCAGAAATGGATCCCAGTGGATGATTGGCTGAGGACCGTTGCAGATGAACGAACCTATATTTATACTTTTGCAAAACCACCAGTTTACGCTGTTATTAATCCGTCCCTCGAATTGCTGGATGTGAACCGCTTAAATAACGTCAGTTCAGGAACACCTCAACAAGACGATATAACACCAAAAATATTAGGAGATATAAAACCAATTGATCGGTATGCGTGGCGATCAGCCCCGTTTATTGTGCCATCCGGTAATTTCGAAAATTGGAATGTGGGCTGGACCCTCCTCGGAAGTTATCTTGATAGAACCGATCGCATTGCCGTCGGCCTTCGAACCTTGGTATCGCCGGATGATCATCCAGGCTTGATTGTCAATTTGCAATATCATACCGTATTAGATTGCATTTCACCACGGACAGATATTGACGCTTTTTTGATTCAGGGTTCATCTAATACTTCACTTGGAGACTTTTTTACGTTTCGGAATCCGAGTTCACAGATGTTCAATGTCCAACTTGGCGCGCGTTTTGGTCAGGTAGTAACAGTTCCAGGCACTACCGATCCAAAGCATATTTTTGATGCCGGGTATGATATTACTGCACAAGATTTATCAATTGGCATTCCCCTCAATCGCGGTTCTGTTGGTTACACATTCCATGATGAAGCAGCCATCAACGAATTTACATTTGCAGCCCAAGCCGAAACGGGTCTCGGCGATCCGCGTACCACCTATACCAAACTTGCCGCGACTGTCAACGACCGTATCGACATTACACGCGATTGGAATGCATTCATTCGCTTATTCGGCGGCAGTATGCAACCTGTGGGCGGCTCGATACCAACGGAAACAGAGTTCCAAATTGCAAGCCCAAGCGATGTCGATAACATCAGCGATCTCTACGGTTCCAATTTCGGTTCCGGCGTTCGAGATAAGATCAGGAATGCAGCAGTATCGGGGCCGCTTGTGCGCGGATATTTGCTCGATGGGAATGATGTTGGCCGTGTCGCAGGGAGCGGGACGTTCGAGTTGGGAAATCAATCGCTTTTCCCGTTCCCATTCCTCAGAGATATTCCTTACTTTGGAAAAGTGTTCGATATGTTTGGCCTCACCCTCTTTGGTGATGCAGGATTTGTGACGAATGTTCTTGGCAAAGGAGATCTGCCCAACATCCTCAAGAGCGATGCAGGAATCGGCCTGCGTTTTACCGGCAATTTTGAACGCTCATTGGATCTCGATCTCGACCGAACCGAATTCCAGCTCGACTTCCCGCTCTATCTCGATAAACCAACTGCCGGCGAAAGTAACTTAAAATTCCGCATTATGGCGATGGTGCGGCAGAATTTTTAACCTGGATTACGCTGGTCTTTTCTGATTTCTTTGATTCATACCATCGGAGTTACTGCACAGTCGCTGTTATCGGTGCAGTCCGCATCACCTCCGAGCCATTCATGCGAATGCCGAGCGTAAGTGAAGCCGGACCTGACGATACATCCGGCGGAGCGGTAAATTCAAGAGCCATTCCATCCGTCGTGATTCCACAACTCTCGACAAAACAGCGCCAGCTTTTGCCGCCCTGGTCGATATAGAGAAAATTCCCGCTGGAAAGTTTATCCCAATCTTTCATAACGCGGTGATTGACTGCGATCCATTGCTCTGACGGAGAAAGCTTGCTTAGCCCGATGTTTTCCTCGAGTTCCGCACGGGCGCTTTTTTCATCCACAAATCCTTCCGGCACAAAACCATCGCCGACCACACGGAATTTTCCTAATGGATGAATACTTCCGCCTTCGACTTTCAGAAGCTTCGCATCTACTTTCGGCGCAATCGTCATAGAATAGGGAATGCTTGGGTCGGTGCCATTTACGATAAATACATTGGCATGTCCGGCCTGAAAAATGGCAGGAGCCATGAACGTTGCAATGCAGGAATCGCCCACGCTCTGATAGGAGCCGAGCGAAGTCCAGACCTGCTTGCCATTTTGTTCGATGCGAAGAATGGGAACGTCGGATTTCATCCACGCGACCATTTTATCGGCCGTGCATTTTGATCGCGTGATCGGATGCTCCGGGTCGGGATTCTCGAAAACGATAATTCCAAGCTGGCCGGGAACGATCGCTTTCGGCAAGCTATAGATCTTCAGCTTACGCGCATTCGCCGTCAGCGAAAGAATGAATGTGACGAGAAGAAGGACCGACCAAACCGCTGCATAACGTTTCATCATAATTCGTACCTCGAAAAAATTGCTCAAGCCAGGGATGTCGAGAATAGTTGTTAAACAACGCCGGATACCAATCCTGTTCGCGCTATTTCCGTATGAGCAGCCATGCCCCGGCTTTCACTCGTTCGAGCGAGGTGTCCGTCTGCGACCCGACTCCCTCCGGGCGATAGGTTCGATAGACATTGTAACGTGCGAGTGGAAGCGTTGGAATGAACGGCGGCCCGTCTTCGTGCTCGATGTCTTCCAAAATGGGTTCCCCTTCCAGATCGATCATACCGGATTGCATAATAAGCATATCCCCCGGACGAATGAAATCGCTGGCTGTAAAATCGACCACGGGCAGATGCAGCAGCAGCTGCCCAGAATCCACAGCGCGTTTCGCGGACATCATAAAACTATTCGGCGAGGTCAGAATGCGGCCAACACCCCACGCGCGCGCCAACCTGCGTATAGCAAGAACTTTATCTCCTTTCCACTCCTCTGCATATGGTACGCCTACAAATTCGAAGAAATTTTGATAGGCCGTCGGCCCATCAAAATTCGAAACGACCGCCCGCGAATACCGCTGAGTGTATCCGAGGTAATACGCAGCAATCGGTTCAGGAACAAGCCAAAATGCTCGGCGAGGAAATGCTCCCACTGCTTGATGCTCTTGCTCCAATGTGAGAACATTCTTCGCAAGGCCGGCATAATCAACGTCGTTGCGGAGATAGTCGAAATAATATGAATAGGAATTATAGGCACCTCTTGTGAAAATCCACAAAGAGATGTACACTGCAAAATAGAATAGGATATGCCTTCCTTTCGTTGGCGGTAGTTTATTCTCCTTTGCTTCCATAAAGGCAAACATCCAACGATTGGGGTTCCACCTCGAGAACTGTTCGAATCCAGCTATCAAGGCCACAAGCAAAATACACCCAAACGGAACAAGCACTAACAAATACCGCTCGAACATCCTGCCGAGCAGGATCAACATCACTGTTTGCAATAAAATGAACAGTGTGAGATGAAAAATGGATTTTGATGAACGAATATTCGTTTCCTTCCGATCTGGAGCAATATCGCTCTTTCGTCGAAGCAGCCAAGCCACCAGGAAACCTGCCACAAAAACGATCTCCGTTATTCCGAAAAAAACGAGGTGCAGTTTGAAGGAATAATAATTGACCGCCCCGATCAGACTGTAACTTCCGGCTTTACCCATGAACGCCAGCAGCCAAATTGGCGCATCGTATGGCCAGAGCAGGAGCGTAAAGAACGATCCGAACGCCATTGCAAGGAATGCGGCACATGCGGGAAGGATTCGGTAACGGCGCGAAATCACTCCGCTCAAAAGCCATATCGCACCCGGAACGACCGCGTTATACTTCATTAGGAACGCCAAGCCCCAGACACAGAATACATAAAGAAGAAGCATCCCCTTCCGAGGCGTTGCTCGCCACGTGTTCGAAGCGAGACGATCGAATCCATAGCATCCTATCAGCACAAAGAACACCTGAAACGGATCGGCAAACAATACTCGGCTAAATGCAACGGCAAAAGGATGTAATGCAAGCAAGAATGCGCTCGCGATCGCAATCTTTTCATTGAACAATCTCCGAGCCAACCAAAAGACCGCCGCAATAGAAGCAACACCGATGAGCGCCGAAGGCAGCCGCATCAAAAACACATTCGAAAGGCCCCCCATACCAAGCAAGCGACCGATCATCCAGACAAATGGCGCATTCGACATCGCATCCCACATCGGTGTGTGGTTCTGCACGATGTCGCGGGCGCCAATAACCACCGTGGCTTCATCCAAAAGCACAGAATGCGCCGAAAGCCACAACAGCCGAGCCGTAAGGCCGAGCGCCATGGCAAACAATAATAGCCAATATTGTTTTATCGTTTGCAGAATACGATTAATAGATAAAATGTGAATAGATGAAATGAGCTTTCCCCTGCAATTGTTTCATACCTATCGCACCAAACTCTCTTTTCGTTCGCCGATGGATGCCCGTCGCTTACGCCGCCATGATACTGGCGTCGGCGTGGCTATCGCATTTTGCCATTCTGATCAACGACGTTTTTCTGTTACGTTGGCAAGCCGATCACCTTTCGCTCCACGCTCCGGAAAGTTTCTTCAACGGCTTTTTCCCGATCGGCTATCCGCTCATACTTCACGCTGCCACGATTACAGGCAATCCCGTGCTGTGTATGATCCTTTTCCAGATCGCGCTCGCGCCGCTCTATGTAACGTTAGTGTATCGTCTTTTCGTCCGGCTTTTTCCGAGCATTTCTGGCGAGCGTTGGCGAAGCGCCGCCATTGCCCTTCCCCTTGTACTTTTTGCACCGCCAGTGATTCATGCGATTCTCAGCGCCATGCCCGATTTTTTTGCTGCATTGACCGTGCTTGTAGGCTGCCATTTCCTTATTCGTGAACGAAGATGGGATTTTCTTCTTGCTGGCATGTGTGTCGGACTCGGATGTCTTTTCCGATCGCATATACTCGCGCTTTTAGTTACCATTTCTTTGTCCATTCTTCTATTCCAGGACGGGCGCCGGTTGCGCGCTTTTACTGGCTTCTGCATTGGAGCGATTCCATTCGTAATAATACAAGGATTAGTACAAGTCTGGTCCGGTCACGGTTTTTTTGAGAATGCACAGGCATTCAATATATGGAAAACAATGCACGGCATGGACTGGAGCAACCCTCCTGCCCTAAACCAGGCAAGTGCAATCAGCCTTATCGGGGAAAACATGGGTCTTTTCGTTCCAGCCGTCGGCAATTGGCTTCTTCGATATTCGTTCTATTTCATTCCGTTTGTCGGCGTATTGGCTCTTTCGGTGTTTCGGGTTCGGATCGGCACGCTCGCTATGCCTCGCTCGCTTGTTTCACTTGCGGCGGCAGCTTTAATGTATCTCGTGATAACTGCTGCTGGAGTAAGCGTAAGCGCCTTCACGCCGATACTTCCGATCGCTGCTGTGTGTGTGATACCGCTGATGGAATATGCACTGTCAGGCACTTCGCTTCGATTCCGAGATCGCACTATCTCTACCGTCGCTACGCTTGTTTGGATCGCCAGCGTTACAGGGATCGTTATTTTTACAATGCGGGAAGCAGCGCGCGTCAATGACTACACGAACATCGAACGTATGCTTCAATTAGATTCCCGATCCGATGCGCAAACACCGAACGAGCGTGCGCTCACGATCTACACCGATGATTACGATTTTTATTTTCCGGGCCTTCAATACCAAGCTCCGCGAAATACCGGAGGTTGGGGCGAAGTTGGCCTGCCCGGTTATTTCAAAGAGTTTCCACATATTCGCAATGCCCCTGCAGAAACGGAACACGACGATCTGATCAAAAATAGTATCGCGTGGACTATTTATCGCACCCCACCCTATGACCCTCAAGGGTACGAAAGTGTGCGAAGCGATACCTCTCGCTTCCGGCTTATGTTCCATACGCCATTTCATGAAGTTTATCGAGTTGAAGAACACATCGGCGCCGCAGTGCCAAGATAGTGTGTTGGATCGCTTATTCGACGAACGATCTCGGCTTTACACTTTCGATAATATGGGCTGTGGATATTCAACAGCCACACCAGCCTATAAGGGAAGGCATCCGTACTCGCAACTGCATCAAAAGAAGAGGTTCTCGCAAGGCCATAAGCATCCTCCACAAAATCGCTGCAACTGTCATGCGAAGAAACGGGCAGAAGCATTAGATCCGGTCGCTCGGAACTAAGAATGGTGCCCTTCTCCGCAGACGTCCGCGCATGAGCGATACGCGTATCGTTCAATCCAAAAATATCGATATGATGAATGCCCGACTCATAGACCACATATCCCGCATCGCCATACGCAAATCGAAGCGAATCGAATTGAGGGAGCGATCTCAATTCCCTCACGATCGGCTCCATGCTTGCGTCCCACACCTCTTCATGGGCTGAGAGAGCCTGCTGCGTTCGAGGAGATACCAACGAGATTCCGATCTGTGCAAGAAGGACTGTGCTGGCTGGAACTAAAATTGAACGGAAATGCAACCGATGTACAAGATCGTACACACCAATAGCTGCTGTAACACAAAGCATCGTGAACACAGCCCATAGATACCGGTCATATAACCCTTCGAGTGGAAGTACGAATAGATAAAATGTGAGAAGTGCAATGATCGAAGTAGCAAACAATAGTACATACCGGTCTCGCCATCCTCGAATTCCGCAGGACACCACAACAAGCACCAGCATACTCACAATGAACAAACGAACATATTGCAACCCCGGCAAAAGCGAATGCGAGTCCGAAAGAACTTTTACATAAAATGAATTTGGAAGTAATTCACCAAAATAAAGATACTTCCATATTGCGTAAATAATTAACGGTAAAAGAAAAGCAAACGTGAAAGCAGTAGCCGTATTCTTCAGAGAACGGCCTCCGATCGAACGTGGTCGATAAACGGCAGCAATAAGCAAGATCAATCCTATGATCACTCCTTCCGGGCGGGTAAGTGTCGCGAAGAAGGCAGCACCAAATGCGAAAATCAGCCGATCCCGAATTGCGAAAAAAAATGCTACCATAACAAACATCACGAAAAGGCTGGTCTCCATTCCGCTCAAAGCGTTTATCCAAGTGAGCGGCGTGAGAAAATAAAGTCCCACCGCAATCAATCCCACAGAACGATTCCGCATTTCCGATCCAATGCCATACACAACAAATCCTGTTATGACCGTCGAGGCAAGGCCGATCACCTGCGAAGCAGCGAGAAGATCAGACGTGAAGCACCGGACACTCGCAAGCACGAGTACAAAAAGAAAATTCGTATATCCTTCTGTAGGCGGACCGCCGATATTCCATACGATCCTATACCCGGAAGCAAGATGCTCTGCATATCGAAAAGTGATAAAAACATCATCGAACGGAAATCGTAATCGGAATTGCCAGATGAGCATAGAAATAACGATCCCCACCGCAGCCACAACAGCTGGCGCTAACCGCTCTGGCCATTGACGATGAATGACGTTCATTGCCGGGCTGCTCATTGAGGTATTTGAAAAAGAAGCAAGCTATCCTGCCAATTCGAATGACCGAAATAATCGCGTCCCATATCGCCATTTGTGCCAATAAAGCTTCCGACACACTTCCCCGATCGCGTACAAGCCTGATAAAACGGATCGTCTCGGCTGCGATCTTTCGGATACACCGGTGAATTGTACAGCACAATATAATTGATATGCTCACTTCGAAAAAAGGAATCCAACGACCCGGATCGAACTGGGAATGATATAAAATGATCCGTCATTGCCTCAATATCGGAGTTCTGTGAGAGCCTGTCAAGTACAAATGGTTCGCAGATCACACGCGGCTTCACTGTACCATGCCAGTTCCTTGCAATGTGTGCCTCGATCGCCTGAACATTCGAAGCATTGGATCGGTCAATGACGGTGGATGAAGTCAGTGCCTTTGCACTATCCCGCCAACCATGAACAAAAGATAGCAATGCGAAAACGGTAAGGATCGCTACTCCAAAATACTTCCATCGTGCTATGGCCTCCGATGCGGCAAGCGCAAGACCCAGAAACGCGAGTGGCTGCAGGTGCATCAAATAATTGATCTCGGCTCCTTCGAGCAACAACCAGCTTAAAAGGACGATCGCGGCAGCCGCTGTAAACGAATGTCGGGTGTTTGAAAATCGTTTCCAAACAAATGGCAGCAACACTGGCAAAAGAAATATCTGCGGCGATTCAGAAACAAATTGCTTGAAACGAATAATAATATTTGCTACTTGCACCGAACGCGAGAACGGGCGGCGAATGGGGATCGAAGCAAGTACATCCTGAAATTGCACTGGCCCAACCGTCGACGAAAAAAGTATTAGATTTCCCGTCGTAGCATAATATACTACAATTAGGATTGCCATCATTCCAGTAGCCCCTGCAAGTGCAGAAGCAGTAAAGTTCCATCGCCGCATTCCGCCAAGTCTCCAGAAAAAGAAGAGAGAGAGGGGGCCAAGCAGGGTAAGTAAATGGATCGACGAACTGAAAGAAAGAAAAGCGACCGTCGCCCCGTAACCAGACCACCACCGCGCGTCAAACTCTTTTCCCATTTGATCGAACTTCGTGCAAACTACCACAAATGCAAGCACGATAAGCCCTGCAAGCAGATCCGGCCGTGCCGAATGACTCGCAAAAAAGAACGAGCGTGACGAAACTAGAAGCAATACAGCAAGCGCGGCTCCAAACCGTGATGCACCAAGCGAGCGTGAACATTTGTGTAACAATAAGAGCAGACCGAGCGCCAGGACAGATGTAATTATCCTTCCCATCGCTACAGGATCGTGTCCAGCGATCCATGCCGGCAATCCGTAAAGAAGTGCAGAAAGCCAGGTCATGCTCAGGGCAAGCCCCTTGCCCTGTTCAAGTGTGGAACCAATCGCCAACGGATATCGAACAATACCGGTTGCAATTTGCTGCATCGCTTCGGACATCAACCATGTTTCATCGCCAAACCAACGAAGCGAATTTGGCTGAGGAAAGATAAATAACGAGCGTAACTCCAATACAAAAAGCACCACGGCCATTGCCATCATCGCAAACACAAACATTCTTTGTAGCCGTGTGCTCATGGTATTTTGTTAATACGGTATAAGCGTAGCGTATCCGGCGCTCCTAACGTCGTATCGAAATAAGAACGCCCAATATCTGTAAAAAAGCCTGGGCGTTCCCAAATCGGAGTTGCCACACGATTGAGCGCCGCGCGAATTGGCCCAACTTCGCGCATGTAATCCGGCTTGATCGCGCTTGCATAAACTAAAACGTAATTCACTTGTGCATTTCTCAACACGGAATCCACGCTGATGTTTGCGGTTGGATATTCGATAAATTGCGTGGTCATAAGCCGAACATTCGTATCACGAAGCACCTCATGAACAGCCGGATTGAATGCAAGCACAAGCGGATGGTTGCCAGAATCCGATTGCTCGATCTCACCCAACGCCGTACCGACGGCAAGAGAATTTGCCGTCATAAGGTGGTAACCTTTTCCGTGTCTGGCGGGCATATCTCGAAAAGCACCAATTCCAAGCAGAATGCCTGCGAGTGCAATGGCCCACGCTCGTGGATGTTCACCGATGAAGCGTTTCATCGCAACCGCCGCAGCAAGACTAAGAACAGGCAGCACATAAATCAGATAGCTCGATGGGGCAGAACTTTCTAACTCGATCCACGACACAATCGTCGCCGCAATAATGAACGTAAGTGCCGAGATGCGGATACGCCCTCTCGTTCTGAAATATTGAAATACTCCAATCGCTACGAGCGCACCGAAAATAAGAATATATCCCATTCCATAATTTCGGAACATGCTCCAACGCTGGACAAGATTTGCTGCCTGCACCGATCGAGAATAAAATCTTAGGATAGGAATATCATGGATATTAAGAGCAAACGATGAACCGTTTGCGTTGCCGAATAACGTTAGTTGCCCACGAATCACAGATACAGCAAACACAAGTAATAGAAATACTGCCGCACCACTAACAAAAGCTGCAATTGCTGCTGGTCGGCGTTTGCTCGTATGAAACAACGCGGCCATGAACGACGCCAGAAAAAGCGCAAGCGTAACGTGAATAGTTACAAGCATCGTTGAAGCAATAATGAATCCGGCTATTGCCGATCGGAACACTGTCAGCGGTTGATGGAGGCGAATGAGAAAATAAACGCCAATAAGGATCGCAAGTGCGGTAAGAACATCATATCGCGCCGAGTGACTTGTAAATAAAAACGAGCGCGATGTGAGAAGCAGAATTACGCTGAAGAGTGCCAGCAATCTATCCAGCGTGACCCTGCGAACAACTTCATAAAGTACGACCAGCAGCGTAAATGCAACGATCGTTGTGATACAACGCCCAAGCAAAACAATATCCATACGCTCTGGAGAAATAAGCACCGACGGAATCCCATACAAGAGCGCCGCCATCCACATATTCCCAAAAATAATTCCACTTCCATGTGCAAGGCTGGAACCAAGTGCATACGGATGCAAAAAAACACCGTGCATCATTTGGTTGCGGAATTCAAGCATCAACCAGCTTTCATCGCCCCACCAGAGATAGGAATCGGGCACTGGAGTCGAGTAAAGCGAAAGCAGATCAAATAAAAAAATCCCTGCTGCAAGAGCCAGCAATCCTGGAAATATGATTTCCTCGCTTCGGGAACGTATGGACGAAAACTTAACGCGCAAAGGTTGGAAGTTTATATAAGATCAACGTATCCATTGAAACATCATCATTCAACGCATACGATGTAAAATAATCCCGATGAACATCGAAAAGCATTCCTGGCAGTCGAAAGATGATCGTTCCGAGGCTATCAGCAATGGGTCGAAGTGCATGATAGTCCGCCGAATAACTCGAACCATCATGCGAGGCATACAGCAAAAGGTATTGCACATGGTGCTTCTGCAAGACATTCGCTACTGATTGGTTCGAAATGGGAAAACTGATGAAATGTGCTGTCATCAATCGAATGCCCTTCTCATGTTCGAGTGTAGCAATCGCCGGATTTTGTGCAAGCACGACGGGTCGTTCATTGGGTCTAGTAGCGATTCGGATGGTGTCAAGCACTTGCTCAAGTGCGACATAGTTCCCGCTTGCGATCGCGAATGAGACCCGCTCCGCTCGTGTCGTATCGACGATACCGAGGTAACTAAGAGCAACAGAAATGGCTCCAATAGCAATATATGCTATCGGCGGTAATGCGAATCTTCTTGATAATCCCACCACGATCGCGATAATGAAAAGCGGCAATACCTGAACATAATAGTAAAGCGCAGGGCTTTGAAAAAGGAGCCACGCTATAGCGATCACGATCGCAGCGCCTGAAACCCATCCATCGCGGTTTGATCTCAGAGCTGGCGAACGCTTGGCAATGATTAAACCGATCGCGAAGCAAACCAGTATCAAAAATGCCGGAGCTTCTAACCACAGCCCATGAAGGCGTTCAAGAATATTCGCAACCTGAACCGAGCGCGAAAATGGACGAAGAATTGGAAGCTCCGCTGCCACGCTTTGAAATTGATTGGGAACAGAAGATGGGCTATATAATGAAAATGAAGCACCAGAAATAGCATATATCCCAATAAATAAACCGATCATCATAACTACTCCACCAACTGCCGAAGCAATGGACGATAGTTTCCGAAAAGCACCGAACTGCCGTAGCATATAAAGGGAAAGCAACCCAAGAAGCGTAAGAAGATGAATGGAAAGCGAAACGAACAACATAGCAGCTGCGCCATAACCAAAGTACCAAAAGGCCGTCGGCCGCCATAGCATTTGCCTCAGTGCGTCATAATGTTTTGAGAGATACCAAACGAACGCAAGCAAACCGATCGCCGCCACAACATCCAGGCGCGCTGCGTGACTCGCGAAAAAAAAGCTCCGTGTCGTAACGAGCAACAACACTGCAAACAGCGAGAGAACTCTCGGAACCTGTGATGCCATGAGCATTCGATACATCAGAAGAAGCAGAATGATCGAGAGCGCAAATGTGATCGTCCTGCCAATCGTTACGACATCCGCAACATTCGAGAATAGGAGTGTAGGCAGTCCATAGAGCGCAGCCGCAAGCCACGAATTTCCACGTACAAGTCCATTCGTGATCGCAAGGCTGGAACCGAGCGCCGTTGGAATGCGCGCGTAACCATACTGTAATTCGGTTCGAAGTTCCAGCATTTGGCCGGTCTCATCGCCCCACCAGCGCGCGCCATCCGGCTGTGGAAAAATATAAAGCAAACGTGCTTGCGCGATCAGTACGACCACGATCAGCATCGCGATAGATCCTGCGACATAGCGCTCCCCTCTATGGTCTGAAACGTTAGCCTTCATTATCTCGCCTTGTAAAGCCGCAATGTATCAAACTCATTCCAATGCGGTTCATCGTACGTTCTTCCGAGATCGGTAAACGTTCCCACGCGTTCGCCAATCCAATGATAGAGCGAATCTGCTATCGGATGAAATGGACTTCGCCAGTGTACGCCGGAATACAGCAATAAATAATCGACGTGCTGCTCCTGAAAGATTTCCGACAACGGTTTATTCTCCTCGCCAAACAAAAGCAGATGGTTCGTCATCAAACGCACGTTGGAAAAAGCGGCGATCTGGCTTTCCGCCGGTTCATCGGTCAAAATAATCGGCGGGTTTGTATTCGAACCGAGCAGGTTGATTAGCGAATGGATCGCTTCATTATTTCCAGTTACAAGCCGCTCGCCAACACGACCGCGCTTTTCCTGCGATACGATCACAAAAACTACTGCTGCAATGATGATCGGAACTAAGGCTTGCCCCGATTTCTCTATTCGACCAAAAATCGGGGCGATCAAAACTACACAACATACCGCAGCAACCGGCATGATGTGAATATTATAAAACACGGCAGGGCCGCCGAAGAGCATCCATCCAATCAATAGCAGTATAGCATTCACGAAAAAAAATCGTTCTTTAGAATTTAATGAATCTCGTTTCCAAATTCGCGCTACTATCCCAAGCGCGATCATTGCAACTAACGGCCATGCAATATCCCAGATCTGCAAAAACCTATCCAATGTGTTGATCTTCTGTACCCGCCAGGATAAAAGATGCAATACAGGAAGTGAATTTGCGACATTATAATATTGATTATAACCTTTGCCAAGAAGATCGAGCGATCCAGTTGAAAGCCAATAGCCAGCTACAATAATAACAAATCCCGAAAGAGCTCCAGCTACAAATAGCGTGAACTTTTGAAGGGAATTAGAGAAGCCGAATCGCCATACTGAATAAAGCAACGGAAACACGATAAGTGTCGGAACATGGACATAAATAGTAAGGGAGAGCGTCGCAAAAAAAGGCAGCAGAAAGGCCCAACGACCGATCGGTGTTCCCTTTTCACATTTCAAAAAAACAAAAACAAGCAAGAACATATACATCAGCACCGCCAGCCCTGTTAACACGTCGAGCCTTGCAGAATGGCTCGAAAAATAAAACACGTTCGAAATAACGAGCGCCATCACCCCGATCATAGAAGCTGTTGATGATGCGCCAAGGCGCAGGGCAAGCCGATAAACGAAAAAAAGCGATACCACCGAGAGGATAAATGTGATCGCCCTTCCAATCACAACGGTGCTTGCTGCGTTAGAGAAAAGGATAGCCGGTACGCCATACATAAGTCCTGAAAGCCAAATGCTGCCATTGATCAATCCGTTCGAATGCGATAGGGATGAACCAAGTGCTTCTGGAACCCGAGCTACTCCACTTCGTGCAAGTGCTCGCACCGTAAGCATCGTCCAGCTTTCATCACCGAACCACATTCCGGTATCTGGCACCGGATAGGTAAAAAGGAACCGCGCCTGATCTGCCAGCACAATGGCTATCAGGATTAGCAAGACAGTTCTTAATCTGTCTGCCCCAGGTAACGGGGAATGGTTACTCATGCCCTGGCAAATAAATTAGGTCTGGCCGCGTGGCTGCTTCACCAATACGCGAGATAAAAACATTCGGTACGCTAAAGATCTTTGAGGATGGCACGTAGTGTGCGACCGAATCCCATTGAAAAACTTTCTGTTCGTCAAGAATGATAGCTGAAAAACGATGTGCGGCGAGCGAGGAATCGATCTCGTGCTGAAACCGCGCGCTGGTCGTGTCGTTTGGCACCAGTGCATCGTTCATCGCCATATAATGGACGTGGGCGGTCTTCTCTGCAAGCGTGTTGATATATCCATGGAACGGGATCCAAACTTCTCCTTGTATCGACTTTAGCTTTGCAATGAATTCATCTCCCGCCTGTTGCTGACGCGCGCTCGCGAACAGCATCTTTTCACCAAGAGGATTATACATAAGCGAAAGAAATCCCAGAAGGGTGATCGCATTAGCAAGCCCGCGCAATTCCGGTAGTGCTTCTCCAATTGCATTGATACTAAGCGGAAACACGATCGTGATCATCATCAACAAAGGCATGAACACATTCTGGTACCCGCCAAAATTCCCGATGCTAAGCGCAGAAGAGATGAGCGCCATCACAGAAGCTGCCCACAGGATCGGCCAGTGACCTTGAAGACTTTTCTTTCCGAGCATCGCAATTCCAACAAGCGGGACTAAGGTAAACATACCGAGCGTACTAAACACCCACTTGGGAAAAAATTCGAGAGCGGTAATCCAAGAAAAATCTTTCGTCGCTTTAATGCCGGGGATCGTCATCGTGTAGAAGCGATACCACCCGCTCGTTTCCCAATTCAGCATGACGGTTCCCATGAAAATGAGAGTAACGGACACGATGCTAAACCACATTGCTTGCTTCTTGTCTCGAAACGCCAAACCGATAGCGATCGCCGGGACAATAAAAAACATTTGCTGTTTCGTAAAATACGCGAGCGCTGCAAACGATGCTGTTACGAGATATCCTCGTCGAGAATACATCGCTGCATAAATGCTTACTGCAACCAACAACAGCGCAAGCGCATCCATGCGGACGATGTCGTAAAAAAATCCCGTTACATGATAGAATGCAATGTAGAGCGCAAAACTTGTAAAAGTCAGCACTGAAGATGCTGTTTCCCTATGCACAATCCTTCCTGCAATTATGGCGGTACCTAACGTGGAAAGAATAGAAATCAACCGTCCAGACCAGAGCCCAACACCACCGATCTTCATTACAAGTGCGGTCAGATAATAATAGATCGGTGTATAAACGAACGCGGAAAAATCGAGCGAAGGTGACGCATAGATCGGCTTACCCTGAAGCACGCGAATCGCATGATCGAGCACGGCACCTTCGTTCCACTCGACTTCGTAAGGATACATCAGCCGAAGCATAGCCGCAAAAAGAAAGAGCAACACATAAGCGCCACCACCGGCATACAGTAACCATTCGAGTACGTTACGAGCTTTCATTTGCGACTCCGATATAGTGCAAAACCTCGGATAACGGTATCCGGTACATAATTTGCGGAAAGTAAACTATCGAAACCTGGGATGCAGGCAATGGCGCTGTCATTCCTTTTTCCGACGAACGGCCACCATTGGTTCGATCTTGAAACAATAATGAGGCGCGGCGGCGGTGTAGCCAACGATGTAATATACTCTTTTCTCCACATTGCGGCATACGATGGAACCTTGCTCGAATACGCCGCAAGAGGAACAACGGACGTAAACCGTGTCGGAGGCTTCCTATGTAACCTCCATCGCAGCCCCGGAAAGATGGAAACCGTTTCTACAATGTCTTCCGGAGTGGCTACGCGGTCGACATATTGGATAACTTCCCGCTGTGCCTCAAGCCCGTATAAGCTATCGGAAAGGACGTGCTCGTACGTTACTTCGAGCGGCGAATCGGCGGTTCCCACCGCATCGTAATAATACTTTATCAAATGCCGTGGATAGTAGCAATATACAAAAAGTCCAAGCAGTAAGAGAACCGCTGCGCCTTTCGCCCATGCTGTGGGCATAAACTGCAAAATTTCGCTTAACCCGACGGCCGCAAAGGGAATAACAAGCAACAGAAATGGTTCGAAGTGATATGTAAAATATTTCCCCATCATAATGGGGGAAATGAGTGCACTTCCGGCAAGCAGAAGAAGCATGATCCGATCGCGCCAATCATTACTCCCAGGTCCTTTTCGGAGAGCGAATAATATTCCAACAATTGCGAATATATAAATCGGTGCTCTCCCGCGAGACCATAGATTAATAGGTATCTTCACAGCAGAATACACATCGAGATTGAAGCGAATGATCGTGTCATACACTTGTAATAAACCGTCTCGAACGAATAGATATGGAAACAAGAATGCCACGATCGGCAAAATACATCCCAAGAGAAAAAATCCACTTAGCCGAATCCTATTTAGTAAACTCCAGATAAGGATCAGAAATGATAATGCGAAGAAGACGTACGTCGGGCGCATGAGAAATGCAGCTCCGCACAGCACACCGATGGTCATTGCGAGCAACCCAGCAGACGTGGGTTTGCTCCGAAGCTGCACGAACGCCCATACCGCGCCAAGCAACAGAAATGCCGCATACGTATCGCGCTGTCCTGCAAGCCCCCACTGCCCGCTGGCATAATAGAGCACAAAAATTATTACTGCAAGCAAACTCTCTTTTTGCGACAACCAGTTGCGGAGTGCGCGGTAAAAAAATCCCGCCATCGCAATATGAACGAAATAATCGAAGAGCCGGAATCCAAAATCGCTTGCCCCAAATAAAGCGATACTCGCCCAATGCACATACACGATACCCGGAAAGTTATGATCCCACGATCCAAGGTACGGAAGCCCATGATACGCATAGAGCGCCCAGCCCATCGATTCATAAAGATCGTTATCGAATCCAAGCGGAAGCAGCAATGTAACAAGCAAAATAATGGCCGCGCCCCCAACCGCCATCAGGAACGGCACGGTCTCGCGGAAATCATCAATAGTACTTTGCTTCATTTGGAAGGATCGAATTGATACATCGTTAGCGTATCCATTTCACTTGTCGTATCCTTGAAATAATCAACTTTGCGATCCAGGAATGGACCGATCCGTGAAAAGATCGGTTTGCCGCGCTGAACTGCCGCTGCGTATTCAGCAGTCATCGGCTTATGGTAATCGAGGATATAATCCACTCCCTCGCGAGTCATTACGGTATCCGGCGGGTAGCCATTCGTCTGCTTCAAAGGAAAGAACAAAAACGATTCGTTCATAACACGCAGCGAGGTATCGCGCAACAATTCGTGGATCGCTGGACCTTGTGCAAGCACAAGCGGCTTCTTTCCACCAGGTTCCCATCCACGACTTGCCTGTTCAACTGCAGCTTGGATCGCGGCAGTATTTGCTTCGGACATCCGATTCCCAATTCTTCCCGCATGTATAAGCTCTGGAATCGATTGAAAGCATATTACCACCGTTAATGCTAAACTTGCGAAAGCTATCGACGGCGCACTCCACGACAGCTTACTCCATTCCTTTAGATGCAGCGCAAACGTAAGCGCAGCAAGTGGCAGAATGTGAATGAGATAATACGGCAGTGTACTCTGCACAAAAAGTGCAACAAGTAACGCAAGCAACAAGCAACCGGTCACAAAAGCAGTCGTATGATGCGTACGTTTTGTGATGAGCAAGTATGATTCACTTACAAGAATAAGAGGGAGAACAAATGCGAAAAGTGTGGCTTCATGCCACAGGTAATAGCCTTTTGCCCAAAGCTGATGGCTCTGCGCAGACCAGGAAAAAAGATGGCGAATTGGCAAATTATTCAGTACCGAACCGAACTGATTGTCAGACGAAATGCCACTTGCAAGCGAGAACGTATGGTTGCCGACCGCATACAGTAGAATAATAACAACACTTCCGATCATGCCGCCAGACACAAATGCTGCCGTTCCTTTAACGCTTCGGATGGCTCCTATCCGCCATGCGGAAAATAATACTATCGGCGGAAGAAGCACTTCCAGATGTGGACTGATCGTAAATGGAATAAACATTCCAGCGGCGCCGATCAAAAGATAAGTGGCACTACCCATCCCTTTCACCCCACCCCTCTTATTAGTTGAATCGTGTAACAACGTCGCTACGATAGTTCCCATTGCGCTCGGTTCCCAACTGTTATCATCGCCGGGTCTTTTGCTGGGGTCGCCGTGGATCGCTGCGATTTTCTATGGTTTTCCCCAACTTCTTGCACCTGTTGGCACGGACATCGTAGGC
>Ga0206934_1082_pt1 | contig 28363 bp, 17 predicted proteins | sample Alteio_BWOrgHeat_16_FD_152932 | JGI IMG/M metagenome (GOLD analysis project Ga0206934, IMG submission 152932) | Enriched cells from forest soil in Barre Woods Harvard Forest LTER site, Petersham, Massachusetts, United States -... | ecosystem: Environmental > Terrestrial > Soil > Temperate forest >...
GTGCAGGTTATACCTATACATGGAGATTGAATGGTTCACCAACTGCCATTTCAAGTGCCAACGATACTATTACAGCCGCAGGGAGTTATTCTGTTGTTACAGCTATCGGCTCCTGCACCACGACGTCGACTGATGTTGTTGTGAACCTAAACGCCGCTCCGAACGCTACAGTTAGCCCATCAGGCACAGTTAGTGTTTGCACGGGTGGCAGTGTGGTTTTATCTATTCCCCCAGTTGCCGGCAATACGTATCAATGGCAATATGAGGGTTTTGCCAATGGCATTACAACCCCCAATGATACGGTTACTGTGGCCGGCGACATTCGCCTGCTGGTAACCAATAGTTTGGGATGTTCTGCACTGTCGGGCATCACCACTATTAATATTGTACCCTTACCTGTTGACACCATAACACCGAGTGCCCCCGCCGTGTGTTCAGGTTCTAATGTGACTCTGAATGCCAATACCGGTACGGGTCTCAGCTATCAGTGGATAGTGAATGGCAACGTAATAGCCGGCGCAACAGGCGCGTCTTACACAGACCTGCCCCTTGTTAATACTCCTTACCAGGTTGTTGAAACCAATTCAACAGGCTGTGTGGATACTTCGATAGCTACAACGATCACGGTAAATGCCTTACCGGCATCTGCCATTACGCCGGCCGGAAATCTTTCAGTCTGTACGGGTGGAAGTGTGGTATTGAATGCGAATGGCGGTGCGACCAATTACCAATGGCAGTTAAACGGCGTGAATATAGCCGGCGCCGGCGCCAGTGGTCCTTCTGCTACCTTCTATACTGCAGCGGCAGCGGGCAACTATACTGTTCTTGAAACGAATGCTGCAAATTGCTCAGCTATATCGGCGGCAAAAACAGTTGTTGTAAACAGTAACCCTACTGTGACCGTAACATCAAACGGACCAACGACATTCTGCCCCGGTGGCAGTGTAATATTAACGGCAACGACTGTACCTGCACCTCCGGGTTATACCTACAAATGGCTTAATGGTACTACTGTTGTCGGAACAAGTTCTACTTTCGCAGTAAGTTCAGGTGGCAGTTTCAGGGTTGTAGTTACCAAGACATTGCCGGCCGGTTGCTTTGATACCTCTTCTGTGGTAGCAGTTACTCTTTTCCAGGCACCAAGTAATATTATTGCACCTGCAGGACCTACTACTTTCTGCGAGGGAGCAAGTGTGGTATTGAATACGGCTATAGTTGCCGGGATCAATTACCAATGGTTATGGGATGGCATAAATATTACCGGCGCTACCTCGTCTTCTTATACAGCAACAACAACAGGGAGCTATACTGTAACTGTATCGAATGCGGCTTGCTCCAGCACTACAGCCCCTGTGGCGGTAACTGCGAACCCGTTACCAACCGCAACAGTAAGCGCTTCCGGGCCTACAACATTCTGCTCCAATGAAAGCCTTACTTTGAATGCCGGCAGCGGTGTTGGATACACATATCAATGGCAACGTGCAGGCATTAATGTAAACGGCGCAGGTGCAACTGCCGCGTCCTATACTACCGTCGTTTCCGGCGCATATTCTGTTTTGGTTACAGACGCAAATGGCTGCAGTGCTTCATCTACACCAACTGTTAATGTTACGGTTAACCCGGCACCAAGCGTTACAGCCACTATCGCAGGTTCAGCTGTATTATGCCAGGGTGATACCGTGCATTTATACGCAAATTCCGGCAGCACTACGGGCCTTTCCTACCAATGGCAGATGAACAGTGTGAATTTGCCGGGCGCACTATCCGCTTCTTACTACAGCACTATTGTTGGGGCTTACGATATGGACGTGATAGCAAAGAGTGCCAATGGCTGTTATGATACATCAGCGCCTGTAAGTGTTACTATCAATGCAAAACCGGTTCCGGTTATTTTAGCTGCAGGTAATGTTTTGGGTACATCTTTATATAACAGTTACCAGTGGTACCTTAACGGTGTTGCAATACCGGGCGCCACAGGCGAGAACTATATAGCTACACAAACAGGTAATTATACAGTGTTTGTTGTTGACAATAATAATTGTTCAGCAATATCACAGGAGTTTGATCTGTCGGACCTCAGTGTAAATGGTGTGAACTATAACAGCGACATCGTTAAGATCTATCCTAACCCTGCCACATCTGTAATACATATTGATGCACCGATGAAGGTGGATGTAAGGATCAGGAGTATAGAAGGCAGGGACGTATTGGAAGGAAAGGGTGTAAAGGATATGGACATCAGCAAATTGCCCGATGCTGTGTATATGATCATTGTGAGCGACGCATCAGGTGCTGTTATCAAATATGAGAAATTGGTTAAAACCGGTTTGTAAATAAAGCTTTTCTAAAAAAAATGTTGCCCCAAATTATTTGGGGCAACATTTTTTTGTGCCTGTATGAATAAAAACAAAGGGTCCTTTTGTTACTTTTATATTTCTTTACGTGCATCATGTTTAAAGAATTCATACTCCTCTTATTTTTTACTGTTTTAGTTCAGCATGGGGCTGCCCAGGTAGTTCCGGCTGAGGGCAGTTTGTTAAATTACAGGCTTGCAGGCTTCTCTGTTGCCGGCAAAGAACAAATAAGTGAGTGCAGATTTGAAATTGCGGACGGGGATTATTCCACGGAAGACTCGTTTAACGGTCACCTTATTAAAACTGTTACGAGCAAAAGGAAAAGGGCCATCATTGAACTGCCCTGGTGGTCGCATGCGTATACCTGGAGGGCTGTTTATAAGAGAAAGGACCTAAAAACAGTGCAGAGCCGGTTATACCATTTCAATACGGATTACAGCCCCGATGCAGATACAGATAGCATTCGTCTCCGGATCATTCAGCCGGCATCGAAATATAAGGATGCTTATGTTTTCCTGGACGAGAACAGGGCTCTTTACAATATGCGGGGTGAGCCGGTATGGTTCATGCCTAAGAAATTTACGGAAGGTGATAAGCGCCCGCGCGATCTTAAAGTATCCTCAAAAGGTACTATTACTTTTTTGATCTCGACCGAAGCTTATGGAATAAACTACAACGGGGATGTATTATGGAAGGGCCCGGACAATAAAGACCTGAGCGATAAGTATGGGCAAAGCTTTCATCATGACCTGACACAACTCTCCAATGGCCATTATATGGTTTTGGGCGATGAAGCCATATCTATGTATCCGCTGCTTGAGGACTTTAAAGCCGGTAAACTGAAAAATTGCAGTTGCGATGATGTGAAGAGAAAAGTAATGGAAAAAAGCCCCGCAGCATCACCTGCGCGTTTCGGAACGGTGATAGAATATGATAAGAATGGCAAGATAGTGTGGTCCTGGCGTTCTTTTTGTTATTTTATTAAATCAGACATTATCAATTACGGAGCTAAGGGTCCCTTAGATCTGGGGGATCTCCACGAAAATTCATTTTACTTCGATGAAAGCGCTAAATGTCTGTATGTAGGTTTCAGGCGCATCAGCAGGATATTGAAGATAAAATATCCTGAAGGGAAAGTGACAGGGGTTTATGGCGAGATATTCAGAGATGGTGAATCGCCAAAAGGCAATGGTCTATTCTGCCAGCAGCATAGTGTAAAGCACTCTGAAAAAGGTTACTTATTATTGTATAATAATAATCTTTGCGATTCTGTGATGCCAAGTATCATGATGCTCCGGGAGCCTTCTTTACCGAAGGAGGGTTTGAAAAAAATATGGGAGTATACTTGTACCATGGAGGCAGACTTACCAAAACAATTTCACCAGGGAGGCAATATTATTGAATTGCCGGGCAATTCTTTTTTTGTTAGCATGGGCAGCCCTTACAGCAAAGTATTTATTGTAGGTATGGATAAGAAAATAGTGTGGAGTGCATTGCCCGAAAAGTGGGACAATGCAGCTAAAAAGTGGTTGATACTGCCGGAATACAGGGCGAGTATTATTGTAAATAGAAATGACATTGAAAGAATGGTATTGCCATTTTGAGCGTTAAAAACTAAAAGCCAATAAGATAGATAGAGATGCAGATTTTCTCACTTCTTTTACATGTATTATATGTTAATATTATTGTGAAATGCTTTATAAAATAAAATATTCATTTGCGTTTTGTTGATTTTTTAAAAAATATTGATAATCTTAATTGAATTCCTTAAATTGCTTAGCAAATATTTAATAGCTTCAAAAAAATATACAGTGTTATGAACAAATTTACTCATTCGATTAGGGTTTATGTTAGTATAGCAATATTGGCCTTATTTGCTGCCAATGCGCGTGCGCAGACGTATTGCATACCGCATTCCTATTATGGAGGTGATGGCGGCTCTATGCAGTACACAGCATTTTCTACTACCGGTGGTGTACAAAACATTACTTATAACCCGGGTGCAGCGAACATTCCCAATAATTTCAGTGCGCCTAGTTATTACAACAATGCGTCTGAGGGTTATAGCTATGTTACCACTACACAGGCGGTAGCGGCTCCCGGCACTGCCATGACGTTTACGATCCATACCAGTTCTACATACAGTATGTATTATTTTATTTGGGTTGATTGGAACGGAACAGGCTCGTTTACCCAGGCAGGTGATACGATACAAGGTAAGGCTTACACTTTGGGTACCGGTTCAGGTACAAATATTAACATTACCGGGAGTTTTACAGTGCCGGGAACTGCTTCACCGGGCGTAAAACGTTTGCGCATATCAGCTAGTTATGTTGACGCTACTTTTTATCCCATGCCGGCTCCTTGTCTTACTTATACATCTGCAAATGAGTGCTATTATATGGTTTGGACAGATTTTAATTTTATTGTTCAGGCGCCTTGCAGCGTTACACCTATAGCTTGCAGTATAACAAACAACGCGGCAGGAACTTTATGTGCAGGTACACAATTGGCGCTCATCGGTTCCGACCCTAATACAGCGTTTACAGGTATCAGCTATCAATGGCAAAGTGCTACAAGCGCCACAGGCCCCTGGACAAATGTACCCGGTGCCACATCTTTAAATTATACCACCCCACCTCTTCTTACAAATATTTACTATAGGGTCATAGATACTTGTAATAATATTTCTGCTGCCAGTGCAGCCAGTACGGGCTACCCTATTGCAGTAACGGGTTATCCGATGCCTTATATTCAAAATTTTGACTCGGCAGCTGCGTCGAACGCGGGTCTTGCAAATTTTTTAATACCACATTGTATGGTGGGCAATTATAACGCTGCCACTGCCAGTACCCAAACCATTTTTTCTGAAGGTTTTGATGGAACGGCTTTCCCGCCAACAGGTTGGATCACCGGTCCCTCTAATGGAAGTAACGGTACTTGCTCAGGTGTATTTCCCCTGAAAAGGTGTGTAAGTTTTTCTTCCGGCAGTATGACGGCTCAATTTGGCTGTAGTTCGGTGGGTGTTCCGGCGTCAGGAACCACCCACAATAGCTCGGCAGGTATGATCGGCCTTAACTCCTGGTTCATTTCAAGTGGCTATTACGGGACCATTATAAGCCCGGCGATCAATATGGCCTCTTACGCGGGTGGAAGTAATTACCAACTCAGTTTTTGGGTTTATGGAGAAAGTGGTGATCCATGGAACGTATCTCTGAATACCAGCCAAAGTGCTACCGGGGCAACATCGATCGCCAGTGTTTCATCATCTACCGGGCTTGTTTGGACCCAGCACACCTATACCATACCTGCAAGCTTTTTGAATGGTAATATGTATATTATTATTCAGGGCTACTCTAACTACGGCGATGATATATTTTTCGATGACGTATCAGTTACTTATCTACCAGTTCCCCGTACCATGTTTATGGAAATGGGTTATAATAATACCAAATTTACTTGTGCTGATGGCACTGTATTACCTTGGTGCGTTTATGCAAACGATACCACCGGTACTACGGCAACTAATGGCAAACTGGATTATCTCACTACGCCCGCTCTGCCTTTAGTGCAGGGTATTAATTATCGTGTGAGGTTTGGTTACGGCAGGGGCACATCTAACTGGACAAATAATACCGGTACTCCACCCAATACGGAGAACCTGTATCTTATGGCAGGTAGTAACAATCCGGGTACTGCGTCTTCTGTAAACCCCGTGGGCAATTTCCCTAATCCCCAGATATGGAGCGGGACAGCTGCAAACAATACCTATGTTTCAACTACTTCTCTTCCCGGTGGCCCGATAATTTATTCTGCTACCAGCACAGGACCTTATTTCTTCAGCTGGATAGATAATACACCTCATAGTGGTGCGACTACTGTTGCTAATGGTACAATTGCTTTAGACAGTATCAGGATAGACAGTGTGGGTTGCGTGCTTCCGAGTATTGTTGGTCAGCCGGCCCCGGCCACCAGCGTTTGCGCCGGTTTCCCTGCGTCATTTTCTGTAGTAGGGGCGGGATATGGCCTGACATATCAATGGTATAGAAATGGCAGTGCGATACCTGGTGCAAGCGCCAGTTCTTATACTATCGGTGCCACTGCGCTCACTGATTCCGGACTTTATACTGTAGCTGTTATCGGAGCTTGCGGCGGGACAACGACTGTAATGTCTACTAATGATACCCTGAGAGTAGTTTCTTCTCCTCCGGCAAGTATTACCGCAGGAGGCCCTACCACTATTTGTCCGGGCAATACCGTCCCATTAAATGCTAATGTTGGTTCAGGTTATACCTACCAATGGTCAAATAATAATGGCATTATAGCAGGTGCTACTTCACCAAGCTATTCTGCCGGCCTCGCCAGTACCTACAAAGTAACAGTGTCTGGTTCAGGGGGCTGCTATACCACATCTGCAGGTGTTACCGTAGTTGTAAATGCTGCACCACCTGCAGTAGTTACGCCCGGCGGTTCTACAACATTATGCCAAGGCAGTTGCGTAAGTCTTTCGGCGGGTAACACGGCTTCCCAGACATATCAATGGAACATAAACGGAACTGCAATACCAGGTGCTACCGGTGTATCGTATTCTGCCTGTGTGCAAGGTACCTATACAGTTACTATTACCAATACCAACAATGGTTGCACAGCAACATCGCCTCTGTCAGTTCCTGTAATCGTAAATCCATTACCTTCATCATTAGTTACAGGCAGCGGGGTTGATACGTTCTGCCAGAATGGTAGTGTTACTTTTGTTGGTCCTGCAAACGGTGGTGTAAATTACCAATGGTATAACGGACTAACACCACTTGCTAACCAAACGACAAATACCTATATAGCTACCAATACCGGGCTGTATTATTTGAAGGTAACAAACCTGTTAACAGGTTGCTCGTCCAGTTCAACACCTGTAAATGTATTACTCAATGTACCTTCTGCAACAGTAACTGCACCTACAACCAGTTTGTGTAATGGCAACAGCGTTACCCTTACCTCTACGAGTACGGGGAGCAATTTAACCTACCAATGGTATATTAATGGCTACGCAATTAATTTAGCGAACGCACCGACTTACACGACCAATACACCAGGTAATTATACCGTTACTGTAACGAGCACAGTTGGTCAGTATTCATGTTCTAATACTTCGACACCTCCTATTCCTTTACAGATTTATTCACCACCACCTGCATACATTACCACCAATACCTCTACCACTTTCTGCGCGGGCAGCACTGTTTTGCTTACCGCTGATACGGGTACCGGTTACACTTATCAGTGGCAGCTTAATGGTAATAATATACCCCAGGCCACAGTTTTTGATCTTTCTGTTCCGTCCAGCGGTAACTATAGTGTGAAAGTAACAAATGCCTATGGTTGCTCCGCTATATCTCCTGCTACTACGGTTACGGTAATACCGCTTCCTGTGCCAATAGTTACTGCATCGGGTAATACGCAATTGTGCCCAGGCAGCAACGTAACATTGAGCACAAGCACGGCTCCGGGATTAACTTACCAATGGTATAACGGCACTACTCTGATACCCGGCGCAACCTTCCCTGTTTATGTTACTGCAACTACTGCAAATTATACGGTGGTAGTTACTAATAATACAGGCTGCCAGGGTACTTCAAATGCTACGTCTGTAGTGATGAACGCTGTTCCTTCGTCAGCTATTACAGCTACGGGTGCAACCAGTGTTTGTAGTGGTACAAGTGTTTTATTGAGTGCAGCGGCAGTGAGCGGTCTTAGTTACCAATGGTTATTCAACGGCAATGCCATTAGCGGCGCCAATAGCTCTTCTTATTCTGCAAGCACTGCAGGTAATTATACAGTAACTGTAACCAATGTCGCTGCGGGCTGTACATCAACTACAATAACACCAGGAACCCACGTAACAGTTTTCCCATTGCCTAGCGCAACAAGTTCATCAATTGGTGCTACTTCTGTATGTGAAGGCACTAGTGTTATTTTGCTTGCCAATACAGGTACCGGCTTATCTTATCAATGGAATAACAGTGGTACACCAATAACGTCTGCCACACATTTAACAGATACAGTAACTATAAGTGGTAGCTATACTGTGACCGTTACAGACGCCAATAATTGCTCTGCCACATCTTTGCCAAGCCAGGTAACAATATATGCGATACCTGTTGCAGGTATGGTGCCTGCCGGAGATACCGGTTTTTGCCAGGGAGGAAGTGTATTGCTTTCTGCCGTAGCCGGAGCAGGTTATACTTACCAATGGATAAAGAACGGTGTGAATATTGCAGGTGCTGTTGGCGCTACTTACCTGGCTAACCAGCAGGGTGTGTACAGTGTGTTGGAGACTAACAATATTTGTGGTTCCACATCGCCTACCAAAAATGTAGTTGTTTATCCGCAGCCATCTGATTTGGCAACTTTATTAGGTGCGGATACAATATGTTATAATGACTCAGTGCAATTACAGGCCACAGCTACGGGTAGCGGATACACTTACCAATGGGAGGTGAATGGCTCACCGATAACAGGTGCAACACATTCTGCTTTATGGGCCCAGACTGCTGCCGGCTATGCTGCAGTAGTTACCAGCAACTATGGATGCGCGGTTACTACACAGTCAATACAGGTTTATAACTTCCCGCCGCCTAATCCGGGTATCATTGCCAATGGAAATAATCTTTCTACGGGTACTTTCGTAAGCTATCAATGGTATCGCGGCGGCACAGCCCCTGCCAACCTGATAACCGGCGCGACCGGAAATGGGTATACTGCCAGCCAGTCTGGAGACTACTATGTACATGTTATTGACGATCATGGTTGTGGTGAATTCTCACCAAAATATACTGTGGGAACTACCGGCGTAGCTAATGTTGGTAGTGGAACGGGAGATGTAAAGATCTACCCTAATCCTGCAACAACTATAGTATATATTGAAGCTGCTGTGAAAGTAAATGTAAAAGTATCGGACCTTGAGGGCAAGGCTCTTATCAATGAGCATAATGCAAAACAAATAGATATAAGTAATCTGGCAAATGGCGTGTATATGATAAGTGTTTACGATAACCAGGGCGGCTTATTGAAAGTGGATCGCTTGTTGAAAGCCGGTCAATAAAAAACGAATAATTTATTTAATAAAGAAGGCCCCCTTTGTTTAGGGGGCCTTCCCATTTTTATATGTAAATTATCAAATTGCCAAATACCTATGTAAAAGTGAGTGAATCAGGTTAATTTTGTATAATCGCAGCACCAATATTTATTTTAATCGAAGATTAAGGATAGTATGAAACTTACTTATTACGGGCATTCTTGCTTTTCAATTGAACTGGGGTCGAAAAAAATGCTTTTTGATCCATTTATTAGCGGCAATGAGCTTGCAAAGGGAATAGATATTGATAAGATAGAAGCTGATTATATTTTTGTATCTCACGGTCATAGTGACCATGTTGGCGACCTGGTTGAGATAGCAAAAAGAACCGGGGCTATTGTGATCGGTGCCTTTGAAGTAATTGGCTGGGCACAGAAGAACGGCGTAACGGACGTGCACCCGATGAATTTCGGGACGTATAATTTTGAGTTCGGGAAACTGAAATTTCTTCCTGCGTCACATAGCAGCTCATTGCCTGATGGTTCTTACGGCGGTAATCCGGGTGGTTTTTTATTTATTACAGACAATGGTAATTTCTACTACAGCGGGGATACCTGCCTGATGATGGATATGAAATTGATTCCCCGGTATGCAAAACTTGATTTCGCAATTATGCCTGTTGGTGGTAATTTTACGATGGATGCTGATGATGCTGTGATAGCAGCGGAATTTATTGATTGTAAGAAGATCGTCGGGGTGCATTTTGATACGTTTGGCTACATTAGGATAGACCATGAAGCAACAAAAGAAAAATTCAGAACTGCGGGACGTGAATTAATATTGCCACAGATAGGAGAAACAATAAGTTTGTGAGTATTCATTATAATATTAAAAGAAAAAGAAGTACCTTATAGGAAAGGTTTTTATAAAAATGGCTAAAGTAATAGCAATAGCGAATCAGAAAGGGGGCGTGGGAAAGACGACTACAGCGATCAACCTTGCTGCAAGCCTCGCGGTGTTGGAATATAAAACTCTGTTGGTAGACAGCGACCCCCAGGCCAACAGCACTACGGGCAATGGCTTTGACCTGAAGAATATACAGGTTAGTTTATATGATTGCATGGTAAATGATGTGCCCACATCACAGGTTATCCTTGAAACGGATACGCCCAATCTATTCCTGCTGCCATCGCATCTGGACCTTGTTGGTGCTGAAATAGAACTGATACACCATCCCAGCCGCGAGCATGTGATGCGTAAGGCCTTACTGGAGCAGCGCAATGAGTTTGATTTTATTATTATTGATTGCTCTCCGTCGCTAGGTCTTATAACTGTAAATGCGCTGACTGCTGCAGACAGTGTTGTGATACCCGTGCAATGCGAATATTTTGCGCTGGAAGGCCTTGGCAAATTGCTGAACACTATTAAAATAGTGCAAACTAAAATAAATACAGAACTGCGTATAGAAGGCATATTGATGACGATGTATGATGGACGACTGCGCTTATCGAACCAGGTGGTAGAAGAAATAAAAAACCACTTTGCAGAACTTGTTTTTAACACCATCGTTCACCGTAATACAAAACTGGGAGAGGCACCAAGCTTTGGTATGCCAGCATTGCTGTATGATACGGAAAGTACGGGAGCGGTTAATTACCTGAACCTTGCCAAAGAGATCTTGCAGAAGAACAACATGACCAAAATAAAGAACTCAGACAAAATTTTCGAAACAGATAAGCATGTCGCAGACCAATAATAAAAAACAAGCCTTGGGCAAAGGGATCCGCGCATTGCTGGATACAATAGATGAAGAACTGAAAACAACATCAGGCCCTTCTGTGCCTGCTGTATCTGGGCAAACTGCGAGTACGATATCCCGCATACCCCTGGACCAGATAGATGTAAACCCCAAGCAGCCCAGGCATGATTTTGATGCACAGGCTATGCAGGAACTTGCCGACAGTATAAAGCTGCATGATATTATACAGCCCGTGACGCTTGTGAAAACTGGCAGCAGGTACCAGCTAATCTCAGGTGAACGCCGTTTGCGTGCATCGAAGATGGCCGGCCTGAAGGATATACCCGCTTATATACGCCAGGTAGATGACCAGCAAATGCTTGAAATGGCATTGCTTGAAAACCTGCAGCGCGAAAACCTGAATGCAATAGAAGTGGCCCTGAGCTACAAACGCCTGATGGACGAATGCGACCTGACACAGGAACAAGTGGCAGAGCGTATGAAAAAAGAACGCAGCACTGTAGCTAATTATCTTCGCCTGTTGAAACTGCCGCCCGATATACAGAAAGCTGTGCGCGACGGCAATTTAAGTATGGGCCATGCGCGCGCTATCATAGGCCTGGAGCAGGTTGACCAACAGTTATATGCTTTTCGCGAGGTGATGCAGAAAGGCTTATCAGTGAGGCAGGTGGAAACCCTTGTGAAAGATATGATGGCTGAGAAATTGCCCGCAAGCAAACAGCCGATAGCTGTAAAATTACCTCCTGCATATAAGCGCATAGAAGACAATATGGCTTCCCATCTTTCTACCAAAGTGAAGATAGACAGAAAGAAGAATGGTAAGGGGAAGATCATGATAGAGTTTTATAATGATTCGGACCTGGAGCGCATTATGGATAAAATGAGTTTATAAATGGCTCAATTCCCCCTGGGGTGGATTTTGTGAATGAGCGAAGGGGTAAGTGGGATGTCTTATAAAACGTGTAGAGATGTAGTTCATAATAGGATATAAATTGAAAAACGAATTACCCAATCCTGATTGGCAAAAGCAGGCCAAAGAAAATCAGAAAGTATATAAACGTGCATTGGAGAAAGGCGACCGCAACAAAATGCTGAAGGCCTTGCCTGACCTGCATGAGGAAGCTTTTAGCAAAATAGATTGCCTGAACTGTGCCAACTGCTGCAAGAACCATTCTCCCCGTTTTAAGAACGCTGATATAAAACGTATTGCCAAGCGCCTGCGCATAAAAGAAGGTGAGCTGGCGGCACGCTACCTGCGCCTTGATAAGGAGGATGACTATGTCGCCAAGCAAAGCCCTTGCCCTTTTTTAAGTGAAGATAATAGCTGCTCTATATACGAAGACCGGCCCAGCGATTGCCGCCGTTATCCATACACGGACGAAGATGTTTTCTTAAAACAAATTCCCCTCACCTTAAAGAACACCATTGTTTGTCCCGCTGCTTTTGAGGTGATGCAGAAGTTGCTTGAAATCAGTAATCTTCCGGCTCCGCAGACGAAAAAATAGATCAATAAAGTGTTACTCCAGCAGGATTAAAAAGGCGGCCTAGGGAATCTAATACCTGTGTGGTATCGGATGCTTTGCAGCGCACGGGCATGATGATGAGGAAGGAACTGGAATCTTTAGCCAGCACTTCTACATTATGGCCATAGCCTTTCATCTGGTCGGCACGTTTTTCAGCTTTTTTGCGGTTAGCATAATTATCTATCACTACCCTGTACATTTTGAGCTCGTTATTGTCGGCGGCCGCGGCTATAGTATCGGGCCTGGGCCTGAGCATGGACGAATCTATAACTGCGGCAGGGGTATGGTCGACACGGGTGAAATCATCAGGTGTTTTTAGCAGCCTGATGCCGTATATAGCGCCTGCTACAATGCTGATGAGTATGAGTACAGACCAAATTACTTTCTTCCAGTTGATGCCTGTTTCTTCGGGTTCTTGCTCGCGGCGTTGTGAGCGCCTGCTGCTGCGGCTGCTGCGATGGTGGCTGTATTCTTCTTCACGTTTAGGCTCCTGGTAAACGGGTTCTTCTATTGGTGGTGGCGGTGGAGGAGCGTAGTATGCGTCTTCGGGTAAAATATCGCTGCGCTCTGCGGCACGTGGCGCAGGTGCGAATTGTAAATGAGGGTCGGTGATAAATATGATGCGGCCATACTCTTCAAGGAGTTTGCCGATAAATGGTATAATAACTTCGCGGCCTTCCTGGAGTTCATGTTTGGCCTCATTGCTGAAGTCGCGCAGGGCGGCCGAGGCTTTGGATATGGTGATCTGTTCGTTGCTGGCAATAAAGTTTGCAAGGTTGTCATCAATAGAGCCGGCGGAGCTTACAAAAATCTCGTAAGAAGAGGCGTGAAGCATTTTGCCATCGTAAACGGCGGGTTTCTTCCTCAATTCGAGATTGCCAAGGCCATGTAAATAGCAAAAATGGTTTTTCAGTAAAAACAGCCCGATATATTTAGGTATATACATTGAGAAGTAAAAATAAAAAATTTAGGACAGCAATTTCTAAAAATCTGTAAATGTTGAAGATAATACTAATTGGACGTCTAAGTTGAGTATTGAAATTTTCCCGCAGATACCCGCAGAAACGCGCGGAATTCGGAGTGTCCGGCAGTTATAAATAAGTTTTGCAGATACTCGCAGACTCTTATAATGAAACCTTAATGCGTACAGGATGTGCGTGGTATTATATGAGATTATTGTTAGTCAGGCGACCAATCCCGCAGTTCGCGGGAGCTTTGCTTGAAGGGTTATAATTTTAAACGTATGCCGCCGTAGAAGTTAAGCCCGAAAACGGGGTAATCCAGCCAATACTGGTATTTGTCATTTAGAATATTGTTTATTTGTACAAAAACCGATAAACGGGGTATAATAAGATATTCTGCATTGCCGCCCAGATCAAGCGCAGTTGACAGGGTGATGGCTTGGTGATTGGCATCAAGGGCCTGACTGCCACTGAAAACAGACAAATACGCGGTGCATATCAAAGCATCTATAGGCCTGAAAGACAGGTTGCCTTTTAAGCGCAATGGGGGCATTCCCCATACCTTGCCTGCGCTGCTTGAAAAACTATAATAGTCCAGGTTTAAGCCCACAGATAGTTTATTGGCAAGGTTATAGGCGGCAGATAATTGTACGGAGGCAGCATTTACCTTATCGTAGTATATTATATAAAATTGTTTGTGGTCTCTGAGGTCATTCAGGAATAAAGGTAAATTGCCATACTGCCAATAGCTTAGACGCCCTGAAAATGAAATATGATTTCCCCAGTAGCCGCTGGCGTTGACAAATAATTCATCGCGGTGGGTTTGATGAGTGGCATAGGTATTGAACATGTAGGGGTTTTCCGCGCTTAGCTGCTCGTAGGTATTTTGCTGTAAGGTGCTATGCCAGCCTGCGCTTGTAAGGTAGCCATTGGAAAGTTTGTAATTGGCAACAATATCGGGCAGGAAATAAACATTGTCTTTGCCAAAAGTGGGGCTTAATGTGGCATGTATGCTCCAAATGTCTTTGTGATAATTGATGCCCGGTGCTATCTGAAAAATATTGTTGCCGGTGCTGAATGTCTGGGCCGAAAACTGCGTGAAAGTGGCATTAACAGCAGCTATTAGTTGCAAAGAAGAATCAAGGTCGCGGGATGCGGGTATTGTAAAACCAAATGTTGTCTCTGATGTATTGTGCGAATCTTTGAACAGGGACGCGAACACAGCAGGGTGATACGTAAGACCAAGATAGCCGGTTTTTTCATTCTGCATATCTGCCCCTATGTGCAGGGAGGTAAAAGTTTGGGTAACAGAATCGGAGGACGGTTGATACACATCATGGTCGTAACCATAATAGTGGTATTGGTTCCGGCTGCCATCAACAAAAGCATGCCAGTCGTTGCCATTGCGGCGCAAAGTGCCTTCTGCTTCGAGGCCTGTAAGTGAGACCTGCTGATATTTTATAGGCCCCTCCTGCGAGAGATGCGAAAAGTGTACAGCGGCTTCATAATCTTTCCATGTCAGTTTGCTGAAGCCCGCGTCAAGAAATATAGTGGATAGGTTGCCGGCACCGGCTTTTATATAATTCTGTAATTTTTTATCGGCAGAGTCTTTCCCTAATGCCAGGGGGCGCAGGGGAGGGGAACTATAAGTATAATATAAGGATTGCTTGGGGACAAGGTATTCGAATTTGGGGCGCGTAGTATCTGTAGGTGGAAGGCTGGGGACTATCTCGGGTTTCTGTGCCTGTTTCACCTCGGGTTTGTAAGCCTGGATGATCTCGATAGTAGAGCCCTTTATCGTCGTGTCATTCGGCGATTTGGTGTTTTGTGCGCTTGCTTTTATAACAAGCAAGGACAATACTATAGATATGTAAATACAGACATTCCTCATTTCTATTCTTCTGACAATTTACTTTGTTGTTTTTCTAATGCTTTTACTTTTTCAAGTTTTTTATTCGCGTCTTCTTTCAACTCAGGTATCGCAGTTTGTTTAATGATACTTTGCAATGTTGCCCTGGCGTTGAAATAGTCTTTTTCTTTGGTGAGTATATCGGCTAAGAGAATATAAGATTTCACCACCCAGTAGTCATTGGCGCCTGGTGTTTGTATGGTATTGTTGGCTGCTTTTTCTGCCTCCTTCAATTTATTTTTTTGCAGGTAATACTCGGCAATATGATATTTGGCTTCAGACGCTATAGCGCCGTCTTTATTGTTTTCCAATTGGCGATAAATAGTAAGGGCATCCTCAGGGTTATTGAATTGTTGTTGTGCTTTGGCCTTATATAACAAAGCGTCGGTTTTTATATCGTCATTAGTTTCCGACAAATTGAATAAGGTATCAGCATAAGAGATGGCATCATGATAATGGTCGGCGCTATAGCTGCTTTTCATAAGGCCTGAATATGCGAATTGCAGGTTTTCCTTGTTCATGGCAATATTGCGCAATTGTTTATAATAATTTAAAGCCGCTTCATAATTTTTATTCTGGTAGCATATTATAGCCGCGCGGCGCGCACTTTGTTCAGAAAAATCACTCCATGGGTTTTGCAATACAGCTTCATAGTCGGCCTGGGCACTTTTGTAATCCCTGAGTTGCCAATTGCTTTCGGCAAGATAATAATGGGCTTTTGTAGTAAAGGCGCCTTTTGGGTACTGCCTGAGGTATTGAGTAAAAGCGTCCCTTGCTTTAGCCCAGTTGCCTGCTATATATTGGGCCTCAGCGGCGGAATAATAGGTCAGGTCCATGCTATTACTGTCGGCAGATGGCAGGTTGTTTTCTTTTAAGAAATCGGTGTAAGCGGCCGGTTGGTTGTTATTAATGAAGAGGGCTTTGAGCGCATTCAATGCTGCCGGCCTTTCATCTGATGTGGGGTAATCAACTACCACATGTTTATAAGCGTCAATTGCCCTGTCCTGGATGATCATTTGCTGGTAGGCAAAGCCTATCTTCATCCATGCTTTTGGCGCAAGGGCTCTTGTTTTTTCAGAAACCGTTAAGGGCTCCAATATACTGATGGCTGCCTGGTATTGCTCGCTGGCCAAATAAGTGATGGCCAGTTCGTAGCGTGCTTTATCGGCATAGCGTGAGTAGGGGACCTTGTTTATGAGGCCCTGCAGAAGACTTATCTTTTCGCTTGTATTGCCCTGCAGGCCCAACAATATGCTTTTTTGAAAACGGGCGTAATCTGCATTGCCATTGTCGGTGAGGATGACCTTATTATAAAGGTTCAATGTGTTCGCATAATCTTTCTGCATAAAATAGGCGTCTGCTTCCTTTAGCAGGGCCAGTTGCATTGCCGGAGTGTCTGTATTTTTTGATTGTTGCGACCTGTTGAAAAAGTATTGTGATTGAGCAAAGCTGTCTAATTCCATGGCAGCATAGCCCATGTTCATGTAAGCGTGTTGGGGCGTTGCTTCGGGACTTACATGTCTGGTGCCGGCTTCATCCGTATTTTTATCTAAGAAATTTTTAGAGAAAAGTATAGCATTTTTATAATGATGCAAACGATAAGCAAGTTCTCCTCTCCAAAAGAAGGCCGCGGCCTCGTAAGTGATATCAGTTGGGTGAACAAGGGAGAGGTTAAGGAGGCTGTCTGCTGCGATGGAATTAGAACTCTTTAGTTCCTGCATGGCATATCCATAGGCTACTTTTTGCTGCACTTTCCAGTATTTCTCTTCTTTATTATTTACTTCTTGCAAGTGGGTGAAGGCCTGCGCATAATCGCCTGTTTTTAGTAATAATTCGGAAAGCAATGTTTTTGCTTCGTCTTTATATTTTGAAGTTGGAAAAACAGAAAGTAAATTGTTGAGTTGTTTTACAGCTTCTGTGTTATAGCCCATTTCATAGCAAAGTTTGGCGTTCAACAGCATAGAGGATTCCTCTTGCCCTTTATTGAACGACAGACCTGAGCATATCCCGAATGCGCTCCTGGCACTTTGCTTGTCCCCGGTCTTCAGGTAGCAGTCGCCCAGCAGGTACATAGCCGTCTGCCCCAATGAGTCCTCTGTATTGCTCAGTAATTTAAACTTATCCACTGCTTTGGCCCAGTCGTTCGCCATGTAGTAGCAGAAGGCCATCTCATACACATCCTCTTTTCTTATTTTATCTGCATGTTCATAGTAAAATTCAAAATAGGGCATTGCTTCGTTAAACTGTTGTTCTTCGAACAGGCATTGGGCTATCAGCAGTCGTAATTCGTTATCGTAGTAGAGTTTGTCTTTACGTTTAATTAGCGATTGTGCCTCATTCAGGGCCTTTTTCCGGTCACCAGTAAAATAGTAGATCTCAGCGATATAATAAGGCACGACACTGCTATATTCGCGCTCGTCTTTTATACGGTCAAAACTTTTAAGGGCATCGGCATATTTATTATCATTATAAGCCAGCAGAGCGTAGTAATAATTACCTGCGACGTAATATTTCCCCTGTTTCAATTCTTTTATCGCTGCCAGGAGCGGCTCGGCCTTATCAAATTGTTTACTTGTAAAATAGCAATAGGCAAGTTCAAATTTCTCATCTGCTATTTCGTCATTGCTGAGGTTCTCTATATTGGTTTTCTCATAATAGCCCATGCCGGCATTAAGGTCGTTATGGCTGAAATAATACTGGGCCAAAGCATGAGCTATGCGCTGTTTATATGCTGGGTTCGTAGTATTATCAAGTATTTTAACTACAGTATCTGTATTGCTTGTTGCACCAATATGCAAACTGCTTATAGCGAGATAATACAGGGCTTTATCGATATCGTCGTTCTCTTTTGGGGCTGTGTTATTTTCTTCCTGCTGCAGATAACAGTTGGCAAATTGTTTTGCAAGCTCATAATTACCCGTTTGGTATTGCTCTTCCGCGAGGACCAATGAACGGTTAGATGGGTGGTCCGGGGTATGTAGCTGGGCATAAGAAATGTAGTTTATAAGCAGCCCGGCGCTTATGCAGGCAATTAGCTTAACAACATTTTTTACTTTCCATTGCTTCATTCAGCAAGCTAAATTAAAAATTCCAGGTAACATTCACACTTGGGAAAAAAGGCAATTGATATATTTCCTGATTTGTGGTGCGGTTCACATAAAATATATTGTCCCTGTTATAAACGTTGGTAATACCTGCTGTTACGTCCAGGAAAGATTTCTTGGAAAGAGTGAATTTTTTCTTTGCAGAAACATCAAGACGGTGATAGTATGATAAGCGTCCCCCATTTATTTGGTTTGAAAGAAGAGTGGTCAATATTCCGTTTTCAGCAAGGATATTACCGTTTAGTTTGCCACCTGGCAGAGAGTTTAAGCTTTCATAATAACCCTGTGTTTGGGTAAAGGGAAACGGTGATCCCATATTAAATCGTGCGGAAAATTCCCAGTCGTGTTTGCTGCCGCCAGTATAAGAGGCTACAAGATTCAGGTTAATACGCCTGTCGAAAGGAGGGGGATAGGTTTGCACAGCTCCTGTGGCATCAATAGTGGTATAAGTAACGACCTGGTAAGAAAGCACCCCCCACAAATAAATTCTGTTTTCATTATATTTTGCAGAAAGGTCAATCCCATAGGCGTTGCCGGATCCGGATATAAAATCAGGGTCGTTGGGATATATTTTATAATTATTGACCTCGATGAGTTGCGGAAAGCTTTTGAACCACGGCTCAAGGTTGAGCTCAACTTTTTTCAAGTCTACCTCTACACCGCCAAGTACATGGTATGAAGTCTGGATGTTAGAACTGACCTGGTTGCCGCTTGTGTTATATATCTGTTCCTGGGGACTTTGCACAAAACCGGTAAAGAAATTCACGATGTCCTGATCGCTTTTGGTACTGACAATATTCTGGGAATATAATCCTGTAGCAAATTTGAGGCGCACATTGTTGGATATATTGTATTTTAAACCAAGTCTTGGTTCAGGTCTCAGCACATTGATATCGGAATAGTATTCGAATCGTACGCTCGGTTCCATAATAAACTTACCACCGAAATTTTGCCTGTACATAACATACATACCCGCAAGTGTACTTTGATTTTCTAAAGTAGCATTGATGCCCGGTGCGCTAACGTAGCTGAGTAAGGTATGAAAGCCGCTAACTTCAATGCCATATTTCAGTTCGCTGTAAGAAGGTAAATAGTAAGTGAAATTGATACCTGCTTCAAAACCATCGATACCTGTGGTACGAGGCAATGGATTAGGTGCCTGGTTAAAGTTGATGTCGTATTTTGAATAAGAGAATTTACCGTCTATCAAGGCAGAAGAGCTACCGGGTGTAACAATAAATGTGGCGCCCACCCCTGTTGATTTCCAACTGAAATCTCCAATTGTATTTGAATCGGAAGCCAATTTGGCGTCGTCATTAAAATTGAAAGCAAATATGTTCAGCTTGCTGCCATTATCGGCACTGAAGGTTACTTTGCCATACAGGTCCTGGAAATTATAGGGTAAGCCATTTTCAAATACATTGCCAAACATTCCATAAACAGGTTTGGATGTCTTATCCAAGTAAAAATCTTTGCCATAGAGAAGAAATGTAATACCCGATCCGCTATGTTTTTTTGATTTTAAGAGCGGGCCTTCCAGCATAGCGCGCGACATAATAGGGGAAACTGAAAGAATTCCGCTGATCTCATTCTTATTGCCATCTTTGGTGTGTACATCCACTATGGCTGATGTACGGTTGCCGTACTCGGCATTAAATCCGGCCGAGTAAACTTCCACGTTGCGGATAGATTCTGTTTCGAACACAGAAAATAAACCTATGGAATGAAAAGGGTTGTAAATAGTAACCCCATCAAGCAAAATGCCGGTTTGTGCAGGAGATCCACCGCGTATGTATAATTGACCGCCCTGGTCGCCCGTGAATATAACACCGGGAACAACCTGTAAGAACTGGGCTACGTCAGGCTCGCCGCCGGTGCTTGGTAATAATTTAAGGTCCCGGGGTGTAATAGTGGTTACACCGGTATTGATCTTAGTAAGTTTTTCCGTTTTTCTGCCCGAAATTTCAACACTTTGCAATTGTAATTCTCTTGGTGATACAAATAACTTTTTCGTTACCACATCATCCGGCAACACATTTACTGTAATAGTGGCAGTATCGTAACCAACAGCAGTTGTTAACATCGTATAGCTGCCGGCAGGCAGTAATATGGAAAAATAGCCATTGATATCTGTTTGTACACCGTATTTGGTTGTAACGAAGATGATATTGGTGTATATCATAGGCTCACCAGTCTTTTTATCATACACAAAGCCTTTTACTGTGCCTTGCCTTGTTTGGGCAAAAGAGGATGTAAGGATAAACAGGAAGCTGATGATAAAAAGAACATTACGTTTCTGCGTAAAGAGATTCATTGATCTTATTTTGATTTATTATACTATAAAAATATGGGCTACTATATACTAAGACGAGCAAAGATAGGAATTACACCATAGTGACAAAGTCTTCTTTTTAACAATACGCCTGTAATTAATTCATTTTAATATATTACAACGATTATTCATGGCATTTAGCTAATTTGGTAGCAGAATAGAATAGATGATTTTGATGAAAAAAGCATCTCATATTCAAAAGGTTTTGTGATGAAAATATTTACCGCTGCACAAATAAGGGCTTGTGACGCCTATACGGTTCACGCATCTGCTATAAGTTCCGTTGAGTTGATGGAGCGGGCCGCTTCAAAATGTCTGGACTGGATAAGCAGCAATTATTCGAAAGATACACTGTTTGTGATATTGTGTGGCCCCGGAAATAATGGCGGAGATGGCCTGGCCATCACAAGAATGCTGAACCATGTAGGTTATGGCGCTAAGGCATTCCTGCTCAAATTCAGCGAGAACTTATCTGCCGACTGCCAAACCAACCTGGAGCGCCTGCAAAGAATGGACGCAGCCCTGGTGCAGATATTGGAACCCGATTCTTTTATAACAGATATACCTGCCAACATTGTTATTCTTGATGCCATACTTGGCACAGGTCTCAGCAGGCCAACGCAGGGCTGGGTAGCGACGTTTATTGAGCATATCAATCAATTGCCTAACCGCAAGATTGCCATTGATATACCAAGCGGCTTGCCTTCGGATGGCATACCTGCAAAAGATGCAGCTATCATTAATGCAAGCAATACGCTTAGCTTCCAGTTTTATAAAAGGAGTTTCCTGCACCCGGAGACGGGCCCCTATGTTGGGAATGTGCATATACTGGATATTGGCTTGCACCCCATTTTTATAGAATCAACGCACACCTTATATAATATTACCGATGCGCAGGAGATAAAAAAGATCTATCGCCCACGCAATCCATTCGCACATAAAGGCACTTATGGACATGCACTGATGATAGGTGGCAGCTATGGCAAAATGGGCTCTATCACACTCAGTTCAAAAGCTGCATTAAGGGCAGGCGCTGGATTGGTAACAGCTTTGATACCTGCTTGTGGTTATGACATTATACAGACAGCCATACCCGAAGTGATGTGCAAGACCAGTGGTGAAAAGGAGATAACAGACATCAATGATTGGGAAGCATATAGAGCCATAGGTATAGGCCCCGGCATGGATACAAAAGACGTGACAGCAAAAGCTTTTGCGGAATTTATAGAAGCGTGTAAACAGCCATTGGTGATTGATGCTGATGCTCTGAACCTTTTGGCAAAACAAGCCCACCTTTTAGCAAGCCTGCCTCCGGGTTCTATCATTACCCCACACCCAAAAGAATTTTCAAGGCTGTTTGGAGAAAGCGCCGACAGTATGTTGCAACTGGAACTGGCAAGGGCCCAGGCCATGCGCTATAATATTTACATAGTATTGAAAGGCCACCATACTGTGATTGTAACACCCGATGGAGAATGTTGGTACAACAATACTGGCAATGCAGGCATGGCAAAAGGCGGCAGTGGTGACGTGCTTACCGGTATTATAACAGGTCTTTTTGCGCAGGGATATGATGCGCGTGATGCAGCTATTTTCGGCGTTTATTTACATGGTTTAGCCGGGGATATAGCTGCCGCCAATTTCTCGCAGGAAGCAATGCTGGCAAGTGATATTATTAAGAGTTTGGGGATGGTATTTATGAGGATTCGCGAGAATTGACAACTTTTTAAAAATTGTCAGTTCTGGGCCAAGTCATTTATTACGATTTGTGATTGATGCAGTAATACCTCAAAATATCAGCCCAGAATAGATAATTCATGTTATTTTATTTCTTAATTTTGTACTATGACTACAATTCAGGTCCATATCCCCGATGATCTGGCAGACAAAGTGCTTAGCATAACAGGCAATGCAGAAACATTTATCATTGACTTGCTGCGTAATAAAGTTAATGAGTTAGACAAGCCTCTGACACTTGCAAAGGAGTACCGCCTGGCAAGCGTAGAAAACTCAGGTTTAAAAACAGATTTCACCCATATTGACCTGGAGGGGTGGGACGATGAATATTAACAGGGGCGATATTTGGCTGGCAAATCTTGATCCCGCTGTGGGTAGCGAGATTCGCAAAACGAGGCCGGTAGTAATAGTTTCAAATAATGTAAACAATATAAATAATAGCGTGGTTACAGTATTACCAGTAACTTCCAATACGATACGTGTTTTTTCATTCGAGGTACTGCTTCCTAAAGGCATTGCCAAGCTGCCTAAAGATTCTAAAGCAAAAACAGACCAGATAAGAACGCTTGACAAAAGTCGCCTTGTTAAATTGATAGGAAGCGTACCTAATACTTATATGGATTTGATCGATAAAGCAATGAGGCTGCATTTGCAATTGTAAGATCGTTGATACAATTTATCCATAGCAATGCTGGCAAGTGATATTGTGGAGAGTTTGGGGAAGGCGTTTATAAGGGTTATAGGATAATTAGATATTTGAGGGTAAATGCGCTATTCAAAAATTATAGTACTGATAGTTCTTCTCGGAGTAGCTAAATATAGTTTTGCTCAGCAACTTGATATTGTTGTAAGCAGTATTGCCCAAATAAATGCATTTTACCCTTTCGATATAGATAATCCAATGGATAGAAAAGAAGTAACACAATTTCAGAATTTTGTTACCCTAAAAGAGATTGCTGATACAGGAACATTGCTTAAGCTGTTAGGTCATCCAAACGCTGTTGTTGCATGCTATGCTGCCGTTGGGCTTATTGATAAAGGGTATCCTGAATTAGTTCGTATTTTTTGTAAGGTTTTAGATGATAACAGAGGATTCTTGTCCATTTCGGGTGATATGGGATCTTTAGGTGAGCAAATAGCTACCGAATTTTACTTCCGCTATAGAAATAATGTGAAGAAAGAGTTTATTAAGACTGATAGGGTGCTTTTAGAGTTAGACAGTTCAATTCTATTTTATCCTTACCTTGATTCACAACAATCGCTATTCTACATAGTTTTACAAGAAAGGGAATTCCCAAACTCCTTTATTCCACGGATCAGATTTCTGGCATTTGAAGAAAATCGAATAAATGCAGCAATGTATTTACATAAATGGTATAAAGAAAAGTATAAGCAAGAAATAGAGAAAGCATTTATTACATGGCTGACTAAACCTCAAAGTGTGGATGATAGTCTTAATGGAGTGAATCCCGAAATAATAAGTACTGTACTGGAAGAAAATACATTGGATGTAAAGAAAACTGTCGTTTCTTATCTCAATAGACATTCCGTTCCAATTGACAACAACATATTTCTCTTGCTCGAAAAATATGGCATATATGAGCAGCCATTGGGTAATTGGAAAATTAGATAATTCTGTCTGAGGCGAGTCTCCTTTTCGGGACTAGACAAAATCACTTCTCCGCCACAAAAAACAAATAATCGCCCAGCTTATTTTCATACTGTTTCATTACCTCGGTTATTTTACCGGAGTCTATATCTTTTTCAAGCTTGATGAGCCCTTGTTCTACTTCGCCGGGTTCTGCATAAACTGTAAATGAAGAAACGCCGTTTCGTATTTCGGGTATAAGATAGCGCTCGGGACGAAACTTGTTTGAATACAGAAAATGGTCTTGCAGGTCGGGCTGCACAAAATATAATTCTTCCGTAACAAAACTAAAACCGTTTTGCAATAAGAGTTGCTTCATATCAGCCAATGGAGGCACAACCTTGCAGGAATTTTCCATTGTTTTTGGGAAATAATGGCAGAGCCAATAGCCGAGCAATTGTTCCGGAGTAAAACTGAGCATTACCAGTTTTGCACTGGGTTTTAGTAGCCTGCTTGTTTGCCGAAGCCCTGTGCTTTTGTCATCCCAATGGTGTATGGTAAAGATGGCAGTCGCGCCATCAAAAGTGGCATCCGGCAGCTCGAGATCTTCTATTTTGGATTGTATGAATACGGCATTGTTGTTTTTCGCCTTCGCTTCACTCAACATAAGGGCAGAAGGATCAATTCCATAAAACTGCAAACCTCTTTGAGATAAAGCAGAAAGGTAATTACCTGTGCCGCAGCCTACATCAATATATAGGCCATCGGGCACCGGGTTTAATAATTGAAAGATGCGCTCTGTAATATAAGGGTCAGCGCAGCGTGTAGTATTATAGCCTTTTCCTATTTTGTCGTATATGGGCAAAAAAAGCTGTATTTTTTATTAAGCCAAGATCGTCTTCATCACTTCATTCAAAATATCGGCGGTTTCTTCTTTGCTGTTCCCTTCTGCATAAACGCGCAATAAAGGTTCTGTACCTGAGGCACGAAGCATGGCCCAGCCGCCATTTGTAAAGTGGTATTTTACTCCATCTATCTTTTCAACACGGTTGAATTGATATTTCCCGAAGGCTGTATAGCCATCGCCTTCAGCTTTTTTAATAATAGCATTTTTCTTGTCATTATCGATCTGAAGGTCTTTACGGTCGTATGAAAAATAGCCGACAATTGCATATACCTCTTCGCAAAGTTCTTTCAAGGTTTTCCCTGTAGCCTGCATAAATTCATAGATCAGGAGGCCATCGTAAACGCCGTCACGTTCAGGGATATGTCCTTTCACTGCTATGCCGCCGCTTTCTTCACCGCCCACCAGCACATCATCATTTATCATGATCTCGGAGATATACTTAAAGCCTATGGCTGTTACTTCAACAGGTAATCCATAATGTTCACACAATTTTTTAACACGGTCTGTAACAGAAAATGCGATCACCACTTTGCCTGTCAAGCCTTTGTATTTATGCAGGTAATGAATAAGCAGCAGTATGATATTGTGGGCGTCCACAAATTCGCCTGCTTCATTAAAAAGCCCTATCCGGTCTGCGTCGCCATCAGTTGCGAGACCTATTTTTAATTCGGGTGTGCTGGCAATTGTTTTGGAAAGTTCCTGCAGATTTTTATCAAGCGGTTCGGGTGCCTGGCCATGAAAGCCCGGGTTTTCATCGCAATGTAAAAGAACTGCACCGGGTAATACACGACGTACTACATTTTGCCCCGCCCCGAACATGGAATCGTAAGCTATTTTAAATGGAGACTTTGATAAAGCATCGAAATTAAATTTTTCCTGTAGATAGCTTACATACATGTCTTCCAGTTTGATGTATTGCAGCATGCCTTTTTCTTCCCAATATTGTAAAGACTGTGCAGGCATATTTACTTCTTCAGGTATCAATGCTTCCACAGCGGCTATATCTTTAGGACTGGATGGCCCGCCATGTGCACCCTTTAATTTATATCCATTATAAGAGGGTGGATTATGAGAGGCTGTTATTACCACACCTTGCTGTGCCTGTAATTTCAATACACCTAACGATATCATTGGTGTGCTGATAAAACCTTTTGCCAATAAAACTTTTATTCCATTGGCGCAAAGCACCCTGGCGGTGATCTCTGTAAAAAGCTCGCCACCAAAACGACAATCGTGCCCAACTACAACTGAAGGATTTGAGAAATTTTTCAACAGCCAGTCAGCCTGTCCTTTTGCTACACGTGCTACATTATAAACTGTAAAGTCCTGTGCAATAATGGCACGCCAGCCATCGGTTCCAAATTTTATTTTTTCAATGGTCATACAAACTTAATATTCAACGATTTTATATTAAAAATAGCCTATAAAACAGATAAGGCAGCGAAGATAATGGAAAACGAATAAATCGATTCAGGGGCCTGTTGGATAATTTAATTAACGTTTTGTTCAAACTGCCTTGTCTAATTTTATAAAAATTTTCCTCTATGCCTGCTAAGATGGTCTCTGTCAATCCCGCTAATGGCCTGGAAATCGGGGCTTACAATATACACGACGATAAGAAAGTTGAAAAAGCAGTAAAAGATGCACAAAAGTGTTTTGGGGCTTGGAGCTTATTATCTTATAAGGAAAGGGCCATTGTCTTAAAGAATATCGCTAAACAATTAAGAGCACAAAAAGAGAAATTAGCCACCCTTGCCACAAAGGAAATGGGTAAGCCTATTCAGCAAAGCAGGGCGGAGGTAGAGAAATGTGCTTTTACATTAGAGCATTATGCAAATAATGGCGCCAAATTCCTTGCGGATGAAATAGTTAAAACGGATGCTCGCAAAAGCTATGTAAGTTTTCAGCCACTTGGCGTTGTACTTGCTGTTATGCCCTGGAATTTTCCATACTGGCAGGTATTTCGCGCTATGGCCCCTGCGGTAATGGCTGGGAATACCATGATACTGAAACACGCATCGAATGTAAGTGCTTGTGCGTTGGTAATAGAAAAGGTAATAAAAGACGCAGGCGCGCCGAAAGCTTTGTTTCAGACTTTGTTATTACCCGCATCTGAAATTGAAAAACTTATCAGCAATCCCGCAATAGCCGCTGTTACCTTTACCGGCAGCACAGCGGCAGGCAGCAAAGTAGCAGAGGCTGCGGGACGAAACCTGAAAAAGCAAGTGCTGGAACTGGGCGGAAGTGATGCTTATATTGTTCTGGAAGATGCAGACCTTGACAAGGCCGTGGAGCTATGTGTGAATGCGCGCTTGGTAAACAGCGGGCAGAGTTGTGTATCTGCAAAACGGTTTATTGTTGTTAAGCCTCTACGCAAAGAATTCGAAAAACGCATGACTGAAAAAATGAAAGGAGCCAGCTATGGCGACCCGATGGATGAGAAGAACAAAATAGGACCTATGGCACGTACAGACCTGCGTGCGCAGCTACATGAGCAGGTATTAAAAAGTATAGAACTTGGTGCAAAACTGCTTTGTGGTGGTTTTATACCAGAAGGGGCAGGAGCCTATTACCCGCCATCTGTGCTTACTAATGTAAAAAAGGGAATGCCAGCTTATGATGAAGAGTTGTTTGGTCCGGTAGCTGCCATAATAGAAGCCAAAGATGAAAAGGATGCCATCCGTATTGCCAATGATAGTGTCTATGGCCTGGGTGCCTGTATACTTTCAAAAAACCGGGCACATGCGGAAAAGCTGGCGAGAGAGGAACTACAGGCAGGTGGATGTTTTGTAAATGATTCTGTACATTCGGATGCACGGCTTCCTTTTGGCGGCATAAAACAGAGCGGATATGGCAGGGAATTAGGTATATTTGGGATAAAGGAATTCGTGAACGTGAAAACTGTTTACATTAAATGATACTAGGCACTAACGCATAGTGCAAGGCGTTTGGAAGTTTGTATTATTTTTATCCCATTAATCCTTTAATCAAGCGAATCAAGGTTCAGATTTTATGCACACATACTTAGCCCTCGGCGATTCATATACAATAGGCGAACAAGTGCCAATGAAGGAGAACTTCCCTCATCAAACAGTCCATCTGCTAGCGAAAGAACA
>Ga0206934_1084_pt1 | contig 27815 bp, 23 predicted proteins | sample Alteio_BWOrgHeat_16_FD_152932 | JGI IMG/M metagenome (GOLD analysis project Ga0206934, IMG submission 152932) | Enriched cells from forest soil in Barre Woods Harvard Forest LTER site, Petersham, Massachusetts, United States -... | ecosystem: Environmental > Terrestrial > Soil > Temperate forest >...
AACTTCGGGCATCCAAGTATATGGGGCGGTATCGTACCACTCAGTGATCATACTGCCTTCCCTGAACCAGAGGACAAGCAATGCACTTAAATGAATCAGGAGAATGTGCATCAAATAGAAGAAGAAAGGTACTTTTCCAAAAATCACCATTGCCTTTGCGAAAGCGTTTTGTGCCTTTTCAACATAAGGCATCAGCCAAATGGCCGGCCCCAGGGTCATGAGCAGGTACAATTGTGATGCAGGGTATTTTCGTTGGTTAAGTAGTTGAAATAAAAAAGGAGTATTGCCTTCAGCCGGAGAAATTAAAATCATCAAGCTTCCTACCACAACAAAAGCGAGTGTGGCAGTTACTCCTATACTAACTAATACTTTTTTTCTGACTGCATATTCAGTTTGCAGTAATAAGCCAAAACCGTAGCCTGCAGCCATCACACCAATCCACGGCACAATTACATACAAGATTTTAATAAATGAAGGTCCTTCCAACCCTGATGAATAGATAAACTCCCAGAAGTGGCCAAACGAAACCCGCATGGATTCTGGAAAGGCATGTGGCACATAACTGAATATGTTTTGAAAAAATATAATAGCTAACCCGATAATTCCTACCACCTTCGGTTGAAGTCTCACTAACAAGGCCAGCAGCACCATACACCAACCAAGCATCCAGATTACCCCGGCTAATGTAAACTTGGAGTAATCAAGATTGAATGTCCAGAAAAATCGAATTACTGTAAGTTCGAGCACTACCAATAGCAAACCACGCGTGAGAAGGTATCGTGCCAGTTTGCTTGTGTCACTTAATTTGATTCCATATAAATAAGCGCTGGTACCCGATAGAAAAACAAAAGCCGGAGCACAAAAATGAGTGATCCATCGGGTGAAGAATATACCTGGCTCTGGCCCACCGGGCGGCAAGCCTGAATATACACGGACATGGTCAATGGCCATGAGCACCATTACCAAGCCACGTATGAAATCAACAGATTGGATACGCGAAGATAGGGACGAGTGAGTGGATAGATTTGTCATAAGCAACGGATCTATTTGAAATTTATCAACTCCGTGCGAGGAAATCAAGAGCTGCTTTTTACCCACGCTAAAAACGATGAATTATAACAATTGAAGGCAGTGAAAAGTGAATCAGACCGTTTGAGCGAATGCTATTCTTTAAAACGTAATTTGAAAAACAGGAGTGTTGACGCAAGCAACAACGTGATGAGATTGGCACTCATGACAGGAACGTCATTCATGAAAATACCATAGATCAGCCAAAGTAAAACACCAAAGCAATAAAACAAAAACATTCCCAGCGAAAGATCTTTAGCCGATCGTGTCTTCCACGTCTTGATTACTTGTGGCAAAAAAGCGATGGTAGTACAGGAGCCGGCAATTAACCCGAGAATTTGAACAGGATTCATAAAATTCTTTTTATCAAAGATAAGTATCGGCGCTACCACTTGCTTGTTGGTGTAAGGTTAAAACTCCTTACGATCGAATCAATCGTTTGCTGAATTATTTTTTATAAAACAGGAGTCGACAATTTCAGCGAATGACCTTATTTTTGATTCAAAAATTATTGAAGTTCTTTTTTAAACAAAGCTACAGATCGGCTCCAGGCAAGTTTGGCAGAGGCCTCGTGGTAACGCGATGGTGCAGTGTCATTGTTGAACGCATGTTGCGCGCCCTCGTAGATAAAAATTTCATAATGTACTCCCGCTTTCTTCAAGGCATCTTCATACGCTGGTATCCCTGCATTGATGCGATCGTCAAGCGCACCGTAGTGACACTGAACGAAGGCCTTGATCTTGGGAACATCCACAGCATCCGGCTGTCGACCATAAAACGGGATTGCTACTTTGAGGCCAGGCATGTTTACAGCCAATTGATTTGCCAGTCCGCCGCCCCAGCAAAAACCTATGCAACCGAAATTACCTGAACAATCATTTCTGGTTTTCAGATAATCAAACCCTTTGATGAAGTTGGCCAGGTTGGTTGGTGCATCCAGCTTGCTAAATAATTCCCGTGCCTTATCCGGATCGGTAGGAGTACCGCCTTGTGGCGCTAGAGCATCCGGAGCGAAGGCCAAAAATCCTTCGAGCGCCATCCGTCTTGTAACGTCTTCGATATGCGGATTGAGCCCACGGTTTTCATGAATAACCATCACGGCAGGATATTTCTTTTCTTGTTTGGGACGGGCAACGTACGCTTTCATTTCCGCTCCCTGTCCCGGATACGAAACATGCTCTGTAAATAGCCTTGGGTCTCCGTCCTGAATGGTTTGAGCGTTTGCATAGTTTACTTCAATCAAAGGCAATATGGCGAGCGCTGCTGCAGTGCTGCCGGTATGCCTGGCCAGCTTTTGAAGAAAAACTTCACGTGTTAAAGGCTTGTGCGTGTATTCGTCATAGAGGTTGATGATTTGCTGATCCATAGTGCTGGGTTTGATTTTATAAGGCTGAACTTTTACGAATTTATGGAACAGAGATGAAAAAAGAATTATTTGGGTGACCACTGGTTATAATAATTGATGTGCGCTTCGTTTGCTGTAAGATTAACTAATACAAGCAGAGGAAGTATTTTATTACCTTGTAATTCATTTTAAATAAATGACTAATGAGTCCCAAGCCGTCTTCTGTTGATAAAGCACTCAATGATTTTCTGTATGGCAAATCGGAACAGACTTTGGAGTTGTTCCAATATTTTATTGAACAATACAAACAAATAGGTGAGGTAACGGTGCACCCGGCAAAAAGTATGATTGGCATTGCCACTGCTCGAAAACGTATTGCCTACATTACGCAACTTGGAAAGAATTTTATACATGTAGTCTTCCCTTTTGAAAAACCACACTCCGATAATTTGTGTTTCCAAAAAATAGCCCAGGTTCCAGGTGATGCGAAACAGTTTAATCATCACTTTCGCATGCTTGTAAAAGAAGATGTGAATGCAGAAGTGAAAAAATTTATGAAGTTGGCCTACAAAGAAGGAAGCTGACATTGGAATCAATAGACTACATGAAAAAAGTTCGATGGGGAATATTGGGTTGCGGAAAGATTGCCCGCAAGTTTGCTTCTGACCTGCGACTAGTTCAATCGGCTGAATTGATCGCGATTGGCGCCAGAGAGAAATCTTCACTCGAAGCTTTTTCAAAAGATTTTCCGGTTCCACATCGGCACACCAGCTATGAATCTCTTGTTGAAAATACCGAAGTAGATGTTATTTATATAGCTACGCCTCATCCTTTTCATTATGAACATGCACTTCTTTGCTTAAAAAACAAAAAAGCAGTGCTGTGCGAAAAGGCTTTTGCCATGAACATGTGGCAGGCAAATGAAATGATAGTATTCGCGAAAGCACAAAATACATTTATCATGGAAGCTTTCTGGACGAAGTTTCTTCCGCATTACCGGTTGATGAAAAAAATGATTGCCGAAGGAAAGATAGGATCCATTCAGAGTGTGATCGCGCAGTTTGGGTTTAAGCCGACTCCTCCGGTTGCACCACGGTTATTCGATCCGACTCTTGGTGGAGGCTCTCTACTTGATATTGGTGTGTATCCGGTTTTCCTTGCGCTGGATTTACTTGGAAGACCCGACAGCATTGAAGCTAATATGACCACGGCTCCCACCGGAGTTGATGATCAGTGTGCTATTCAATTTCATTATAATACCGGAAAACATGCGCAGCTGTTTTCATCGTTAACTTCCGATCTTGCCACTGGCGCAGACATTGCCGGCGATGCAGGACGAATTCGACTAACGCATCGTTTTCATGGGCCTACAACTAATTTGGAATTTTACACAGGCATAGTAGATACACTACAAGCAGTCGAGTTTGAGTCTGCCAAAGGCAATGGATACGAGTATGAGGCGCAGCATGTTACCGACTGCCTGTTGCAAAGATTGGTCGAAAGCCCTGTGATGAAACATTCGGATACACTGTTGTTGATGGAAACATTAGATCGAATTAGAGACAAGGCTGGAATAAAGTATCCTTCCGATCGAAAGTAAGATAATTATTGCCCCGGATTTTACAGCGGCGGGAACTATCCGTTAGCATCTTTGTTACTTGTTGATACAATAAACCAAACATTATGACCTCACTCAACATTTGCCTGATTCAATGGGACACGTACAATCGTAGAATGCAAAAAGTAATTGAAACGATTAGTGACGAAAATTTTCAAAGACCTGTAGTGCCTGATGGCAACTCACCTTCATGGTTGCTTGGTCACCTCGTTGATACAGACGATGCTCTTTTGCAACTTTTTGGAATAAGTGAGAGAATGTTTCCCGAGCTGGCAAAAGTTTACCACCATGAGCGAGGCAGTAACCAAAGTGGCCACCTGTCGAAGACTGATTTGGCAGAGAAGTGGAAAGCAGTTTTAGCTAAACTCGACGAGGCTTTCAAATCGATGAATGAAAATGACTGGCTCGGGCGGCATATGAGCGTAACCGAAGAAGATTTTAAGAAAGAGCCTCACAGAAATAAGCTCAACGTTATGCTTAGCAGGGTAGGGCACAAGGCTTCACATCTGGGGCAAATTGCAATGCAAGCCAAGTAACTATTATGGACTTTGGGGGAGATGATCAAAAACTATCTGTTGATCCTCCGCCCCCAAACTTTCCTCCTTCTCCGGTTTCGATTTTTGGGACCACCTGATTTCCACCTAAAGTTTGGGAAACAATAAATGCCTGAAGATTAAGATTGCCCCATTTTTCAGCAAGATGATTTTCGCGGGTAAATCCATGTCGCACTGTTTTCAGGTAAGTGAAAAGTAAAATTGAAACACCCAGCAAGACTGCGCCTGCTAGTGTTAACGTAATTTCCGGATGCCCGAATCCATAATAGTATTTGAAAGTAAAAACGGAAAAGGCCATCGCAACTAAACTGACACGCAACAAAATAATGTCCTTGTTTCTTATTCCAAAAAACAGAAGCGCAATCGGAGTAAGTACTGTAAATGCATAAAACAAAAATGCGAAAGGTATTTCTTGCCCTTCCTGGAGTTGAAGATCCATCATGTCAACACTGAGTTCTCTTACTACAAAGTAATTCCCGACAGCGTAGACCAACAATAAACTAACTGATTCGATAACCATAAGATTATTGATCCAAAATTTATACTTCAGTTTCTTTTTTATTCTTTTTACTAATACATAAACAATCAGAAAACTGATCATGATGACAAACGGGATGATCTGCCTGAATAAACCGCCTGTGTCATAGCAAGCAAAAAATAGAACCCCGCCAAATGAACAAGTGGCTGCCAATGTTGTAATCAAATCAAGGTAACGTATAGCTGCAAAAGAAAATACCACCAGGCACACCAAGAGCAGCGCGTACATATTAAAATCAGTCATTAAAGCCACTCCGCCAATGACAAAACCGCATGCATGGTACAACAACGCTTCTGTCACGCCAGACTTATAGTGCTTATTATTTTCAATGAATATTTTTTTGAGAAAATAGAATGAAGCAATTCCGTACATCACGCAAAGGACTTTAATAACATTTTCGCCCATACTGGCGAACATTAACCCCAAAATCCCTGAGACACCTGACAGCGCTAACAGGGTAGCTATGAATAGGAGAATACGTATGATCAGGTTAGGGTGATAAAACGCGCTTGGATATGCGCTGTGAACTGCAATCTGTTGGGCTTCAGTGATGAAGCCTTGTTTAAACCAACGCTTCGTTTTTTTTATTACCACCAGATTATATAAATCGGTTTCCTTGTAAGCGAAATTCATGACTTCTGTTTAAAATAATTTTTAAACGACACAATGAAATAAATGAACCCTCCGCAGGACACTATCGAATACAAGAACCATAGCTCAATGGCTTCGCTTAATACTGTCCGAGCCAAAAGGTAGGTAGTGCCAATGTAAGCTGATATGAAGGCGTAGATCAGGAACAGGAAAGATTTTTTCCAACGAGCAACATAAAATGTAAAAACGCAACCGCTATAAATCAGCAAAAGATAAACACCCCAAAGGTTGCCAATGAAAAGACCGGCAATAGCTCCAATAAAAAAAATCAACGAGCAGAAGTTTAGATAGGTAAAGGTGAAGTGTGTTTTAATTGCCTTCTTGTCTAAGCCCAGCGATACCACCGCAACCACTGTGCTGAAAACGATAGCTGTGTTGTGAAGATTTGAAGAAGACAGAAAATTGCCGCTATACCATTTTTGGGGAGATATGCTGATACTCCAAAAGGAAGCTAATGCTGTAATTGCCAGTGATAGAATTCCTGCATGATCAAATCGGTAAGCGACATAAAAAAAGAAAGCAGAGGTGACAAGAGTGCTCAATCCCAGGTTTTCATCGAAGATTCCAAACTGAAATTGAAGGTAACCCTGAACAGAAATGAACAAGAGCGCGCCCAGCAATACGATGTAGTCAAAATAAGGCGTTGGTGAAATAACAGATGAATTGGAATATGCCGGCGCCTTCTTATACACGTACCAAAAACATGCAATCGTCAGCAGGATCAATACGATAATACTTATTACATGACCGAACTCCCCGATATTCTTATAAATAAGTATTCCCGCACCAGATGTGAATAGTAAAACGCCGAGATAAAGAAGTGAGCGTAGTTCATAAAAGACCGATACAATCTTTCCTGAAGAAATTAGATGAATTTTTGAATATTGATCTTCACTGATAAATCCCTGATCTAAAAGTTTACGTGGAATTTCTTCTGTCATGTGGCGCTTTAATTAATTGTCAACAAGTTAGAAAAAATATTTATCGCAGAATGGGTAGATATTGACTTCTGACAAACTAGGGGCTTCAAGATAAAAAATTAACTTGGCAGAATTAGAACTATAACCATTGACGCATCGTTTTGTCTGTCGCAATTATTATGCTATAACCTGGAGTTAAATCCATCTACAAATTTATGTCAAAGCTTTTCGAACCCTTAACTATTAAATCTGTAACATTTAAAAATCGCATTGTGGTTTCGCCGATGTGTCAATATTCTTCAACGGATGGTTTTGCCAACGACTGGCATCTCGTTCATCTGGGCAGCCGTGCCGTTGGTGGTGCTGCTTTGGTCATTCAAGAAGCAACTGCAGTTTCACCAGAAGGGAGGATCACACCAGAAGACTTGGGACTTTGGAAAAATGAACATATTACCAAATTGAAAAGTATCACCTCGTTTATTCAAGCGCAGGGGAGTTTATATGGTATTCAGCTCGCCCATGCAGGACGCAAAGCCAGTCATGCTGTTCCGTGGAAAGGCGGGAAACAATTGGCACTGCAAGAAGGCGGCTGGCAATCGTTTGCTCCTTCAGCTGTATCGTTCGCTGACGGAACAGTTGCACCTCAAGCTTTGACAGAGGAAGGTATCAATCAAGTGGTTGAAGACTTCAAGAATGCTACGGTTCGCGCAGTTGAGGTGGGTTATGATGTCGTTGAAATACATGCGGCTCACGGCTATCTCATCCATGAGTTTCTTTCTCCGTTAAGTAATAAAAGAAACGATCAATTTGGTGGTGAGTTTGAAAACCGAATACGGCTGCTCCTGCATATTGTTAAAAACGTGCGTGAGGTATGGTCGCACAACAAACCTCTGTTCGTGCGTATTTCTGCTTCCGATTGGGCCCCCGGTGGCTGGTCTATTGATGAGTCTGTTATGCTGGCAAAAATCCTTAAGAGGGAAGGGGTTGAAGTAATCGACTGCTCATCGGGTGGAGCTGTATTACATCAGAAAATTTTGGTTAGCCCTGGATACCAGGTACCTTTTGCTGACTGCATTAAAAAAGAAGCAAATGTACTCACCGCGGCAGTTGGATTAATAACTTCGGTTGACCAGGCCGAAGAAATATTGACTTCAGGAAATGCAGACCTCATATTGATGGCCAGAGAATTTCTTCGAGACCCGTATTTTCCTATGCATGCGGCAAAGTATTTAGGGGAAAATATGATTTGGCCGGTACAATATGATCGGGCAAAATGAAAGCATTCTAAAATCCTTCTGCCTTCCTTCCAAGGCATTTCTTCCACATCCACCGAAGCGTGCGCAGGCCAATGACACTCAGGCCCACGGCACTGATGCTTGTACCAATGGCAAGAAAGAGAGTTTGAGTAAGAGTGAGTGACATTACTATTGGTAGTTATCAAAAGGAATAATTCGTACCTCCTTGTGCCTTATATCCATCATCAGCATGCAAGGTGAGCAGTTTTATGAAAAATATGAAGAGTAACAGAGCTATTCGTTTACTTGAAACACTTGTTTGGAAATTAAACTCTCATTGAAATTGAGGAAATAAATCAACATTATTGACCCGATAAAATCGCTTTTGAATTAAATTGGGATTATTTTTTTTGATGACATTCATGGAAAATGAGCTTTTGATTGCTGGTATTATTCTTTTCTGTGTTCTGGCTGTTTTCGTGGCTTTTCGCTTTCGCAACAAGATTAGAGAAGAAAATGAAATACTGAGGGTAAAGCTCGAAGTGCAAGAGAAGACATTTAATGATACTGCCCATCTCATACATAATAATATTTCTCAGATTTTAGCTGTGGTTAACCTGACACTCTATGGAGTAAAACCGGCAGATACTGAGGATGCCTCTCAAATCCAGGATACAATTGAATTGGTGAACAAGGTTATAGCCGATCTCAGGGGACTTTCCAGAGTACTAAATTCACGCGGCTTTGCAGATCAGCCACTTTCATTTCTCCTCCGGCGTGAAATCGAGATGATTAGCCACATCGGAACATTTCACATTCAATGGGAACACAAGGGAGAAGAGATAAAGATTAATCCGACCAAGCAATTGATTATTCTTAGAATTGCTCAGCAGTTTATTCAAAATGCAACTAAACATGCAGAAGCAAAGAATATCTTTGTCCTATTAGAATATCAGGCTGGGATTTGTAAACTGGAAATTACCGATGACGGGAAAGGTTTTAGTGTTGAAGAATTGGAGGGACTCACTAGTCTTAAAGTTCGTGCCGCTATAATCAATGGGAATTATGTAATGAAAAACGAATCGGGAATTGGAGCTAAATTTTTATTGTCAGTGCCATTGGCTTAAGCCTTGATTACTATGATTTCATGATTACTTACTTATGAAGAAAATTTCTCTTGGAATTGTAGACGATCATCAGCTGTTTAGCAAGTCACTCAGTCTGTTGCTAAAGAACTTCAACGAGTTTACTGTATATGTTGAGGCCGTTCATGGAAAGGAACTTCAGGAAAAACTAAAAGCTTCAACGAGAGTTCCGGAAATAATGCTCATAGATGTGGCCATGCCAGTAATGGACGGAATCCAGACTGCACGATGGCTGAAAAAAAATTATCCTGCCATGAGGTTGGTTGCGTTATCAATGAATGATAAAGAACAAACTATTATTGAAATGCTAAAGGCAGGTTGTAGTGCTTATTTGTTTAAGGATACTCATCCGGACGAGCTTAAAAAAGCATTGTTGGAGGTTCATGCAAAGGGATATTATAATTCCGATGCGAGTATCATTGGTTTTAGAAAACTCTTGATGTCTTTTGATGAGGATACTATCCAGATCGGAGACAAAGAGAAAGAATTCCTAACCCACGCTTGCAGTGATCTTACCTACAAGGAAATTGCCAAGATGATGAAGCTTAGCGAACGCACTATCGATGGCTATCGCGAAATGTTATTTCAGAAGTTTCGAGTGCAAAGCCGTACAGGGATGGCACTGGAAGCGATCCGCAGAGGGTTGGTAAAACTTTGAATGATAAAGCCTTTGATAATGAATATTTTAAGAAACAGTATTGCGGTTATATCAGGTTACGCGATTTTCGTTATCAGTGCTGTTTTGTTATTTCGGATGTCCGATATTGATCCGCATGCTAATCCTTCTTTGGGTTTTATAATACTGACAGTTATCCACGGACTGTTATTTTCCTTCATCGGCGGACTTTTAACACAGCTAATCTCAAAGCCCGCAACATTGACAATAAATTATGTTCTCGCCGGAATAATTGCAGGATTTGCAACCTTCTCATTATTCAAGACTACAGGAAATCATTACTCGCAATTCACAGCCATATTTCTATTTGCTCCGGCGTCACTTTTGGGCGGATTCACTTACTTAAAGAAATTCAAAAAGTAGGAGACCACGAGCTAGACCTCACCTAGCGCCTGGTGACGAGAGAAAAGGAACACTTTAAACAAGCTGATTTCTTTTTTCAGTCAATTGTAATAAAAATGTAACCATGCTTCTCTATACAACCCCTGTATCAGGTTCGTTAAGCATTAAAATATCTATGAATAAAAAGCTAGAAAAAATATTGTTGATGGTTTTGCTTTCGATGCTTGCAGTAGTACTGTTTTATGTTGTCTTCGATTATATGATAACATTGTTTTTTTAATTAGAGAGGACAAGATGGAAGTGGAAACGATGCTAAAATGAGGACGGCCCTCAAAGGAACAAACCAAGATCCTGTCAAGTAGTCCGCGTCAAAGATCAGTATAGGTAGGTGCTTAATATCGGTAAATATTAAGGTCTATTTCAGTAGGTGGAATTTGTCCGGTTTCTATTTTCCAGTCTACTATTTTATTATCCTTAACAAAAAAAATACGATAACGCCAGTAGGTGCGGGAGGGAGTACGCGTATAACTACTATTACTCCAAGCATACGTACCGGCTGGTACATAGATTGTTTCGGAAAACAACAGCATTTCTGTTGTACCGTTATCGGATGTTTTATCAGGTATTCCCCATGCCGTCAACAATTCCTGTTTAGAATGACCGCGCCAATAATCCATCGTTTTCTTAGTCGATTGGCAAGATGTTAAGAACATTAGGATGAGTAGAAAAATATTTTTCATAGGAATTGAGAGGGGTAATAACTGCTCAGGCCCACGGATTTGTTATAAATGATGATTGAACTGGAAATCTTATCTTCACAGCACTAGGTATGCTCCTTGTAGCAAAAAAAGAACTTTAAAATTACCAGTTTCGAGAGCCCAAAGAATCAACTAAAGCTTTATGTATTAACCTTAAAAATAGAAAATTTCGTTCAACTTTTAGGCTTCAAAATAATGTACTTAAAGAAGGAGCGTATCAAGGATCAGAACAAGGTGCATGATCAATGACGTGCTATGAAAAGGGAATTATGAATTTGGTCAGTTCATCTTTTTCACTTTTTCAATGCTTGCCTCTGGGGATGAGAACTTTGAAGGATACCTTTCATTTAGTTGTTCGTTGCTAAAGAACCTTGACACGGCTTATCGAAAGGCAAACTTGGAGATAAAGCAAAGGATCATTGGTTCGATATTTCCCGGAAAGTTGATTTTTGAAGAAACCAATATCGAACCACAAAAGTCATTGAGGTAGTGGCCTTAATATGCTTGAATGGTGGTGGTTTAAGCGGAAATAAAAAAGGACATCAGAGGAATAAAACTCTGATGTCTGGTCAAGTAGTCCCGGCAGGAATCACCGAAAATAAGTAATTCTGCTTATTCCAATAAATATCCATTTTAGCCATTATTGACTACATTTGAGGACAGTCAAAGACAGTAGTTTACTCGACCTATACCTCGACCTCATGGCAACTGTTAAATGTATCATCCGATCAAAAGACAAACCCAAAAGAAATGAGCCAGCAAGAATCTATGCTCAATACACTCATCGAATAGGGAAAGATTATACTTCATCTCTTTTCACAACGGGAAAAGACATTGAGCCGAAATATTGGGATGAACATAAAGGCAGAGCAAAGGCACATGAAAGTGCGGCCAATCTTAACAAGTTTTTAAACAAGTTTGAATCAAGAATACTTGATGTTTCTACAGATTTGCAGAATAAAGATATTGAACCAATTCCCGTAAAGGTCAAAGAAGCTTTTAAAGAAAACGAAAAAGCAAGACTCCCTGAGGCTGAATTGACCCGATCCATCATTAACCAATGGAGGGATTATTTGAATAGCCGAAAGAACAGCATTAAAGCACTTACATATTCAAATCAAAGAAATAGTCTGGAGGCACTTGAGGTATTTTTGAAGGCGCAAAAGATGGAAAGCCTCAGGCCGGAAAATTTCACGGTTAAGCATCTTACCAAATTTCAAGACTGCCTGAATGAGGACCTTGCATCGAATACCGTTGCTAAACGCTTGAAGCACCTCAAAAGCTTTTTAAAATACTATCAGGAATTAGGGGGTATGACCGGATTGAACCTCTCGAAAATTAAATACAAAGAAACACCGGGCATTAAAATTTACCTAACTGAGGAAGAACTAGAAATCTTTAAGGATGCACAAGTTAACGGCATCAATTCGGTCAAAGTAGAGAGAGGAGGAAAAATAGAAACCGTTTATGTTAATCTTGAACATGTGAGGGACTTGTTTGTAATTCAATGTAATACCGGCCTAAGGATAAGCGACCTAAAAAGATTGGATAAAAACATCACAAAGACTAAGATTATAATCACGACGAAGAAAACGGACGCTAACATTGAAATTCCAATCAGTCCAACGGTTCGGGCGATTCTTGAAAAATACAAATACCAATTGCCTGAGATAACAGAACAAAAAATCAATGATGGACTAAAGGGCATTTACAAAATATGCTTTCCTAAAAACAATATCCAAGTGAGAAATGGAGAAGGATTTGAAACGATTTATAAGTGGGAATTGATATCAACTCATGACGCTATCAGAACATTTATAACATTAAGTGCTGAAAGAGGAATGAATGTTTCTTCCATCAGCAAGATCACGGGAAAAACCATTCCTGTTTTGTTAAAGCATTACCTCAGTCAATCTCAAAAGGTTGCTGATATGGAAATGGAAAAAGCTTGGGGAAGCTCGGCTTTAAGAATTGTAAAATAAAAACCTTGAAATTAAGCTCCAATCGCTACAAAAAATGAAAGTAATTAAAGGGATTAATAAGGGGAAATGAAGAAAAAGAAAGAGTCTAAAACAATCGACCTTGACAGATACCAAGACTTACTTTTATCTGAACAGGTTCTGAAAGAATTTTATACTTATGGAATTAAAGTTGTTTTTGATGATTTCAAAACCGAAAAAAAGGAGAAAGAACACAGAAGAATTTCGGTTGAGTTCAAAAAAGTAGATAGAGAGTATGTAACAGGATGGCAAAAAGGCATTTTAAAATTTTACACTCAAGAAATTTTAGGCTCATTTCTAAAATTGGTTGAGCATCACAATAAACTGATTCCTCATATTAACGCACCATTGAGTGACAGATCCTCAGATAGAGGAAAGGACTTTTTAGATTGGGTAGAATCGAATAAGAGCTTGATACTTTCAAAAATCAGAACTGCTAAGAGGGGTTGGAAAAACGACTTATTTAAATTAGCGTCTCTCCAAATCACTATCCCAAAGCCAACATTTTACCGACACATAAAAAAATTTGAAAAAAGTGTAAAATAGTTTCTATCACTATCGATAGCTGAGAATACACCAATATTCCTTTGTGGAGTTATTAAACATCACAAAGGCTATGGTGGAATTACAAAAGGAATTTTTGACGATCGGAGAAACGAGAGCTATGCTTGGAGCGAGCCGATCTTTCGTTTACAAATTAATTGCAAGCGGTCTTCCTACTTACAAAATCGGGAGGAGGTCTTACCTCAAATCTGAGGACATCAAAAATCTATTTCAAAAAAGAACTAAAAGCAAAACCCGATAGAGGGACTAAAACTCTACCAATAAATATCTTTTCTATGCAATGCAAATATAATTCATTCACAAAAAAGACAGAAAACAAAACAGCATATGTTTTGAACGATGGCAAGCCAATTTTTTCAGATACTCTCCATCTGTTAAACCCGATCTACATCCATAAACGAAGCCCTGCTTTTACAGTTGTGAACAGAGGAAAGCTCGTTGGCGGATTTTTCCCGTGTGGACCGGCCTATATTGGAGATTTTCAAAAGCAAGCATTAATAATTTTCATCACGGAAGCCGGATTCAATTTATTTCAAATCGATTTAGACCCGATCTCAGCAAGGGCAAAGCTAGTGACTGGGGAGCTAAACGATTTACTATTTCAAGCCCGACTAAAAGCAGTTGCATGAAAAACTCTATTCCTGCCGGCCTTCCGATCAACGAGCAATCTCGTTTACTCGCTTACTTGAAAGTAAAATTTCACAATGGGTTCTTCTTCAAATCTGATATGTCAAGAATTGCCAGAGTGTTTTGCAAAGACCTAAGAACGTTTAAAAGGTTACTGCAATCGCTAAAAACTGATATGTTAATAGGTGAGGATGAGAAAGCATTTTATCTAAGAAGCTGGAGATTCATTACTGGACTTAAAAATTTCAATCAGCAATCATTTGAATGTTCACTAGAGCAATTGAATAAAAAGGAAAGATTCGAGGTAATATTATTCGCTGCAAAGTTAACATCGATAAACAAGGCAATCCGGCGGGGCGCGAAAGTCAGATCAAAGGGAAAATTGACGGATCAAATCGCAGTCCCCACCGGGTTTCTTGCTAAAGCTTGCCACGTATCCCCTGGCAAAGTTACTCGATTAAAAAGGAAGGCTTCAATTATGGGATTGATAACGGTTAACAAATCATTTGAAGATTACGGACCAGGGACAGCACAAAGTGCGGGGATAGCCAAGCGGGAAGACCATGGGATATTCTTGAAGAACGGTCGTCTGTTGAAACGCAGGCCCGATCAGATAGAAAGCGCAATTCCTACTTATCGAATCAAGAATAGAAAAAGCAAGAAGATAACAAAACAACAAATTGTTATGAGGCAAGGCAGATACTCACGGCGGCAAAACACCGGTGAAAGCAAATTGATTTATCCAATGGAAAGAACACCCCCAGGGGTGGGGTCAAAATCTTTTCAATCACCTTGAAAACCGCGATTTAAGAAAAAAATACGGATGCCAAAATGGAGTAAGATATGGGCCGACCTTGCAAGCCAACAGCATTGAAATTACTAAAAGGAACGTTGAGAAATTCACGCCAAAATCCTAATGAACCTAAGCCGAATTGTGTTAGAATAGCACCGTCACCTTCCTACAATTTGGGCAAGTACGGTTTAAAGGAATGGCGAAGAGTAACCAACGTCTTGATTGATGCGAAGATATTAAGTGAAGCCGATTTTAGTCTCTTGGAGGCCTATTGTTATCAGTATGGTTTAATGCGCGAAGCACAGTCAATCTTGGGTGAAGAAGGCATTTTGATCAAAAGCAAGAGGGGAGGCGCAAGGACTCACCCGTGTTTGAAAATACAAAATGATGCTTATGACCGAATGCTAAAGATAGGAATCATCTTTGGGTTAGGACCTGGCGTTAGAAACAAAATAAGTCTACCAGAGAGCAAGGCCAAAAGTGCTCTTGAATTAATATGAAGCAAACTATAAATCATTTCATTAACGTGAAAAAAATTATTTTACGATCTGATTGAAATTAACCAACACGTAAGTCCACACTTTTTATTTCAGCTTCCACAAATACCCAGCGGCAGATTTTGTAATGCCATTGACGGCGGAAGAAATACTCTTGTAAGAAACCCCCTCAACCCTGGCAGCCGAGGCCATGCTTGGAAACTCTGCAATCAATTCGCCATCGAGAGAGCATTTTATCACCGGCTTGCTGATACTAGCAAGCACTTCACGGGTAGAAGCATAGTGAGCATTTACATCGATCCTGTTTACATTGTCCCCATACTGCCAGATAAACCTTCCGGCTGTTTTCAGCTTACCGCGAGCAACAGATGAAATGGCTGACGCAGGAATGCCCGTGATCTTTTCAGCTTCAAAGGTGCTGTTGAACACATTGATCCTATTTCCTTTCAGGTTGTACTGGCTGATGGCGCGGGCTTTGTTGACGGCAGGTTTTTTAAATAACTCACCACGGTAGCGGTTTCCTTTTGAGCGCCACACAAAACCTGCTGCCGAGCGGCCGGGTTTATCCAACACGGCAGAAATATTACTCGGACTTATTTTGCTTATGGTTGCGGCCTCGGAGATACTTGCAAAAGGAACTGCTTTTTTTCCGTCAATTGAATATTGGATCACCTCTTTCCCAACTGAAGAACTAGCAAGTAAAGCCGGTTGAAATCCCGGCAGCTTTTTGATGTCCTGATTGCTTGCATACTTCCAGCTAAAACCCCCGGCTGTTTTATTCTCCCCTTTACTATTCTTTTGAATATTGTCCGGGGTCAATCCCGTCGCGAGAGCTGCTGCCTGGATGGTGGAGAAAGTCTTTATCTTTTTCCCTTCAAGCGAGTATTGAGTAACAGGCCTACCAATGCGGTAGTGCTGATGTTCCCCTTTGTAGGAGTCACCCTCAAAACGCCAGACAAATCCGTGCGAAACTCGCGTTCTTTTGAAGGCGCAGTCGAGCAACGAAGACGCATGGAAACCAGTTTGAGCAGAGGCCTGGCTGACGCTGGCAAAATAGCTCACTCTTTTACCATCCAGTTTATATTGAACCAGAGGCCTTGCCTTGTTTTTTATTTTGTCTTTATACTCGCCTTGATACGAGTCGCCCGGATAACGCCATACATAACCGCTGCCAAGACGGCATTTTCCCAAAGCACATTTGCTGATCGTATCGGCGTTAACACCAGTCAGCGAGGATGCTTCTTTTACACTTGTATAAACTGCGATCCGTTTGCCATCAATAGTATATTGAGTAACCCTTTTTTTTGCCGAAAAATCAACATACTCACCATAATACCTTTCTCCTTTATAGCGATAGACTAATCTGTGATACTGTTTCAATTTTCTAGTGGCGACCTGACGGATACTTCCCCGGTCAATTTTATTCATCTCAGCCGCATGGGCAATGCTCTCGTACTCGGCCAGTTTTTTTCCGTTGAGGGTATATTGAACTACAGGCCTTGCAGAATTAGTATCGGATTTCGAATTTCTTTTCTTACCCATCCTGCGGGTGAGTGGCCGGCGTTTGATCTTGAGATCATGGGCATACAATTCAGTACCATCCATAGCATCGAGGTTGCTTGACCGGTTGTTGCAGTTGTCGCCGTCTTTATGAACAACCATCAATCCATCCTGTTCAAAATCTATTGGCTTTATGAACAGACAATAGACCAGGCGGTTTACACAAAAGTGCCGGCTCTTGCCTTCGTAGCGGATGTGGACGTAAAGCTGCTCTCGATAATCTTTGGTATAGGAGTTATATCGTTTTGCCAAAGTTTGTTTCCGGATTAACTCCCGGGTATGATAATAATGGCCATCCAAAGAATGAACGAGCCGGGGCAGCGACCACACGCGCCCGAAGCTGGAGACCTTAATATAGCCGTCAAATTCCGGGACGTCACGCCATTCTTCGCCCTCCATGTCGTTCAAAGACAAGTTCGTGAAAGGGTACCTGCTATAATCCTTTAACCGAATTGGTTTAATCCTTTGCTTCATTGCAGTAATACCGGAGAAAAAACCAACAATGTATTTGAATTTTGACAAACCCGTGAATTATTCATACCTGTAAAACAGATGAACTGTACAACGGGAAAAAACCCATTTTTTCCGGGAAAATGTTTCATCAATTAATTTAGAATATAACAAAAGGGTAATTGCTTAATCGGGAAGAGATATTAGTTTTGCGCCCTATATATTATTGGGTGTAAATAGGTTGCTGATATTACCCTGCCAGCAAATTTAGAGTCCCTGAACTTTTAATCATTATCCATATGCGAAAGCAATTAGGAATTTGTTTTATCCTTGCCATTCTTTCCCTCGGTGCTATTCCCTCAGTAGCACAGAATTTCTCAGCCGACCCGCTTACAGGAAAGCCCATTGGCAACATTCCTATCTGGACAGTTAACTCGGGTGATCTTGCCGCAGGAATTTCCCTTAGCTACTATGGAAGTCCCAAAGTAAACGATACGGAAAGCACTGCAGGCATGGGCTGGTCATTGATAGCGGGAGGCGGGGTGTACCGCCAGGTACGAGGCCTGCCTGATGATTTGATTGCTACGCCAAGTGACTCGCGCATCGGATGGCTTCACGGAGCTACCGCACGCGGTATAAATTTGTTTACACCAGCCGGCGACCCTACCAACCAGACCTGCCTATCCGGCGAGGCTACTACATGGTGGACACTGAGCGGATTTATGAATACAGACACCGAGCCCGATATTTTTTCCTTTAACGCTCCGGGTTTGAGTGGTCAATTTATATTTGATGGGAACAGAGTTGTACAAACTATTCCCTATCAGGATTTGAAGATACAGGTTACCCGCGAAGCGTCGGACAGCCTTATCAGCCAGATCGTAATCACCAACAACAAGGGTGTCAAATATACTTTTCAAGTAGGCGACCTGACTGTTCGATCTGCCACTAATACGTATACATCAACTAAACCAATGTTGTTTAGGGGACTTTATAATCTTTATAAAACGAAAGCCACGTATTATAGCTCCTGGTACCTTAGACAGATCACTTCACCCAACGGCGGAGTCATTAGTTTTGGTTACGGTAGTAGTTTTACCACTACCACACCTGTTTTTAAGCGAGTTGTTGATGCTACTACGAATACGATCGACACGTTATTTGTTGACAATTCTGTAACCACATCGCAATTATTGCAAACGATTACAGGCAGTAACGAACTGGCTACATTCGTCTGGACGGGCAGTAGTATCAGTTCAGTCGTCATTAGTGATCTCACCTACGGGACCCTGACAAAGAACTTTAATTTGCAATACAACTATGTAACAGGCGCTATACAGTCAGGGTATACTAGGCCTGTAAAACGCGCATATCTCAGCAGTCTTGCAGAAACATTAAACTGCAATGCTTTTCCTGGATACTCCTTTACTTACTATGGTGTGAACTTCAATACCAATTCTACAACCATACCTTTTAATACAGGAATCAAGCAAGACCTGTTCGGATACTACGATTCGACAGCTACCTCGGCAGTCCCAGACATTTATATAAAGAGTGGTGATACTGGCACCGATGGTGAGCGCTACCGTATTGCAGCAGCATCGTCATTGGGTTATTCCCTGATGGGCTCGGGTGGAGGCAGTCGCATCGTGGATGCATCTAAAGTTTATTTCGGTTCGCTAAGGGCAGTGACTTTGCCCAGCGGTGGCTCTACTACTTTTACTTACGAAGCTGCAGATTATTATGATGCGCCTACCAGTTCTTCCGTCCTTGGAGGTGGGCCTCGCGTGAAGACCATTAAGGTAAGCGCCAATGACCCGTCAGATGTGACGACAACTTATAAATACAGAACTACTTCCAGTGTTTCGAGCGGACAATGGGTCTATCGCCCTGTGTACGTCGCATTTGATACAACACTTGCAGCACGACGTGTACCCGATAACCTTGCCCCAAGTGAGTCGATTCTTTACTCGCGAGTAGAAGCCTCTACCACTGGCCGAGGCAAGACAGTGTATGAGTTTCAAAACCTCGGCATGTATCCTGTCACTTCGGCCAATGGCGATTTTAATGCCACACTTTCTCTGGTGGTGCGACCTTCTTGCAATGCCATGGGAAGCCTGAGGCCGGGTTACTATAGTTATCCTTACACGACGAATACAAACTACGATTTCGAACGAGGCCTCCCGACGCGGATTACGGACTATGCCCGCAATGGAAATATGGTACAACGCAAAACCTACACCTACCAGCGCACGACACTTTCTGTAGCACAAGTTTCCGGGATTGGTTATGAACCACTCGGACTCATTTTTCAGTTCGGGAAGTACACGTTGCTATCCAACGTAAATAAGGTGACAGCAACACAGGCATCACGTGTGTACGACCAGACCACGGCAGCCCTTGACACAACCAAGTTTGTAGAAACAGTAAGCACCTATACTTACAATGGCAACCAGATGCTGAGCCAGATCGCGACCACAGACAGTGACAATAGCACACTCTACAATACATATAAGTATGCTAAAGATTACCCTTCCTCAGGAACAGATTCTTTGTCAATGATGATCAACGCACTGGTGAGCAATAACCAGCACGGCACGCTGGTGGAGTCAGTTTCACTCAACGGAACAGCCGTGACTGGAGGGTCGCTCACACTTTTCAGGAACACGTTCTCCGGTACTACTGCAATCCTGCCCAAGCAGCAATTGATCTTGGGAGATCCGACCGGCTTTACCAACTCGACTGTGAGTGGCGGTACCTTTAATTATTCATCCAATTATTATCCAGTTGCCTACTATGACGCCTACGATGCAGTTGGTCATCCGCTGATCATGCGCGATCAAAGCCGTGCCGTGCGGTCTTCAATACTTGGATACAACAATTCGGCTGTGGCTCTTGACATTGCCAACGCTCGATATGATCAGGTCGCATTCTCCGATTTTGAACCGGACGCAGGAACCGGAAGCAAACTCATATCCACAGCGGCCACCACTACTGCCGACAGTTGGTCCGGTCAATACAGTACGGCCTTGACAAGTTCTACAAATATTTCACAAAGCAGTGTAGCCCGAGGCATAGGAAAGAATTACCGTTTTTCTTGCTGGGCAAAAGCCAGTGCCGCAACAACACTTTCGATACAGATCAATGGAACGACACTGGGTACAGTAACCTACGGCTCTTCAGTTACCGGAACATGGCAATACATGGAGACGATTGTTAATATGAGTTCAATAACAAGCGCTTTTGCGTTCAAAGTTATCACCAGCGGCAATATTAGTCTTGACAACGTTGCCTTTTACCCGGAGTCGTCAACAGTCGCGCATCACGCGTATGACCCATTGAACGGAAAGACAGCCGACCTCGACAGCCGTGGAGTGAGTGGCTTTCAGGACTACGATGCACTGGGAAGGCCGCGTTATATGCGCAACATGGACAAAGATGTTGTTCAGATCAAAGACTATCACTATACTTCCTCCAATGGCATCTTACCGGTAAGCAGCTTTACAGGAAACGTATCTCCGAATATGGGTGTCTCAACAGTATATACCCCCAACCCAACATGTACGAGCGGAGTTAGCTATGCCTGGACTGTCGCTACTTCAGCGGGAGTTGTTCTCCAAACCTCAACAGCCTCAACACTCAGTTATACGTTCACAGTGAATCAGACCTACCGGATTACGTTGGTGGCTTCGGCCAGTTTTGGAACGACGAGCACAGATATGGTAGTCACTCCCGTACCGGTAGTCACGGCCTCCATCTCATCTGGAGCATCACATAACTTCAACTGCTTCTCCACCGGCACCCCCGTTGCAATGACTGCTACTGCAGGGGGGTGCCTCAACGATAAGAACGGTAACCCCAGTAACATCACCTATACCTGGTATGCAGTCGTGAATGGAGCAACCATGCTTTTAAGTACAACGACCACGACAAGCACTACTAACACGTATTCTTATAGCCTGACACCGAACTTTAACAATCAGGTGTATTGCGTGATTACTACCTACTGTGGAAATGTGACCACACGAAATAACGACCCTTTAACGGTCACTACTGGTTCTTTCAATTTTAACTGGATACCTGGCGGGAATTGTTAATAATGTATCTCAACAGCAAAAACAGAATTAGAATGAAACCATTACGGCTTACCCTACTGCTCATGGCTGCCATTGCTGCACAGCAAGCTTATGCTCAAGATATTCAGTCTGCGAATCTTACGTGGACTGTAGACCAGCTCACAGATCTGAAAAAAGCCTATAGCGGTGCTTACTCCTGTGTGTTCACGACAAGCGCGAGCGGTATCAGCTGGACACAAAAGAACAGAACTACATCAATCGTTGTTCAGAGCTCTTCAGGAAGCTGGAGCGATATAACTGCCATCGGTTCCATCACTTTTCAGGTTACTATTGATGGCGTAGTCAGCACGCTCACCTTTGAAAGAAACCAGGACGGAGTATTTGTGACGATGGATTGCACCATTGCTGACCCGACGGATATAAAATACAAGTACAGAGTTTCATCAGTGCAGCCAAACTAAAGACATCTCATGACCAGAAAATATCACTCCATGAAATTTTGTTCTCTTCGATTCGCCTTGGTCCTCCTTATTTCGTCGACTGCTCTGATCTCATTTGGGCAAATCTCAGGGCCTACCAGTGCAACTGCCGGCGGTAGCGGTAGCTACTTCTATCAGTACGATGATGGAACTGTTCACGCCGGCGGTCCGTGGAGAGTTACTGGCGGGACAATCATTAGTAAAAATGTAGTAGACGGAACGACCTACATAGCCAATATTGCTTTTATCAGCCCAGGCACTGCAACAGTGGGCTTTAGCACGTTAGCCTCACTGAGCGTTACTGTCACGTGCCCTACAGTGACAACACCGAGTCCTTCGATCTCGGTGGCCAATGCATGTAACGGCAATACAACATTTACCCAGTCAGGTGCTACTGTACCCAGTGGAATTACGTGGTATTGGCAGACCTCCCCTACAGGCACAGCCACATCGATCGGGAGCGGAACGACACTTACCGTTTCTTCAACGGGAGCAACCTATTACCTGAGAGCGAACGGCACAAATACTACATGCTGGAGCAGCGGCGCGCAGACTGCAGGCACGGCAACCTTGAATCCGGTACCAACAATTACAGCACCTAACCAGACCATGTGTTCAGGTGGTTTCTCTTCGGTCTCGTTAAGCAGCACAGTCAGCGGCACTACCTATAGCTGGACAGATTCACGTAGCGGCATCACAAGCATGGCACCGACCAGTGGCACCAGTAACCCTATTGCACAACTTATGGGTACGTCGGGCTCCACAGATGGAACCTCTACCTACAGTGTAACTGGTACGACCCCCGGAGGATGCACCGGTACAGCCACCAGCGTGGTTACAGTAAAGGCTCCACCTATAGTTACAGCAGCAAATCAAACAATTTGCTCTGGCACAGCTCCATCTGTTTCACTGAGCAGTTCAATCTCGGGAACCACCTATAGCTGGACGGCAACGCCCAGCGGAGTTACCGGGGCCAGCGGTAGTTCAGGCAGTATAATTGCCCAAACACTTTCAGCTAGTGGAAGCAGTGATGGAGCAGTGACGTATAACGTCACCGGCACTGCCCCCAGCGGATGTACTGGCTTTGCGTCACCGGTTGTTACGGTCAATCATATTTCTGTGGCAGGGACGCTTACCACATCACCAGGGTCAATTTGCAGCAGTGGTACTGTAACAAATTCGGTGACGGGTAATATCGGAGCTGTCTATAGATATAATTCCCAATATCAGGACAATGGAGGTTCGTGGTCTTCATGGGTACTTTCCAGCAGTTCACCAAGCGTCAGCACATCTGCAAGTGATAACCGTACCTATCAATTTCAGGCGCTCGCACAAAATGGAGTTTGTGCATCGGCCAGCTCCAACATTCCATCTACAATAGTTTATGCACCAAGTACTACCGGTACTCTTAATGCTTCGCCTGCAAATATCTGCGCATCGGGAACAACGACACTTACTGCTTCGTCACTGTTTGGCAACTCGGTTCAATGGCAGTCCCGCTATAGTGATAACCTCGGAAGTACCTACAGTTCCTGGGCTACTTTTTCTACAGCCACATCATCACCTCAAACTTATGCTGTGACCTCGGGTAATGTAGACAGGTGGTACCAATTTCAAGTAATAGCTCAAAACGGAACATGCAGTTCTGTTACCAGTTCCACCGCATCGGTGACCGTCAACTCGAATTACACCGGGACTATTAGTCCTGGGAGTTTGATTGAAGCATATACACAAGCTGCTGGAAGCCTTGTGCTCAGTGGCAATGCCGGCACACTTCAAAAGTGGCAGCAGAACACAAGTGGAAGTTGGGTTGATGCTTCTTTGCCAAACACATTGAATACGTACAATTATAGTGTTACTTCTAACATCCAATACCGGGCAATGATCAGCAACGGAGCATGTACCAACTACTCACCAGCGATCAGTGTTAATGTCTATACTCTCCCTGTCATTCAACTGGCGGTAACTGGCGCGTCTCCAACTATTATCGTGGGTGGTAGCCCTGTAACATTACAGACAAGTAGCACCTTCACAACGTATCAGTGGTATAAAGCCGGAGTTGCAATCTCCGGTGCAACAAGCCGAACTTATCAGGCCACTGAGCCTGCAGCGTATACTGTTGTTGTAACATCATCGGCTACTTCACCGAGTGGAACATCACTCCTGTTCAACATATATGAAACGGGCCTTCAACCCGACAATACTGTCAATGCCGTAGTGACCACAGTGATTCGCAAAGCCAGTGTGAGCAGTTCTACCGATTTGTACACGATACCGAGCGGCAGCATCAGCCAGTCAGTGCAGTATCTTGATCTACTATCACGCCCTAACCAAACTGTACTCATAGGCCAGAGTCCGCTACAACACGATGTGGTGCAACCGTACAGCTACGATACACTTGCCCCTACTTCGTATTTGCCCTATGTCGCTAGTACTAAAGACGGCACCCACAGAACCACGGCTATCAGCAATGGAGGCTATACTGGCAGCGACCAATATAATTTCTATCAGCAGACTACAACCAAGACGGCTATCAGTACTGCCCCATTCGCAAAGACTGTTTATGAAAACAGTCCTGCAGGACGTGTGTCTGAACAAGGCGCTCCTGGCACGGACTGGCAGACAGGAACAGGCGGATCACTCGGTGCTCATACTGTGAAGCCTGTGTTTCATCCCAGCAATACTACTTTTGGTGTGCGCACCTGGAGCACCTCAGGCCCTACGGGATACTATGCCGCCAATGCGCTTGGAGTAAATAGCGTTACAGACGAGAACGGCAATCCTGTGATGATGTATACCAGTAAAAGAGGTCAGACTATTTTGAAGCGTGTAAAGACCAGCGCCATGCCCGACACCACTACGTGGCTGGAGACGTACTACGTGTATGACACGCGCGGCAACCTTGCCCTGCAAGTGCCACCCAAAGTTTCGGCCATGCTCAACAGCGGCACTACGTGGAGTTCTACCATTCAAACGCAATGGTGTTTTAATTACACCTACGATGTGCGCAACCGACTGGTGCAAAAGCAAGTGCCCGGCTCAGCGGCAGTCTACTATGTGTATGACCCGCTCGGGAGACTGGTACTTACACAAGACGGCAACTTGCGCGCTACCAACCAGTGGGCGTTTGTGAAATATGATATCAAAGGAAGGGCCGTGATGTCGGGGCTCTACACCAATGCTACGCAGACAACATTGAGTGGAGTACAGGGAGTTGTGAATGCGTTGTATCCTGATACCTCTACTCCGTGGTATGAAGACCGCGGCACTACTTTGCAGGGCTACACCAACCAGAGTTTTCCCACAGCCAATGCCGATGCTTCAGCGCTGACGATTCTTTCGGTAAACTACTTCGACAACTACGACTTTGATTACGACGGCAATGCCGACTTTAGCTACACCGCACAAAGCCTACCCAAAGAAGGTGCACAGGGCAATAGCTTCGGGCTCGCCACAGGCAGCAAGCGACTTGTAATGAATACGAGCACGTGGCTTTACACTTATCAATTCTATGACCGCTTCGGGCGCGTGATACAAAGCAGAAGCAACAATCACTTGTCGACCACTGTTGATAACCTCGCAACTATCGTCTACGACTTTGAAGGAAAAGTATTGGAGACGAAAACCTATCACAACGCGGGCGGCACTAACCAGTACACCATCATCCAGAAGAACAAGTACGACTCGGCAGGGCGACTGCTACAAGTTTATCACAATGTAAACAGCGCTCCCTCCGACCAACTTGTAGCGCAGTATCAGTACAATGAACTCGGCCAGGTAGTGACCAAGCAACTGCACAACACCAGCGGCAGCAATTTCATGCAGAACGTAGACCACCGCTTCAACATACGAGGGTGGCTTAGCTCGATCAACAACGCGCAGCTAATTAGTGATGGTGGTGTAACTAACAGCGACACCAACGATTACTTTGGGATGGAGTTGACGTATAATGGCAGACAGACCGGCATTAATGATGCTAAGAATGGTTCCAATAAATATATTGATAGCGTTAACTACAACGGAAACATCAGTGTTATCAAATGGAAAAATGGTGGCGTAGCCAGCGGTGCCACTGACCAGCGCAGCTACAAGTACGCTTACGACAAGAGTGATAAGCTAATAGCTGCCACATTCCTTGCCAACACCGGCAGTGCCTGGTCGAAAGAAAGCAGCACGCTCAACGAAAGTATGAGCTATGACCATAACGGAAACATACTGAATCTAATAAGAAATCAAAATCAACGAGGGCTATCGGGCACAACCATTACTTCCACCGCACAAGCGATTGATAATCTCACCTACACTTATGCGAGTGGGAATAAACTTTCCAACGTTGCCGACGCAGCATTAGCCACCACCGGGTTCATCGATGTGGCAAATCCTTCCACAGTGAAAGAATATAACTACGACACGCTTGGAAACTTAAAAGCAGACGTGAACAAAGGCATCAGCGCGATCACTTACAACGTACTTGGCAAAGCGCAACAGATCACCTTCACCAACGGCAATACGGTAGTTTATACTTACGATGCTGCAGGAAACAAATTGACAATGGCAAGCACTGTAAGCGGAACTACTATTACAACCAACTATGTAGGAGGCTTCGTGTACAACACCGTAAGTACTACAAGCACGCTCAACTTCTTCTCTTCGCCGGAAGGAAGAGTTGTAAAGAACAGCGGTGGTGGTTTTGAATATCAGTATGCGATTGCCGATCATCAGGGAAATACAAGAGTGTTGTTTACCAGTGCGGCACAGGCACCAGTGCCAACGCTGGCTGACTTCGATGGCGATACGAATGATCAGGAATCGCAGTTCACCAATGTACCTACACCGGTACCTTACGCGGCCGCCAATCATACCCCGGGGGGAAGCTATGTCGTGCGTATGAACCAGAGTAACCCAGTTGGCCCTTCGTTCAGTAAGAAAGTCTTTGCGGGAGACAAAGTGGATATGGAGGTGTACTCGTACTATGAAGCCACCAGCGGGTACGGCACAAGCAACACTCCATTGACAGGCTTTATCACCTCTGTAGCAGGAGCTTTTGGCGGAGTAAGCGGAGCACCTGACTACACCGGTCAGATATACAGTGGTGTAAATAATGCACTCAACGGATTTGGCACCGGTGCAAACCAGGGCGATGCACAACCAAGTGCTTACCTCAATTACATCTTGTTCGACAAGAACTACAACGTGATGGATGCGGGCTGGCAGGTAGTGCCATCAGGAAGTTTTACCAAGCAGCACGTCACTATACCGACCATTACTGCAAAGGAAGCTGGCTATATTTTTGTTTATCTTAGCTACGAAGACCAAAGCAACAACTACGTGTACTTCGATGACTTTAAGGTAACGCTCACCCCTACCGGCATCATTCAGAGCAATGAATACTATCCCTTCGGCCTCCAAGCAGCGAACAGTTGGACACGCGATAATACTACCAACAACTTCTTAGCAAACGGTGGAACTGAACTCAATACAGTAAGTGCATTGTATGATCTGTCTTATAGGAATTACGATGCTGCTTTAGGAAGATTTCATCAAGTCGATCCATTAGCAGATTACTATGGTGGTCATTCACCATACAGTTTTGCAAACAATAGCCCTGTAGTATTTAATGATCCATTAGGAGCTGACGACGAAGAAGATATTGGCGGAGATGATGGTGGAGGAGTTGAAAGTGGAGTCGATCAACCGTCACAAGAACCTCGTGGAGATACAGATGATAATGAGGGTAGTCGCGGGCAGTATGGTGATTACACTGCGCAAAATCAAGAGGCTGAGGCACCTCCTACTCCACCAATTGAAGTCATAAGTGCGAAATACTTTGCTGGAACCAATTCATTCCTTATGTCAGCCATAGGCTCGGACGGAACAGTCTACGCTATTGAAATGGGTTTAAATTCTGCAGGGAGCCCA
>Ga0206934_1086_pt1 | contig 27671 bp, 24 predicted proteins | sample Alteio_BWOrgHeat_16_FD_152932 | JGI IMG/M metagenome (GOLD analysis project Ga0206934, IMG submission 152932) | Enriched cells from forest soil in Barre Woods Harvard Forest LTER site, Petersham, Massachusetts, United States -... | ecosystem: Environmental > Terrestrial > Soil > Temperate forest >...
ATCTGATCGGAAATTTGCGTTTTCTATTTTTTCACCGTAACCATCGGTCATTTCAATAGTACATTCGCTGTCGCGCATTGCAACCAAAGCGATCGAAGATATATTAGTTCCTCCAAATGTGATAGTCGAACTCGCAGAAAGAATAAGTGCTGAAAAGAAAGTCTTTGCGCTCATGGTGATTTTGATTGTTCTTTAATGGGACAAATGTACGGTATCCAGAAAAACCTAAAATCACCAACACATCCTTGACCCAATGAGCGTAATAAAATACATGAAAATGAATTTTTACCATTTTATGGTAACTGGATCGCCGCTGAACATCATTTTTTCGCACAAGTCAAATAATTTTGATTAATTCACGTCACGGCAGTTGTGGCTTGACGCAAGCTGTTGGCGAACTTGCAGTAAAGGCTCACAGCTTAGAAAGATTGGACGGCCAACGATCAATAAATGAATTTCAGAATCTTTTTCAACACAGTTGCACTGATAATGTCCTGCTTCTCGGGTCATTGTCAGCTTACAGTAGCTGATAGCTTAAAAAGACAACTTGCCATTCATATAAGTAAGGACTCATCTCGGGTAAAACTGCTCAATGACCTAGCCTTCGAGCGATATTTTGACCATCCGACCGAGGCCGCCAATGATGCGACTGAAGCTGGGGCCCTTGCTGATCAAATTGATTTCCCAAAAGGGCTTGCTCAGTCTTACCGTATGCTGGGGCTCACGTTTTGGGCGCAGGCAAATCTTTCGGGAGCTTTGGGCTATTTCATCAAGGCTCTAAAGTTGGCAGACTCACTTAGGAACCCCCAACTTCAGGCTGACATTAATGGAAACATGGGGCTAGTATACATTGGTATGGGCAACTTTGACATGGCGCTGAAATATTTTTCAACGTCACTCTCTGAGCAACAGCGCTTGAGGAATACCCTGCGTGCGGCGGCCATGCTCAACAACATAGGCGATTGCTATCTAAGCATGAGAAAATATGACAGCGCACTGGCTATTTATGGAAAATCATTGGAGTTGGGCAAGCCGAAAAAATTTGGGATAGCTACCAACACACGTAACATCGGAAATGTTTATGAGGCTCTGGGTGACTTTGATCAAGCGTTAGTATACTATTATAGAGCGAAAGCAATCAGTGATTCTTTATCTGACCGTCGTGGAATGACTCTGGTTAGAAAATCCATAGCCTCAGTTTTATTTCTTCGAAAACAATATGAACCGGCAGAGAGGCTTGTACAAGAGTGTCTGGACATTGCTCTTAAGTCACGACTGAAAGCGGTTGTTCGCGACAGTTACGAGCTGCTTTCGAAAATTGCAAAATCTAAGGGCCGGACTGACAGGTCGCTTGAATATTTCAACCTGTTCACTCTTTATCGTGACAGCATCCAAAACCTGACGGAATCGGCGAGGATTGCGTCAATTCAATTGGAATATGAGACCCATCGCAAACAGGTTGAGATCAATTCACTAAAAGCACAATCCCAATTGAAGACATCTTTACTGATTGTGGCAAGCGTGGCACTCTTTATTATCTTGGCTTTGCTTCTTAACACAATCCAAAATTACCGTAAGCTTAAAGCGAGAAATGATGAGATATTGACGTTGAATGAAGAGATCCGGGCACAACAAGAAGAAGTTGTCCTTCAGCGTGACAGTCTGGTTGATAGGAATATAAAAATAGAAAGCCTTCACACTGAGCTTTCGAAAATTAACGAGGCTTTACAGACTAAGGTCGCTACTCACTATGCCGCACTTAGTGATCAGAACAAACATTTTGAACATTATGCCTTTGTGGTTAGCCATCATCTTCGTGCTCCCTTGGCGCGTGTCTTGGGAATAATTAACCTGTTAGAAAAAGACTTGCCAGATGTGGAGAAAAATCAATTGATGCGGCACTTAAAAACCGCCTCCGAAGATCTCGACGCTGTGGTTCGCTCAGTAAATCAGGCTTTACAGCAAGGAATGAATTCCTACGATGATATAAATGGTGGCCGCTAACACCATTCTATTAGATGTACTGAATACCTCGTTTACTAAGTAAGAACAAGGCCGCAAAACTTTCTGTTTTGAAGTTTTAAAAAGCAGTATAGCAACGGAAATTCATTGCTCCATTTCTGAGTAAACGTCCTTTTGTCTGGATACCGAATAAAGCCAAGACATTAGTTTTATGACAACGTGTAGCCATTTTATCCAATCGTTAAATATTTCGTTGCACTGTGCTACCAAAGAATAATACTTATTTTACATTTGTTCACCGGTAGTTGGTCAGCGATCATGAGATATCTAACAGCGATAACTTCCGTTGTCAGTTCTACCAAGAACTCCGTCAATAGTTTGCTCAACTATGGTGTTGTAGTAGGACGGAAAATCTTAGCAAAAAAAAACCAAAGTCAGTTTGGCAATCAAATTACTGAACTTGAAAAACGAGTCGAAGAGCTCAATAGACTAAATAATTTAAAGGATCGTCTCCTTGCTATTGTTTCACATGATATTCGGGCGCCTTTTAAGTCTGTCAAATCAGTTTTGCATTTGGTGGCAAATAGAAAACTTGAGCAGAAAGAGTTTTCAGGAGTAATGACAAGTCTTGAATATCAGGTTGAATCCCTGGATGCCTTTATGGAAAACCTATTAATGTGGGCTAAAAAACACACCGATAGTATGAAGCCAGAAATTGCAACTGTTGTTTTGAGGGACATTGTATTGGAAACTACCGAATTGTTGTCATTTCTTGCAAAGGCCAAATTGCTACACGTTCGTGTTAACGTTCCTGTTAATCTGGTCGTTCTGGGAGACATAGAAATGTGCAAGCTAATTTTACGAAACCTGATTTCAAATGCAATAAAATTTTGTCGTTCGAATGACGAGATAACTATCAGCGCCGAACGTGAAAACGAAATGATAAGAGTATTAATAAGTGACACAGGCCAAGGGATTCCTACGGAGAATTTAGAAAAGCTTTTCGGGTTATCTCACCTTAGCACTAAAGGAACCAAAGATGAAATTGGGGTTGGTCTTGGACTCACGCTTTGTAGAGAGTTTGTTGAAAAACTTGGTGGATCAATTCGTGCCTCGAGCGTTTATGGTCACGGCAGCACATTTGAATTCACGCTTCCTGGTGAATTTAGAGATCTAGAAGTTCAACAATTTCGAGTCACTACCGCTCAGTCGAATGCGCCTCAAATTAATAAGCTGAATTGGCATAACAATCATAACAATAAGGAATTCTGATTTGGCTTGAGTATTTTTCTAAAAACTAACTGGCACATTTTAGTTTTCAAAATCAAAGATGCTCCTCTAGTCTCACTAGACCATCAACATTATTCAATGATAAACTTGAAATGGGCTCCTTGAACTGTCAAAATATAAAGCCCGGGAGAAAAATTAGAAGTAGCAATTTTTGTAATCAATGTCCCATCTAAATTCGTATTTGCCAAGGTGCTACTAATTGAAACACCCTGCATATTTTCGATCCGTAATTCAATTGACGAATTTTCTGGCAACCCTCCAATTTCAACATTGAGTCCTTGTTGTTTGGATGATGGGTTGGGAAATATTTTTATCAAAGGATCAATGCTGAGGACATCAACAAGGATAGCTTCTGATATGGTTGATTTGCCATCGAAATCAGTTTGTGACAGCTGGTAATAATTATTTCCAACAACGGGTTTAAAATCCATAAACTTATAGGTATGTGATATATTGGTGGTACCACTACCCTTTGTAATTCCTATTGCCTTGAAATTATCTCCACTCGAAGAACGCAAAACAGTGAAATAATTATTATTAACCTCAGACGCTGTTTCCCACTTCAGGTCAACACCATAATTATTGGATGTTGCAGAGAAACTGATTAGCTCAATTGGGAGTGGTGTGGTAGCCGAATTAATAGATCCCCAATAAAAATTATTAGATAGGTTGGCAGTTGTTAGTCCAGTTCGGTTAACGATAGGGTTAGAAGTTGTTCCGGCATGGGCGCCATCCGAACCAGGAGAAATGGAATTTACTAATGTCTGACGCAAATCCGTCACTGCGCCCACAGTGCCAAATCCAGTTCCTTGAGTCTGTATGTTGTGAGTGCCAGTTCCTAAAGCATTTCCGGTAGTCACCGCCCAGAACGAGTTTGATCTTATAGCTACAGTGCCAGTATTATCGGTGAATGTTGGGGATACTGCAGTGGTCCCAACAGCTCCGGTGTGGCTCACCTTAATAGTGCCACCAGCAGAAAGACCTGCATTACCAAAAAAAATTGGTCTATAGTCGGTTGAGGTTCCAACGGGAAACTGGCCGCTTACATTTCCAACAGTGATTGAAGTTGTTGGAAACCAGCGTTGAAAGTTGCCGCCATAAATCCATTGAGCCGTGTAAGTTAAAGTACCTGCACTGCCGGCTGCCGTCCCAAGTGAGATAGTATAACCATTCAGATTAACCATCCCGGAAGTCATCGTCAAATTGCTATTTACTATTACGTTATTGGTGGTTATTTTTATCGCTGGCGTCGCTCCCGACGTGTTAGCAATTGTTAAGTTATTAAAAGTATTTTGTGTAGTGCCTGCAATAGTTTGCGCTACAGCTCCCACTAATTTAACTCCTGCGTTTGCCGATGTAGAATTATCGGTAAACGTTCCATTATTAGTAAAATCACCGTGAATACTTAATGTTGCTGTACCACTTGCCGCAATTGTTACCGTGGAAGCAGTAGACGTGTTGTTTATGGTAAGATTTCTGCAAACCGCTGATACGCCATTAAGTATGCTCGGCATATTTGAAATGCCATGGGCGTTGGCTATGATCACATCCGTGGAAGAAGTAGGAACCCCACTGCACCAATTACTTGAAACACTCCAGTCGGTACTGGTAGAACCTACCCACCCCCCTGCCGTTGGCAGTACCGTAAATTGAATAGCAGCAGATGAACTGGTACAACCGCCAACTGTTTTTTTGACACTATACCAAGTGGTTTGAGTAAGGCCTGTGCCCGCAAACGTGCTTGCAGTGGCTCCAGAAATATCTGTAAAACCTGTAGTGGCCGATGTGGTACTACTTTGCCATTGATAGGAAGGCGAAGCGCCGGTAGAATTCGCAGTGAGTGTTCCCGTATTTGATCCAGAACAGATTGCACCACCATTCGGTGAAATCGCATTCGAAAAAGTACAGGTCAGGTTAGTGCCTGAACATGGACCAACGTTGCAATTATTGCCAGAGCCAAAAATAGTGGAGCCTCCATTTTGAGTAATTGTACCTGTAGTGTTTATGGTTCCAGTGCCACCGACTGTAACACTCCCGGTTTGATTGTCTAAATTTCCATTTACAATCAATGCGCCGTTGATAACAAAACTTCCTGAGTTATCCTTGTCGGTCAAATCTCCATTTATAATTAGAGTTCCTCCAGGCTCAACAACTATATTGTTCGAACCATTATTTGAAAGTTGGGTGGCACCAATTATTAATGTTCCATAAATAAATACAGTTGGACCATTGATTGTTGAGGTTCCTTCCAGTGTTACGGTCACTCCTGTGCTAATTGTAATGGTACCGCCAGTAGGGTTAAATTGAAAAGCAGTTCCCCCCGGTTGGTCCGTGGCATTACTGTTAAATGTCCATGTCCCGGTACTTGGAGATAAATTTGTGTCGATAGTCAACGGGTTATTTATATTAACCGTAGTGGCCGAGCCCTGTTAGGGACAACTCCCCCGGACCAAACGGTAGGATCACTCCAATTGCCACTTGTAGTGGTATTTTGGGAAAACCCATTAATCGTCAGCGTTATAGAAACCGCGATAAAACCAAGAATACCTCTCATAGACCCTCTTTAATATATAAGCTGAAGCAAAGGTAATTCAAATGCTTGGGCGTACACAAATCCGTAGTTGGTACATCTGTCAATTTGCAACATTCTGCTTAATACTAGAGGTCTGGAATAAGGTAACAGCTGTAAAAAGCCTAATCGGACAGATACTGCGAGGTGGTTAATGTTGGTAGTTGTGAGAAATTGTAAGGACGAATAAAACCAGTAACAGATTTTCACATTTGGTAAATCTGTCCCTTATAAATCACTTTAAACACCTCGCCTTTCCGAACGACTGCCATTCGTGGAGAGGCGTGAGACACCACACATCCGAGTACCGCCATTATCAAGACAAGCAAAATCATTCTTTTCATAGTGTAATTATTTTGACTTGGTAAGATGTAATGCTTTTGTAAGCACGGATCCTTTATTTAGAAGTCTCACCTAAGAGGGTTTAAAAGATTCGTTGCGAATGCAATAGAGGGCTTAGAATTTATCTGATCAAAAAATCACTATAAAGTTATTGGAGTATTTCTAAGCCGTTAAGTAGTCGTTAACTAATTAGTTTTCTTTGTTGAAAATTTCATTATACGCTGGATATCTAACGCGTTTTTCGGTAAAAATTAGTTGGGTGCGGAAAATCTGGTTACAAATCCAAACTTGAATCCATTCACAGTCGTATTAATAGCATGACATACGAATTATATAATAACGTCAGGCAAAGAATGGGAAGACCCATTTTCATTTTTCTTCTAATGATCGTGATGTTAATCCTATTTGTTGGTTTCAGTAAAATCTTTTGAGTCACAAGCCAATTGTGAACGAGTCAACTGCCAGCTATTAATTTTGCGCCAGCGCCAATCTCTTAATTGAAGTGTCGAAATAGTCAAGAATCTTATTTGCATAGTCATCCCTGTGTTCAGATTTCATTATAGATGCATGCTCTGCATTGTCTACTATCCAAAGTTCTGTTTCTACCGGGCAATTCTCTTTAAATTTCCTCCCCATTTCAACAGATACCCACGCGTCAGATTTGGAGTAAATAAGAAGCAACGACTGCAGGTTTTTAGCTTCCTTAATCCTTTCAATCATTCGCACTTGTTTTCTGTACTTTGGAAGTAACAGATTGAGCAGTGTGAGCACTTTATAAGCTACAGGAAATTTTATCCAAAAATCTTCAAGTGTTGTTGCAGCACTTTCAACAATGGCAAAGTTATATCTATGCGTAGTGTCAGCAAAGGCAATGGTTGCCATTTGCCCGCCGAGAGAAATACCATGATAACCAATTGGAATATCTGGAGTCAATTTGGATGCCTTGATACCGATTGCAACAATGTCTTCATGGTACGAAAAATTACCATGTGCACTTTCTCCAAAACCATTAATGTCAAAAACCACAGTATTAAAACCGTTCTCTCGCAGCAGATCTGTATAACCGTATTTAATGAAATATCCTTTTGCCTCTTTCCCCATTGGGTGACCGAGAACAATAGTACCTTTTTCCTCAATGGTTTTGGATTTGGCAAACAGACCTTTAATAACGGCTCCCGATTTACTCTTAGCCGAAATTGGTTGCCACTCCTTTTTTTGCTCCGGCGATAGCGGGCTTCGCCACTGAACCATAAAATTTCCAAAAAAAGGTCGTTTGAGAATCTTATAGATATTCATAGTTATTTTCCTCGCGGGCAAAGTTCCGTGAATTCTGAACTTGTTTAGCTAACCTATGTCAGGAAATGTTTTTGCGAAGTCTACTCAGGCTTTCGGGATGGATTCCCAGGTACTTTGCGATTTTATTAACAGGAACAAGCTTAATTAAGTCAGGCCGTTTTGATAAAAGTTCATCATATCGCTCCTGTGCAGATTTTGTTAAAAAGTCCTTTTCTCGTTTTGTGCTTATGATGAAAATGGATTCGGTAGCCAGCCGGCCCAGTTGATTCGCTACAAGGGATGTTTTGTAGGCGTTCTGAAGTTCATCATAGTCGATTACCTCGACTTCACAATTGCTCAAGGCAGAGACTTGAACGTCCGAAGGCTGTTGCGACAGGAATGATGTATATGCCCCAAAAAAACAACCGGGTAAAAAAAACTCTACTATTTTGTCTTCTGTGTCCTTAAGTACTGTGATCTCAATCAACCCGCTGATCAGAAAATATGCGCTCCTTTCGATTTGCCCGTATGAGGTGATGACAGTCCCTTTTTTAAACGCCTTCTTTGTCACCTTGAAAGGGAGTTCATGATATTCCTTAAAATCAGTCTTAAAGTTGATATTAATATATTCCGGAATTGTCATGCAAAAAATTTCGCTCGCCGTCAAATTAATGTAGTTAAAGATATAATGGAGATTCCGCACCCGCTAATCTTTATTTACTTTTGATTATCAATCTATAAAATGCGATCAAGCTACGGCAGATAATAAATCGCCAATTGCTCTTCCCATTGGCAACACTTATTTTGAATTACTAATTCTATTAATTGAGTTTTCCAGTAGCGCGCCGATGTTCTCTTTGGTACTGACGAAAATATCTCTGACAATGCCGTCGGGGCCTAGGATCACATGGGATGGGTAAGAGTCTATATCAAGCAATGCCGCATAATCCTTTGAGTCGGGTATTATTTCATAAAGAAATGGATTCTTTTTTAGAAACCGGTTGAGTGCTGTGCGTTGATCCAATGCCTGAGCTATAAACACTATCTGTGTGTTGCCTTGAAATTTCTTAATTAACTCGTTGAGCAAGGGGATTTCGCTAACACACGGCGAGCATGTTGTGAACCAAAAGTTTACTACTAGGGTTTTACCTTCAACTGATTTTGAGCTTATAACCTTGCCATTCAGAGATACAAATTGAAAAGGTGGCAGTCGTCTATTGAGGAATCTTTTCTTTAATCGTTCTTCAACAGCTTGTTGTTTCTCACTGGCCGTAAAAGCTTCATTCTGTCCAAACAGGAACGACTGACAGCTAACTAAAAGATATAATAAAGTAAGTTGGTTACTATTTTCAAAAGACTGGACAGCAACTCCAAATTGAAACTTTGATTCCCAAAACTCGTTTACAAGTATAGCAACATAAAGTCTTCTTGAAAACCTTTCTACTCAGCAAGAGTTTCTTTCCTAGCCTCATTGGTTTTCTGATCATAGTTTTCGTTGCTCATCCAGATCATAGCTGTGCACAAGCCAACAGGGCATTATCGGTTAAATCTGAACTTTCATCATTATATGATGTCAGTCTTCAAATCGATTCGGGTATTGTTGATGACGATGACATTGATGAGCCCGCCCAGCTAAAATCGGTCAACAACTTACCGGTAAATAATTTCAGTCTGTTCTTTCAAGCAGCTTATAGCCCCCAGGAAAAATTTACACCAGATGCTCCTCACAGCATTTTGATTCATTGCCTGAAGATTTAGTAGAAGCCCTATAACCTGGGTCTTTTTTTAAATTACTTCATCCAAAAATTTTATGAATACCAATTTTGTCCGCGCTTGCGTGTGCGGCCTTGTCATCAATCGTTCATTATTCTTCTCGCGCACAGTATACTCTTATGCTCTCGTATCATGTGTATTTATTGTTTTGTTGCACCAACAGGTGGCCGCACAGTACAACCCAAGAGAAACTCCAAAACCTGCCTGGAATGGCCGCGATCCAGTGATTCATCGGCCGGGTGACGAGCCGTATGCCCTTTATCATATGGCATCACCCTATCCACACGTTCGAAAAACGGCCAAAAGAAATATGCAACTATTACGGTCTCTATACAGACATGTGGATTCCGACTGGAAAAGATCGGATTTTAGGGACACATCCTTTACTCGGTTTGGAGTTCGGACAATGGATCAACAGGTTCAATTGGGATTTCAATCTGGAGCTTCAGATAGGTGCCACTTCAAATCCTTATAATGTAGTTTACTATGGACAGACAGTGCCAACGAATCTTTACGGAGGAAGCTATGCGGGTCTCAATCTTGGCTACTCTTTACTAAGTCTTAAGCGATCAGTACTGTACCTAACCGCCGGAATTGGAGGAACGGGATTCACAGCTGAAAAAGGCGACGATACTCACGACCCGTTAAATATTAATTCCTTCACAAAAAATTGCGGCTTGGGCTTACAACACTTTGGTAAGAAAGGAGATTTATTTGGAGTAATGCTATTGTATAATTTCGTTGGGTATCAAAACCCAGGCGGCACACCAATAGACGGGAACGCGGTTACACTTCGGATAGTCTTTGGTGCGTTTGACTAAGGTAACAATGGACATTAGACATTAGGGACTGGCAATGGGCACTTGGCAGTAGAGATTAGGAAAGTCGAGTGTTGATCATTTTTTGATCTCGCTCTCAACTACTGAAATATTTTCGTTTAATAACTTAAGCACAGCCTCCTCTTCCTCATGCTCATCGATTCTCCAAAAGTAGATATAGGCAATAATACTCTCAGCAGCGCGATTATTAAACAGGCCATTATAGTCGGATGGAAATTTACTCCCTCCTACTATTTTTCCGTTGAGATATTTAGCGCGCTCATTCGCACTTATGTACTGATTTACAGTAGGCATAAATTGAGTAATTATAAGTGACCTTATAGTCAAAGCTTCCTCACGAGAGTCATTTGCAACCTCCTCAAAAGAGTTAATGAATGATTGAATCTTCGGGTTTTGAATAACACTGATCTTCCCGGTAGTTTTGATAGAGTTTAAAACACCAAACTTTGGATCAAACGTCCAGGCCCATTGAACTTCTGCAAATAACGAATCTAATTCTCTGCTCTTATATTGGTGGTAGTCGTCATGATAAATTTGTGTAAGCTTCTTAGAAGCGTTTTCCGATCTTTTGTGGTAGGACATTGTTTTTACCAATTCATCACGGTTACTAATCATCTCCTCTACCAGTCCTTTCAATAAGAGTTTCTCTGATTCTCTATCCTTTCTTGCTTCGTTCCAATTGTTGATTTCCAAGGCTAGCAGAATACCGATAACAACCAGAACAATTTCACCACCCACGTAGGCCAGGTATCTTCCGAATTTATTTTTAACGAATGATCGTCTTTTCCTTCCCAAAAAATTCATGTTATAGACTCTTAACCATTATTCAGCAGCCTCTAGTTATTGGTTAAGATGAAGAAAAAAATCTAATAAGTCCAGATTTTAATAGCAAACCAGCCATAAACAGCAAGATAAATTGCAAAGTAGCTAAGGCAAGCTGACGTTAGCAGCAGAAAGGATTTGAGGATTTTACTCTTCGTCAATCTCCATACACTTATCGAACGATAGAGGCTCCAAAAACTTAACAAAGGAAAGAGCATGCTGCCAACCAGAATAGTTATCGTCCAACCATTCATGGATGATAAATTGTGAATATTTCTCAAGTCCACAGACAGTATAAATGGAGTGACCATCATAATAAATGACAGAACCGCGAATGTTGAGATGCTCCTCCCAATCACCTCCCTGCCTGTCATCCGACTCATCAAGAATAAAACGGTCCATATAACCGAAAGAATAATAGAAACGGTTCCGAGAAAAAGAGCTCCAAGCAGGATTGACCGCTGAATGTTCAAAGTGACAGGAGAGATTTTTTCAAAGTAATCCTCATTCACAAACAATACTGGTTTACCCTCGTCTTCTACAAGAATGGATGTGGCTATTGGTTGATTGGGTTTCCGAAATTGTACATCGCCAACAGGAATAAGTGCTGCTCTTTTTTTGAAAAAGGCTGCTGTATAAAGAGTGTCATTTTCAACGAATAAAGTTCGCGATGAAAGTAAATCGTCAACCAATTTGAGAATCTCGTTGCGGGAATTATTTTTCTTATAGTAACCCAGCCAAGAATTTATCTTTTCTTTATTTAGCTTTTTTGCTACCGGCAGATCAGACGGGTAGTTGATAAGGAATTCAGTTATAAGATCTGTGATCCTGTGATTATCGGCTTCTCCGTTGTTGCTTAGAAAGAACCCGACACCCAATTCCCTGCTATAATTAAGATCTGATGAAAAGCCGACCATGCCGCCGTCATGACCAAAAAAAAGTTTTTTATTTTTGTCACTTCCGCTAAGCTTAGAAGATAACCCCAGACTATAGCCATAGGTTAATCCATTTGCGGCCCTCAGTGTACTATGTTGGCGCTCCATGTCATCTAGTGTCGTTACAGGTACTATGAGAGCACTGTCCAATTGTCCTCCGTTCAAAAACATTCGGATGTATCGCGCCATATCTTCAGCGCTTGAGCTAATAGCTCCCGCTGCCCTGCCGTTGATCATTACCGGTTTGGATTCATGATATTCTCCATCGTAGCTATACCCTTTTGAATAAGGAGGCTCAAGTGTAAAATCGAAGGTGGTATGATTCATTTTTAACGGGTGGATAATCTGCTGAAAAATGAAATCTTCGTAGGGCATTCCGGAATACTTTTCAATCAGAAAGCCAAGGATTGCGTAGCCGGGATTCGAGTACGAGTGTCGGGTGCCGGGTTTCCATCGGGAGTACAATGATTTTTTATGAGTCAACACTTCTTCAAGAGCCGGCTTTTTATGGCCTGTCTCATTTATAAAGACATTCAGATGCATGTCATCAAATCCGGCGGTGTGCTCAAGCAAATGGATAACCCGAATTGGCTCTTCGGCTTCCCACTTATTTTCAAAAGGCACTTCCGGAGCGATGATTTTTAATCTCGATGAGAGTGAAAATTTTCCTTCTGCAATAAGTTTTTGAATAGCCAGTGAAACAAATGTCTTGGTAATCGAACCAATTCGAAAAAGATCGCTTTGCGTGACGGGTTTGTTCGTAATTAGATCAACTACGCCAACACCCCCCTGCCAGATTACAGAATCCCGATGAACGAGAGCTAATGATAAGCCTGGCATATGCTCTTCCTCCATTATCCTACCAATGGAGTCCCGTAATTCGCTAATCGTTTTTAGCTGAGAAAATGAAGAAAAACCGGAAGTGATGAAAAATAATAGCAGAACATTTTTGATCATTTGGACAGGAGATTTGTACATAAGACATCGCCACAAACTAAAATGTTGCAGTTTCCGATGATCCCCCAAGCCATTCCCCACTGACGAGGTCCAATTATCGAATATGTCTTAATACTTCGGCAGCCTCATTATTTAATGGATCTAATTTCTGGGCTTGTTCAAAGTTTTCTTTTGCTTTAGTCCAATCTCCTTTTGTAGCATAAGCCTCGCCAACATTATAATACACGTTGCTAGACGTTGGAAATGCCTCTTTATTTAGCTCAAGCAAATTGACCGCGTCATCATTATTTCCCTCAAGCAACAACATGTGAGCTGCAACTATCAAGGCATTCTCGTCAAGAGAATTCTCACTTTTCATTTTTTTAAACTCATCCGCACCGGCTTTAAAACCATGTTCCTTCACCAGCTTGTATAGTTTGCCGGCAGGCTTTTGGTCATTCCTAACCCAATTCGAAAAATTGGCTGCTTTCAATTGTTTGCCCAGAATGCTGAATTCAATTTTCACTTCACTATCCACTGCGGCTATCCCCTCTTTTACTGCACTCCATCGCTTGCCCTCTACACCAAAGTCGTTGCGATTGAGGTTAGTTGTTCCTGTAAAAATTACCTGAGCATCCCCACGCACATCTTTCAGTACACCTGATGGTGCATCCAGATGAAGCACAACCTCTTTGATAATTCCTTTTATTGTCAAATCGCCAATAAGATCAAACCCGTCTTTTCTTATTGTAACTTTTTTACTGGTAAATGTTATACGTGGAAATTGTTTTGCATCAAACCAGTTTTCTGATTTAAGATCATTGTCACGAAAATCCAAATCAGTGTCTATGCTTTCGGTTTTGATGCTTAGCATAACCGAGGTTTGCGCAATATCTTTTTCATCATACCTGAACAAACCGGAGAATTCGCCAAACCTTCCCTTAACTTTTGCATATCCCATATATTTTATTGAGAATTCAATATATGAGTGGCTGGCCTCAATCGGGTAAAATTGATCCATAGTCAGCGTCTTTTGTTGGCCAAGTGCAGGAAAGATCATCACTATACCCTGTAGTAAAAGCACCATTACTTTTTTCATAAGAATTCAGTTTAAATATTTATTAATTCTGTGAAGGAATACGGGGGCAAGAAAATGCTTTTGCCAACTGAAATCGGCAATCCCTATAACGATTAACCTCTTTTACTGATTTTTTTGGATAAAAGCTGATGGCGTCTGGCCTGTTTGCTTTTTAAAGTACCTGTTGAAAGAGACCTTGTTATTGAAGCCAGAGGCATATGCAATCTCAAGGATACTAATCCGTTGATTTTGGGCTTTCTTAGTGTTGATCGTATTGATCACCTCATTTATTCTGAATTGATTAATAAATTCAAAAAAAGAAACCCCTGCCTCCCTGTTTATCACTTCCGAAATCTGATGTGGTGTTTTCTCGCTGATTTCGGAGAGATCATTAAGTCGCAACTCGGGATTGAGATAAAGTCTTTTCTGAACGATCAGATCTTTCAGCTTTATGAAATGCTCCACTGTAACTACATCGCTTAAACCTGATTTTTGGTAACGCTGCGGTACGTCACCTCGCCTGAAAGAAAAAGGTTGCTGAATCACAAAGTAAGAAAGAAGGTAAACGCAAATGGTCAGTGGAAGAATATAAACGAAATCCATTTCGCGAACATACCATTGGCTGGTGAGAAGTACCGAAATAAAAATAACGGAGGCTATTGTTGACAGACTCATTCCTGCTACAAGGCTTTTCAGGAATGACAATTTTTCCTGACGATTATCCGATGAGGATTGCTTTAGCTCCTTTTGGGATTTTACTATAGACTTTATTGAAAGAATCAGGTAAACCGACGCATGGGCAAATTGTAAAATGAAAACATATCCGTAGACTTTGTCAAGCCAGGAATTTGCAAGCATAGGAAATTTTAAGACGGAAAGCATGCCGTAACTTATCACGCGGTCTGGGATATTTGCCAAGCCTGCCAGGGGCATTACAATTACGAAGATTAAAAATGGGACATAGTGTAAAGTGGCTTTCCATGTAAGCCTGTCCTTTTTCCCAACCAGCGAAAGCACATAGTCGTAAACCAACGGGCCCAGAAGAAGCCAAACTCCATGTCTGCTACCAAAAAATAAATTGGAATGAATAAGAAATGATCGTCTGATAACCAGAAATTCTGCCTGCACCCAGATAAGCGAGAGGACGACTAAAAAAACAAAGAGGTTGGGTAGAAAATAATTTTTACGGTTAGCCACAAGGAACACCAAGAGCACCATTGCCTGGAGTATCCCGACTAAACTAATGACCGACCAAAAATCCCACGAGTTCATAGATCAACAATAATAATCATTCTCGGGCATCTCTACTTTTTTTACCCGGTGTCCTTTAAAAGTCATGCATCGAAGGTAAAAAAATGAGCCCGATTGGTGATCAGCAATTTTATTTTGATTTCGAGGGCCCAGGCTGACTCTAGTGTAGTCTAATAGAGTCAAATGAATCACTAAATGAGTCGGCGCCAATTCTAAAAGAATCAATTGAAGATGAAAGAGTCGAGACATACAGGCTTAGAAACTCCATTGGTCATCCTAGTTGCTAGATAATCAGGCATTACTAACCTCGTGCCATTTTCGGCCAATCGCGTTCGTTGACGGGCGTTTGTTGTCGCTACGGAATAGCAACCCGTTCGAAATTCATAACCCTACTATTTGTGGCATGATTGTGCTATAGTTCCTGCAAACTTTTCAAGTCGCTGAGTGTTTCAACACCTAACCCAAACAAAATGAATAAGCATACTTTACTCCTCCTGTTCGTCGGGCTGCTCTCCTGTTCGCTTTGCCATGCACAATCGCTGAATAAATCTGATTGGACTGTCTACTCCGACGACAACAAGCCTGTGGCACTAACCGACACTATATATATGGGCAAACCATGTGTAAAACTCAATGGAGCAGGTAAATCAATTGCATGGAATAAGAAAGTCAATTGCAGAAATTTCAGAATCGATCTGGACATTGCCGGTGAAGTGATGTCTGGCGTAGGTTTTCATGTGGCCGATGAATTGAATTATCAGTTTTTATATTTTAGGCCTGGCTATGGCGGTACTATCGAAGCCACTCAGTATATACCTATTTTCAACGGAGCTCTGAGTTGGGTGATTTATTCTGCATACCAGGCTGCCGCTGAAACTAAGAAACTTGAATGGTTTCATGTCGCCATTGAGGTACGGGGGCAAAACCTGAAAGTATTTGTCAATCAAAATAGCAAGCCGGCCATGGACATAACAATGGTGAACACTGATGCTAAGGGTGGCGGAATTTTGCTTAGAAGCATGTTTGGCAATTCATACTTTGCAAACGTATCAATTCGGGAGTGGGCCGGCTACATTACCGACTTGGAAATTTCTGAACAACTGCCCCGAAATACGTCTTATGATTACACCCAAGTGAGCAAAATAAAAGAATGGACAAAAATTAATGAGATCGAAGACAACTACGTGAACTTCTGCCGGTACTTTAAAAATCCCGATGGCGTGGTGGTTGCCAAACACACAGTGCAATCAACGGCTGACATATCAAAACCTTTGAATTTTGATTTCATCGGAAAGCTCAAAATAATACTCAACGGAAAGGAGGTCTTTAATTATGACAAATACCAACTAGACCGAATACCGGATGTTAACAACAGGATTCTTCTTGACTTGAAAAAGGGTAACAATGAATTGATTTTCATTAGTGAAGGCGATGCGTTTGTATTTGGAAAAGGCTATAAATCAATCGGCAGACTGCAACATCAGAATTGGGGATTTATCTGTAGCCTCTGATTGATTGGCATTGGGAGTAGGTATTGGGCAATCGTAGGCCTTCCATTAAATTGCAGTCAAATAATTACTCCATGATCAAAAGGTTATTTCCTATTGTAATCCTGACAGCCGGCTTGCTTGTTTACTCTTCACTCTCGGCTCAGCAAGTAAAAGAACCTCAAACCAATGCGGAGTGGTCGCAACCCTATCAGCCCTTCCGGATTGTGGGGAATCTGTATTATGTAGGCACCTACGAGCTTGCCTGCTACCTTATTGTAACGACGAAGGGCAACATTCTAATCAACACAGGGCTCGCCTCTTCAGCATCCATGATCAGTAAATATTAAAGCGTTGGGCTTTAAACTCTCCGACACAAAAATACTACTCACAACCCAGGCTCACTATGATCACGTAGCCGCAATGGCTGCCATCAAAAAGCAAACAGGTGCCAAATTGATGGTGGATGAAAAAGACGCTGCTGTTCTTGCCGATGGCGGAAGCTCAGATTATGAGCTTGGCAAAAACGGCAGTACCTATCAACCGGTTAAAGCTGACCGTCTTTTGAAAAATGGCGACACAATTACTTTAGGCACTACGCAACTCATTATGTTGCATCATCCGGGGCATACAAAAGGATCGTCTAGTTTTCTTTTTGATATGAAAGATGAGCATAAGACTTACAAAGTCATTATCGCAAATCTGCCCTCAATCATAACAAGCAGGAAATTCTCTGACATACCCTCCTATCCGGATATCGCCAAAGATTACGAATACACCATTGATGCCATGAAGAAACTTTCGTTTGATCTGTGGCTAGCATCACATGCAAGTCAGTTTGGACTTCATACCAAACATAAACCAGGTGACGCTTATAATCCCAAAGCCTTTGAAGACAGAAAAGGTTTTGATCAGGCGATTAATGATTTGGAAGCACAGTACATTAGCCATTAGGCATTTGTCAATCGACAGAAGCAAGAGGCAGAGAATTTATTCGTGAATTGAGTAAGTTGCACGAATTCTGAACAACGATTTTACAAGTTCATGGTCTGTCGGATTGTATTAGTTGTATTAGTCTGGAGTTTTTCCATCGCAAACTCTTTCTCTCAAAGTCTGGCTTCAATCTCGGGCAAAATCTCAGACGCAAAAACAAAAGAACCCTTGCCGGGAGCTGCAGTCTATCTGGCTAACACAACGATTGGCGCAGTCGCGAATACTGACGGAACCTTTTCATTACATAATATTCATCCGGGAAAATATGATTTGACTATTTCCATGATCGGGTATGCACAATTTTCAAAGTCGGTGATTATAGAGGGTAAACCCCTTACCGGTTTTGATATTTTATTGGCATCGGAGACAGAGGAATTGAATCCCCTGGAGGTCAGTGCAAAAAGATCAAACAGGAAAACAGATTTCGCGGAATTTAAAAAATTGTTTTTAGGGCAAACCGAAAATTCCTCACACTGCACGATCGTAAATATTCACGACATTTTTGTTTACAAAGACGGAACAACGCTTCACGCTTTGTCGCACAAACCAATCGAAGTAGTGAACTATGCCCTGGGGTATCGTATCTTTTTCGACTTAAAAGAATTTGCAATTGATTACTTCTATAATAGGGCAGTTATGTCCGGAATACCAAGATTCGAAGAGATGACTCCCGAAAGCCCAAGGCAGAAAGAAAGGTGGGACAGAGAAAGAGATCGTGCATATTATGGATCTCCGGAGCATTTTTTTCGATCACTGAAAAAAAGAGCCTTGAAAGACAACTACTTTAAAACATCTGATCCCAAAGACCATGAAATCAGTTTAGACTCACTGTTAAAAAATAGCGGCGACTCAGTGATTCATTTCAAAGGAAACCTAAAAGTAGTTTTCAACCATGAAAGGCCTGAATACTTCTATAATTTAAAATCAAATGTCCAGGTATCTACGTTACGTTTTGGAACAGGCCAGACAAAGATTTATGATAACGGGTATTACGGGCTTCAGGACATACTGCTCTCGGGCTATATGGGGTGGAGTTGCAGAATTGCCGACATGGTTCCACTGGGTTATCAACCGATCACAAAATTAAAGTGAAGATTGGCATTGAGCAACAGGCATTAGTCATAGGTTGCCTATCTCTAAATTCACTAACATTGTGCTCCAAATTTTAATTCTATACTCTTGAGCGTTACTATCATTCTCATCTGCATCACTGTAGCCATAAGCTTTTATACATTCAACAAGGCCGAACCGATGAGTCGGCTGATGATGAATCCCTACCTGATAAACACAAAAGGTCAGTACTACCGGTTTATCAGTTCTGGCTTCATTCACAAAGATCACATGCATCTGCTGTGGAATATGTTCTCCTTCTACTTTTTTGGCAATGCTGTAGAGCACGATTTCGGCTCGATGTTTGGCGAAGCAGGGACATATTATTTCGTAGCCTTATATCTTACTGCCATTGTTGTCTCAGATATTCCCACATACTTCAAAGAAAGAAATAATGTCAACTACAACTCACTTGGTGCTTCGGGTGGTGTTGGCTCGGTGATTTTTGTATTCATCATTCTTCAACCCCTGCAGTCTATATGTCTCTACTTTGCGTTGTGCATGCCGGGATTTGTGTTTGGTGCAGGTTATATGGCGTACACGTATTATCAGGGAAGAAAATCAAAAGACAACATCAACCACGATGCACATTTGTACGGAGCACTGTATGGCCTCCTATTCTGTATTGTTGCTTATCCTTCTTCACTCTTGCTGTTTTATCAGCAGGTGAGCTATTGGATTGGGTCGTTTCTTAGTTAGTCGTTATTGTTATCCGGTATAACGGTAACATAATAGAGTTAAGAATGAAGATTCAGATTTACGATTTTAGAAGCACCTCACTAACATTGTGCTCTTACTATTTTCAATTCGACTAACAGACACAGCGCGCGATGCTTCAAAAGAAAGAACATCCAAAAGAAAAGCCAGGTTTACACCCTCGCAACAAGCATCGTACTCGCTACAATTTCAAAGAGCTTATCCGCAGTAGTCCAGCATTAGCTCCTTTTGTCCGGTTGAATGATTACGAAGATGAGTCAATCGATTTCGCCAATGCCGAAGCTGTGATGCTGTTGAACAAAGCATTGCTAAAGCAGTATTACGGAGTTGATCACTGGAGCATTCCTCCCGGTTATTTGTGCCCGCCTATTCCGGGAAGAGCTGATTACATTCATTACATCGCCGATCTGTTAGGAAGCTATAATAATGGAGTTATCCCGACAGGCCCTCAGATCAAGTGTCTTGATATTGGAGTTGGCGCTAATTGTATTTACCCCATCATCGGGAATAAAGAATATGGGTGGTCGTTCGTGGGCTCAGATATCGAACCGGTTGCTATTCAATCGGCGGCTAGTGTAATTGAGACCAACGCCAGGTTGAAAGGAAAGGTGGAACTCCGCCTGCAACCAAATTCGAAGGATATTTTCCGCGGGGTGATTCGTACCGGTGAACACTTTGACCTAACCATTTGTAATCCTCCCTTTCATGCTTCCTGGGAAGAGGCACAGGCAGGGACCCTGCGTAAACTAAGCAACCTGAAAGGCAAAAGAATTACAAAGGCAACCCTGAACTTTGGCGGCAAGAATAAAGAATTGTGGTGTGAAGGCGGAGAAGAAAAGTTTGTACAAAAAATGATAACTCAAAGTAAGCTCATGGCATCATCATGCTTTTGGTTTTCTACTTTGATCGCCAAATCATCTCACCTTAAGAGTGTATACAGTGCCTTGAAAAAAGCTGAAGCCGTTGACGTGAAAACTATCCCCATGAATCAGGGGAATAAGGTAAGTCGTATTGTAGCGTGGACGTATGTAAATCGTTAACTGTTAATTGTTATTAGTTGATCATTTGTGCGATAATGATGGAGGTTCTGCTCTAACTTTTAACGATTAACTCTTTTATCACTTCAACGCTTCAAAACTGTGCCTGGCATTTTCCCAGAAACGATCCAGCGCTATTATCCGCGGTTTGAAGAACGAAATCAATTCGGGCCAATGATCTCTGTTGAGGACTGAAATCCCTGCTATCTCTTTATATATTCTGCTTATTTCTTTGCCTTCCGTAAGGTTGGCTAGCAATTGCCACTTCCACTCTTCTTCCAGCGTGGTGTGTAATAGTGACTTGAATTCCTCAAACTGTTCGAAATACAACTCACGAATACCCGAATCTTTATGTTCGAGAGTAATACTTATTATGGCAACCTTATCGCCGGCGTCCGTGCGGAAGTGCACGTCTTTTATCGTTGTGCGGTAGTTGATCCAATTGATTTTTGAGCCTTCGGCCGAGGGGACAGGGCTCATGTATTTTCCGAAGACTGTCCAGAACTCTTCGCGGAGGCTGGATGCTTCATCACGTTTAAACATGCTTTGTTAGTAAGGCGTTATTAGTTGTTGGTTAATCGTTTGTGCGATAATGATCGAGGTTCCGTTCTAACTTTTAACTTCTAATTCGAACTATTTCTTCACTTCGTTCAACAAAAACATTTTCATTCGTACATCCTGTTCGGGGCGGTCGGCTTTACCGGTTTTAGTAGCTGCAATTTTATCCAGCACCTCAAAGCCAATTTCCAGTTCGCCATACACCGTGTAGCCTCCATCCAAGTGTGGTGTGCCGCCTACAGTAGTATAAAGCTTTTTCTGTGTTTCATTCAGCGTGAGTTTGCGCTTAATAATAGTACTATCTAACTGTGAAGGTCGCCACACCTTACGCTGCACAATATAAAACTGACAGTTGCTGCTCGACTTCTCAGGATTATTATCTCGGGCGGCAGCCAACACACCACGCTTATGATAAATGTTTTGCTCGGTTCTGAATTCTGCCGGAATGTTTGCCCCTGCGGCATTGCCGTCTCCCAGAGCCGCGTCTGACTTGGCGCGTTTGCTATCAGGGTCGCCACCCTGAATCATAAAATTGTTGATCACCCGGTGGAACAACAGGCTGTCATAAAAGCCTGACTTTACCTTGCTCACGAAGTTATCGCGGTGCAATGGAGTTTCATTGTACAGCTTTACCACCATATCACCCATCGATGTGGTGATCAGCACGTGATACCGCCCGTCTTTTGTATTGATCAGCTTGGTGTACTTTTTTATAGCCGATTTTTCTTCTGGTGAGAATTTCCTAAAAGTCTTGGGAGCACTGCACGCAACTAATAAAAGCAGGAGAAAGAAAGCGAGTAGTTTCATTTCGTAAAAATATTTAATTTTTCAGTGCTGGGTGTATTTAAATTCCTCTTTGGTAGCACTGCTATCTCCGCTCACTTCAAAAATCTCTATTCGGTATTCTTAATTGCTGAGTGCAATGATTAAGTTCAGTCAGTTTCCTTTATAAATTTCTTTCTACCTTGCCGCCCGGTATTTAAGAATGAATGGAGACTAGATCGACGATAAAACCGGGTTTACCCAATTGGTGGCTAGCAGTTTTATTGTGCCTTTTCATTTTTTCTGCTAATGCGCCGTCGTTCGCGTGTCAGCAAGGGATCCCGATAAGAACTGAACAACGTGACGGAGTAAGATCCATCAAGACTCCATTAGTTTCTTTAGACAAATTCCATCACACAACCCCTCAGCACAATTTTTTAGAAAATAGATTCTTCCTGTCGATACTGAACTACTCAAGTACCATTCAAGTCAAGATAAAGAATCAATCAAGGCAAGTTTTGTCTTTCAATGCACTCGCCTTTTATTGGATGCGTAATAATCGTTCCCATTTGAGCCCGGACTTCCATTTGTCAAAACAGGGATAATCCAATCCTAAGCCAGCCAGATCTGGCTCATTCATTTTCAAAATTTATTATCAAACGCTCACCTACCGGGTGACTATTTCTATCTATAAAACTAATGAAGACTTTAAGCAAAGTATTTCGAATTATTATACTATCATCTTTAATCGCATTAACAGCCGCAGGTGCAGGCATGCTTGGTGCATTCTTACCTAACATGCGCGAACGCTATATGGACAAAGTAATCACAATTGAACAAGTGGATAAAAAGAAGGACGAGAAAGAGGACAAGGAAGATGAGAGTAAGAATTAGCGCAGGGAAATGTTGCTTTCATTAGCCCACTTCAAAAATCTCTATTCTTAATTCATAAATCACATTACCTGCTCGGATACTTTCGATTTAAGAATGAAAAATTCAGATTTATGATTCCAGAAGTACCGTCCTTGGGTACCTTCAATTACTGTTTGATAAATTTATACCGAACTGTCTGAGTTCCTTCAATTAGTTGAAGTATGTATATTCCATTTGACAGATTACTTACATCACACTCAACCAAATTATTGGATTGAATAAATTGTAATGGAGTGGATTGACCAATAAGATTTATTGCATTTGAGGAAACAACCAGATTATCATTTGACGAAACAAAAATGCGGTCATGTGCTGGGTTTGGATAAGGAATATCATGCTCGTGACTGGGAATTCCTGTAACAACAGACGAAATGATATTGGAGTTAAGAGAAGCAGTATATTGATTGAATGAGCGCACCCTGTATTGCAAGGCAGTTCCGGGCGGGGCACCTGTTACATTATCTATAGTGTCAGTTTCAAATTTGGATTGATAGCCCTTTAAAAAAGATTGGAAGTTGTCAGTGGAAACATCCAACTGATAACCGATTGCTTGTGGGACACTTCGCCACCTCGCAGTAAAACCACCTGAAGTAATATCCACAGCTGGTTCGGCCACTGGAGCTGGAAGAATAAAAACTGTGAAAGTAGTTGAGCTCGTGGCTCTTTTAACACCTCGACTTATTGAAAGAGACCCCGAAGTCGCTAGTTGTGGAACTAAGGCAATAAGAGTTGTTGAATTAATAACATCCACAAATGCATTGGTTCCATTAAACCTTACACTGTCACCAAAGGCAAGGCTGAATCCTGTGCCTGTTATTGTAACAGAAGAACCGGCGTATCCTGCAAGAGGTGCGAATGATGTGATCGTTGGATCGACAATAAAATAATTTGTTACTGTTCTGCCACCTGTCGAAACAGAGACTAATCCGTTTGAGGCATTTGCAGGAATAACGAAACTAAGACTAGTGCCACTAGCGCTCACCACTGTAGCTGTAATTCCATCTACCGTTACTACATTCTTGGAGATCACCGAATTAAAGCCTGTCCCGGCAATCGTAACTAAGGTGCCTATGACACCAGATGAAGGTGTCAAAGATATTATTATAGGGATCACAGTAAAATTATCCAAAGGAGTTGTAGTAGCTGTATTTCCATCTACAGTGACAGAAATTGGGCCTGTTGAAGCAGCTGGTGGAACTATAACTGTAATGCTGGTTGAAGACGAACTTGTTACAATAGCAGCCACGCCATTGATAGTGACGCTATTCTCAGAAGCTACAGGACTAAAGCTTGTTCCATTAATAGTTAAAGTGGTGCCAGACGTGCCAGACCCTGGAGTGAAAGATGTTATTGCTGGAAGCACTATAAAATTATTTACTCCCGGGGCTATCTGTCCCCCCACTAAAACTTCAATAGGCCCGGATGCTGCTCCCTGTGGAACGGTAACAGATATAGTATTGTCAGTAGTACCGTAAATTTTTCCCAACATCCCATTAAAGAAAACTGAATCGCTCAATAAATTTTCTAGAAAGCCTGTTCCCACGATTGTTACACTTGAACCAATCGGCGCAGATGCCGGGTAAAAAGATGTTATGTTTGGAATGATTGTAAAATGACTTGATGTAGTTGTTTTCTCGCCATTTACTATAACCGAAATGGGTCCTGTCGTTGCTTCGGCAGGGACTACAAACGTTAGACTATTTGTAGTTGATGCTGTAGCTACCGTATTAGTTAGGCCAAGTATAACTTCATTGTCTGAAGGAGTAGTACTGAAACCGCTTCCATTTATTGTGACTGTAGATCCAATAATTCCTGCCGATGGCTGAACCGAAGTTATAGTTGGGAAATTTGAAAGTGGTTGCGCATATAAAGCATTTGAAAAAGTACTGGCAAAGGCAGTCCCGTTATACTCAAAGACGTAGCGCACATCGAGGTTATCTAACCCTGCTGTGCCCCATGTTGAGCCATTGTTAGTCGAGAAAAAAAGATTCGCGAATGTAGAGGCAAACGAATAGCCTCCACTGGCAGCAACGTTGACAATTGGATAAAACCCCGGAGAACCATAATTGTCTGTCAAATAAGTGTTAATTACGACCCAAGTGTCACCATTGTCAGTGGAGAGAAAAGCGCCACCTTGTGTTCCGGCTAAAAGATTATTACCGCTTGCTACCAAGGAATTGATTCTAATATCAAGGCCATTATTAACTGCTGTCCAAGAGGCTCCATTGTCAGATGAACGGAATACCCCTCCACCTGGAGAACCAGCAAATATATTATTGCCAATGACAACTAAGAAATGAATGTAAGTATCTGTAATACCATTATTTGCCTCATTCCATGACGCCCCGTTGTCGGAAGATATAAAAACTCCACCACCGTTGCACCCAAGACATCCTTCTGTTCCAGCAAACAAATTACTTCCCACAGCAAGGAGGGCCTTTACATATGGATTTGTCAATCCGGTATTTACGGCAGTCCATGACCCTCCATTATTAGTTGAAAGAAATACGCCTTCACCATACATCCCTGCAAAAAAATTGCTTCCATTAGTCGTTAGCGAACTGACATTTGTGGAAGTAAGACCCGTATTAGCCGCCGACCATGTAGTTGCATTGTCACTGGAAACGTATATTCCGCTGTTTTGAGTACCCACAAATAAGTTGTTGCCGATAACCGAATATGACTGAACCTCAGTAAATGGTGCTCCTTTGCTTATCCATTGGGCCTGGATATCTATAGCAGTGAGAAGGAATATGGTAATAAAAGCCATTGCCCTGCATCGCAAGTATAACAATGGAACTAGCACTCTGAATATTTGTTTCACAGAAATCAGGAATAAGCCACAAAAATAGCGGTTGGTTCAAAAATTCAAGCCGGTTCTTAAATAAATCTATTATGTGAATACCTGACTCGTGGTCGCCTGACCAACGAGTCTTTCAAACTACTATGGCACGCTACTCACTTCAAAATCTCTATTCTTAATTATAAATCACATTACGCTTGGATACTTTTCGATTTAAGACTGAAGTACTCAGATTTATGATTTTAGAAGTAGTAGAGAAGCTACTCCCCTTTGCTTTTTAAAAAAGCATTTAGCCTTTGAAGGTGATCTGTATTGATCAAATCCACACCAGCATCTAATAAGGCTTGCCACGCAATCTCGTGATCGGGTATAGCCCACAATCGCAACATCTTTCCCTCGGCATGTACCCGTTGCGACAGACGGTTTATTCGCTGAAAATCCTCCAGCTTTAATGGTGAGATACCATCCCAAGTCGACCAGTTTTTGTATGCATCGCTGATCACCGGCATCATGTCTTTCGGGTATCCTTTTCCGAGGTCATCGGGTCGTCCGTCAATACCAATGCCGGTATAACCTTCTTTTATCATTATGTTAAGCGGGCGCTCACCAGAGAGAAATATTTTCACAGGACAATTGTGTGATACGCATTTCAATTTTGCATATGAAGTCATTAGTTGTTTGAAAGCACGATATGTCTTTGGGCCGTCGGTCTTAATGTCGATCATAAGAAAGAATGTTCTTTTCTCTCCCGGATAAATAAAGCCATTGCTGACTCTCAACAAGCTATCCAGTGGTCGCAAATAAAGTCGCTCAAGAGAAGGTGAGCTTGCAGTGGCAGTATCATGAGCCACAACCAGCTTGCCTTTAAATAGATGCGTATCCACTTCCACAGAAAGGAATCCGTTTTGCATAGCTTCTTTCAGTGGCTGCGCATGTTCATAGTCATTGTGTGCATGTGCTCTCGGGTGATTTTGAGCAAGACAAAAGCTGCTGAAGAATAAATGAATAAAAGAAAAGCTGAGCAGGTGCTTCACTTGGTAAATTTATGAAAGTTGCCGGTCAGACGTACCAACGAGTTTTCAATCTCTCATCGCCGTTCACTCTGGTCACTTCAAAAATCTCTATTCGTCATTCTTAATTCTTAAATCAACCCCACATGCTGTCCGATATGACAGTGACATAAGTAAGGTCTCCTTTCGATTTAAGAATTCAGATTTTAGATTTTAGAAGTACCGTCTTCTCCCCCAGCGCTGTCATACCGGACGGAAAGCGCGCAAGCATGCGTCCCGATGACGATCGGGAGTATCTCCTTGTACGAAGCTCCACTTCAAAAATCTATATTCGTCATTCTTAATTCTTAAATCAACCCAACAAGCTGTCCGGTATGACAGTAACATAAGTAAAATCTCCTTTCGATTTAAGAATGAAGAATTCAGATTTCAGAATTCAGAAGTAGCCACTGGTATAGCACCACCATCTCCCCAGCGGTATGACACTAACATAAGTAAAGTCTCCCTTCGATTTAAGAATGAAGAATTCAGATTTTCGATTTTAGAAGTAGCTCTTTACTAACTATAACCCCATCCTCACTAACTCACTATATCACTTCAGTAATTCTGACACTTTTTGTCTCGGCCGCGGTTCTATTTTCGCCGAAATAAAATTTTTAAACCTTAAAAAAAAACTTATGGCAAACAACAATCAGATCTCTATCTCCATCCCTGCTGATGACCTGCAGACTGTGCTCGACGCAATCGACACGATCCGTACAAAATTACCTTTCCTCATTTCTCTCATGCCCGCCGAGCGCCATGAGATGCTCAAGATGGGAGACGGGACTGTCGCTTTTGTAAAGAAAGCATACGAGTATGCACTCGCCGACGGAGCTGCTTTGCCTGGATTCATCAACATTGTCGAGTTTGGCAAAGATGTAATTGCCGTTGACGACCTGTTGAAAGTTCTCCGCCCACTGGAGAAGCTCAGTGAAAGCCTGGAAGATACAGTGATGCTGGCAGGCAGCGAAGCATACATGGCAGCGCTGGCATATTACAATTTGCAAAAGGCTGCTATGAAGGCCGGGCAGAATGGCGCCAAGACTGTAGTACAAAATCTGGCGGAACGTTTTCCGGGAGGTAGTGCGCGCAAGCGTGTAGCGGATGATCCGGCAAAATAATTTATAGTCGTCTCCACGGTAAATCC
>Ga0206934_1087_pt1 | contig 27382 bp, 28 predicted proteins | sample Alteio_BWOrgHeat_16_FD_152932 | JGI IMG/M metagenome (GOLD analysis project Ga0206934, IMG submission 152932) | Enriched cells from forest soil in Barre Woods Harvard Forest LTER site, Petersham, Massachusetts, United States -... | ecosystem: Environmental > Terrestrial > Soil > Temperate forest >...
AGAAATTACGGCCTCTCTCGATAATATTAGTCGAAAATACCAGGAAGGCAACCTGGCTATCGAGCTGGTGCATGTGGCCAATGGCTACCAGTTCCTGACCAAAAAGGATTATCATGCGGTGATCAATTTGCTGCAGATACAGCGCTCCAAAAAGAAGCTTAGTCCGGCCGCCCTGGAGACGCTGGCTATCATCGCCTATAAACAAACGGTCACCAAACTCGAGATTGAACAAATACGGGGCGTAAACAGCGAGTACTCGATCCAGAAACTGCTGGAGAAGGACCTGATCACCATTGCCGGCAAGTCCGAGTCTATCGGCAGGCCTATCCTGTATAGCCCGAGCCAGCAATTTATGGATTACTTTGGCATCAACAGCCTGAGCGAATTACCACAGATAAAGGACTTTATGGATAACTCAGCCTCCATTGGCGAGCAGGCAGAATAATTTCTAAACTTATTTTCTTTGAAATTGATTTTAATTATTTTTGGAATACAATGCAAAGGGCAATGGAGCCGTTTGAATTTCACCCAACTTAATTTTAACTATACAAACCTCTAATTCTAATTTCATCGAAATGGCAACGCCTAAGAAACCAGTAAAGAACGATACAAGTGCTAAGGGCACTGGCGCAAAGAAGGATGAAAACCCGGCTGAACCACCTGCAAAGAAGCGTGTTGTGGATGACGACGATGATGAGGATTTTGATATTCCGCTTGACGACCTGGGCAGGTATGAAAATTTTGAGAGTTACGACGAAGACGACGACTATTAATTTTAACTACTGAACATCAAATACATACGATATTAGAGCATCCGGGAGCCTCTTCCGGATGCTTTTTTTATCCAAACAGCAAAAGCCGATGAAGATTACCGAGGTTACTGACAAACGAACGCAAAAGGCTTTCCTGGATGTAGCACGCGTAATCTATAAAAACGACCCCAATTGGATATGCCCGCTGGACATGGATATCGAAGCTGTTTTTGATCCCGGGAAGAACAACTTTCATCAACACGGCAAAGCTACACGTTGGATACTGACCGACGATAATGGTAAATTGATTGGTCGTGTGGCGGCTTTTATTAACGAGAAAAAGGCCTACAATTATGAGCAGCCAACCGGCGGTATGGGCTTTTTTGAATCGATTGACGACGAGGAAGCTGCCTTCCTCCTGTTCGACACGGCTAAAGACTGGTTGAAAGCCAATGGGATGCAGGCCATGGACGGGCCGATCAATTTTGGCGAGAATGATAATTTTTGGGGCCTGCTTTCGGAGGGCTTTGTCCCTCCATCCTACGGCATGAACTATAATCCGCCGTATTACAAAAAGCTATTCGACAATTATGGTTTCAAAACCCTGTACGAGCAAATAACCAACCATGTGGATGCGCACAAGCCCTTCCCCGAGCGGTTTGCAAAAATAGCCGGTTGGGTAGCTCAAAAGCCTGGGTATGAGTTCAGGCATTTCGAATCGTCAAAGATTGAACAATTCGCAGCCGATTTTATCGATATCTACAATGATGGCTGGCGCGATTTTGAAAACTTCGTTCCTATCACCCATTCCACCATTATGGAAAGCTTCGCCAAGATGAAGCCGCTGATGGACGAAAAGCTCATTTGGTTTGCCTATGTCGATGGCGAGCCGGCGGCATTCGTAGTTATACTGCCCGATGCGAACCAGATGTTCAAGGGTATCAACGGTAAATTGAACCTGGCAGGAAAGCTGAAATTTGTATATCGTCGCTGGCGGGGTGTTAAACGTATGCGCGCTATTGTGATGGGCACTAAGCAAAAATACCAGAAGCATGGCCTGGAATCGGGATTATTTATCAAGCTTAAGGAATACGTTTTGCCCCTGAAACAATATGACGAACTGGAACTCTCGTGGGTTGGGGATTTTAACGACAAAATGATCGCGTTACACCATGCCATGGGCGGGGTGTTCGGAAAACGACACCTTACCATGCGTTATATTTTTCGGTAGGCAGTAGTGTGAAATTGGGTGTTAGGCGGTAACTTTTGCGTGCCGGAGTTCTTCAAATAATTCGATCACCTTCTTTTGCAGATCGATAACTTCAGCTTCACGGTCCATCAGTTTTTTGTTAACGGTCTCTAATTCGTTAACAAATTTTTGATCTTGTTCCGAGTCATTAAATGTGAGTAACTGCACTACAGTCATATCAAATAATGTTGCAATCTGTTCCAGCCTGGATAAATTAATATCGGTTATGCCAGTTTCGATCTTTGAAAAAGCGGGAATGGAGATATCGAGCTTTTTTGCTACATCTTCCTGGCTCCAACCTTTCTGGTGGCGAAGTAACCTGATTTTTTTACCTAATGCTTTCATTTGTTCTTTTAATTGCTGTGTAAGGTTTCTCAGTAGTTAATAAAGTTACACAAAATATCGATATCTAAAATATTATTTATAAATTTTATAATATTTTTATCGATAGCGCTTTTAAGTCGATTCCACCGAAATTTCCTGAGCTCATCATTAGCAAATTTTTATTTTTATAATCTAAACTTTCTAGATATTTCGTTAGCTCGGCAGGGTCGTTAAAAAAGAGTAAATCGTTGCGCCCAAATGCTGATTTCACCGTTTCTGAACCGTAGGGTGACATTTTCTTTTGCTCAAATGTCTTCTTATCGATAAAAACAATAGCTGTATCTGCTTCATTCATCGTTCCCGAATACTGCGAAAGGAAATCTTTGTTGAGGCTGCTGAACGTGTGCAGCTCTATACAGGCCACCAGCTTCCGCTCCGGAAATTGGGTCTTTACTGCATGAATTGTCGCCTCCAGTTTGGATGGGGCATGTGCAAAGTCCTTAAAAAAATGCGCGCTTTCATTTTTTCCAACCAGTTCAAGGCGGCGCGCGGCCCCTTTAAATGTGCCGATGTAAGTATAAAATTCATCCCGGTTTATACCTAAATTTTCGCATACCAACCGGGCCGCCTCCAGGTTAAGTAAGTTGTGTTCTCCAAAAACCTGCAGGGCATATTCCTTATCATCAACTATAATATTAGTGATACCATATTTAATATTATAAGCCGGCAAATGATAAGGTATTTTGGTTACGCCGGACTGATCTTCGCCAGCAACCTGCTTCACTATTTCATCAGTTTCACTGTAGATGAGCTTACCCCCGGGGCGGATAGTTTTGATGAACAGTCTGAATTGCTCAATATAACTATCAAACGTTGGGAACACGTTGATATGATCCCAGGCAATGCCGCTGATAACACCTATGTTTGCCTGGTAGAGATGGAATTTGGGACGCCTGTCTACAGGCGACGCAAGGTACTCATCGCCTTCAATAACAATAACCGGGGCTTCGTCACTTAGCTTTACCATGGTGTCAAATCCCTCCAATTGCGCGCCTACCAGGTAGTCAAAATCCTTCCCGGCACTCTTCAATACATGCAGGATCATGGATGTGATGGTGGTTTTACCATGGCTTCCGCCTATAACCACACGCAGCTTATTTTTTGAATATTCATAAATATATTCGGGATATGAATATATTTTCAGGCCTAGCTCCTGCGCTTTCAGCAGCTCCGGGTTATCGATCCGGGCATGCATACCCAGGATGACGGCCTCTATGTCCTTTGTGATCTTTTCGGGGTACCATCCCTCCTTTTCGGGTAAAAGGCCATATCGGTTCAGTCGCGAAATCGATGGCTCAAACAGTACATCATCCGATCCGCTTACCTGGTATCCCTTTTTGGCGAGCGCTATGGCCAGGTTGTGCATGGCGCTGCCACCTATGGCAATAAAATGTATCCTCATCAAAATCTAATTGCCACAAATAAACACAAAATCCGGCTGTTTGCAACCAGGTTATTTGAGCAATAACACCGGAATCGCCGAGTGCACCGTTAACCGGGATGATACGCTATTGTGCAGCAGCGACTGGAAAAAGCTGTATTTATGCGGGAGGGCTATCACCATCTCAGCTTTATGCTTTCTGGCAAAGTCTAATATACCATTGATCACATCGTCCGACTCGTTAAAGAAATATTCAGGGTTATATTCCTTCAGCATTTTGTGCAAAACCGATTCCTCGGCCAACTGTTGCGGATCGGCATTTTTATGTTTGGCCTGCCGGTCAATGTCAACCACCAGGAGCTCAACTTCATGTCGTTCAAGCAACTTCCTCAACGATTCAAGGGGGAATGACTCTGTTATCCTCTGGAAATCACACGCCATTACCACTCGCTTAACGGGCTCATAACAGCAAACCGGTGGGATAACGATAACAGGCGCCGGGCTCAATTTGGATATATTAATGGCGTTTACACCCACGTGACTATTATTATTGCTATCCACTCCATTGCTGCCGAGTATCACTACATCCGCATGCTCATCCGACAATGTTTCGATGATGGAGCGTGTCAGCGTTTCGCGGCTGAGCTTTAATTCAATCTCCACACCATTCCTTACCTCTTTCAGCAGTTTGGTGCGCAAGTGCTTTAACTGGTGCAATCGCTCTTCTGCTTCGGCATCATTTTCAGCTTCGGTCATAAGAACCATATCCGGCGTAGGTAAAACACTCTGGTATAAGGAAACATGATAAGAATGTAAAAGAACAATTTTAGCGACATCGGTTTGCTTGCTCAGCATGGCAGCATATTCGGCAGCATGCACCGATGTTGTTGAAAAATCAACAGGTACTATATAGGTTTTCATAAGCATATAATTTAGGTCGTATTTTACTTTTGACCATTTCGGTCTAAAAGTAAAATTAATACAAATCTAGCTAGGCCGACGCGGAGAATTGTCAGTTACAACACATAATATAACATTACAAATCGCAAGTTGTGTTATGAATATAGCAAAATGTCTGCAAATTGTCAAATAGATTCGGGTTGTTTGCGCATTCAAATTCTTGCATCTACCTTTACTGTAATATTTTAAATTACAGATGAACGGGCGTTATCCGATAGCTTTACATATCCTCACCCTGCTTGCAAAAACAGACCAGGAATTACTGTCATCTGAGTACATTGCCGGAAGCATTAATATTAACCCTGCGCTGGCCCGTAAAGAGATCAGCAATTTGCGTAAACACAGTTTTATCGAAAGTAAGGAAGGAAAAGGCGGAGGTTACAGCCTGGCAATGCCGGCAAGCCAAATCACACTGGCAGATATTTACCGTGCGGTAAAAGACTCGCACGTGCTGGGTGTAGCCAAGAATACGCCTAACCCCGACTGCCCTATTGGTAAACAGATCAATCAAAATATCGAACAACTGTATAATGAACTGGATACAGCGTTTATAGTCAAGCTTGAAACCAAAACGCTGGAGGATTTCAGCAACCAGTTCAATTAAATTTTTTTAAACAAAACTGTAACAAAATACTTTACAATTAATTAACAAGATTATGAAAATAGCACTCATTGGCGCCACGGGATTTGTGGGCACAGCAGTATTAAACGAAGCTTTAAGCCGTGGTCACCAGGTAACGGCTATCGCAAGAAACACCTCGAAGTTAGCGGCAGACACCCCTGACCTGGTAGTAAAAGAGGCGGATGCCTATAATATAACCGAACTGACCCCGGCGATAGCAGGAAATGATGCCGCTGTTAGTGCGTTCAACTCGGGCTGGACCAATCCTAACATCTATGATGATTTTATTAAAGGTTCTGAAACCATTCAGCAGGCAACCAAGCTTGCCGGCGTTAAACGCCTGCTGGTTGTGGGTGGTGCAGGCAGCCTCGAGATTAAACCGGGAGAGCAACTGGTAGATAGGCCTTCGTTCCCGGCTGAGTGGAAGAATGGCGCATTGGCCGCAAGGGATTATTTAAACACGCTCCGCACAGAGACCGACCTGGATTGGACATTCCTTAGCCCGGCTATTCATTTACACCCCGGCGAGCGTACCGGCAAATTTCGCCTGGGTACCGATAGTCCGGTATTTGATGATAAGGGCCAGGCAGATATTTCTGTGGAAGATATGGCTGTGGCCATCGTTGATGAACTGGAGCAGGGCCAGTTTATCAAAAGAAGATTTACGCTGGGATATTAAATCTTGTGTAGAGACGCATAATTATGCGTCTCTACATTTTGATGTATTTCGCCGCAACCCATTCCTTATTCTTTTCGTGACCGGCATATTTGAGACCGTATTTGGCGGCTTCATCGGTAATAATGGCAAGGTCGGGGATTTCGTAGAAGCCGCTGAGTAAAAGCTCGCCACCGGGTTTTAAGACCCAGGCATAACGATCCATCTGATCAAGCAGGATGTTGCGGTTGATATTGGCCAGTATAATATCGTATTGTTCGATCGGGATAGCTTCTTTTGAGCCGCAAAATGCGCGGATATGCCCGCAACCGTTCAATTGAGTATTTTCAATTGTGCTGTCGTAGCAAGTTAAGTCGAGGTCCACGGCGGCAAGATCAGCAGCACCAAGCTTTTCGGCAAGGATGGCCAGGATACCTGTACCGCAACCCATGTCCAATATTTTTTTCCCGTTAAAATCACTGTCAAGCATCATACCCATCATCATGGACGTGGTTTCGTGGTGACCGGTACCGAATGCCATTTTGGGATCTATTATAATCTCGATCGGGAACTCTGGTTTAGCCTGGTGAAATGTAGCCCTCACCCAAACCTTATCCCTGATCTGTATGGGCTCAAAATTACTTTCCCACACCTCATTCCAGTTTTGCTGCGGGATAAGGTTTATTTCATAACTAAAATGAAATTTCCCCCGAAAGTGCGCGATGCGATCGTCCAATACCTGTTTATCGAAATCGGCTTCAGAAACGTAAGCATTAAACCCGAATTCGGCCTGCTGAAAGGTATCGAAACCGATGTCGGCCAGCTCGTTGATCAGCAGGTCCTGCTGGTAATCTTCGGCGTTGATCAGTGTGAAATGCAATTCGTAGTAGTTCATGATAAAGTGGTTATATCCGTGTCTTCAGTAACTGGTGTCTGCCTGCCGTCGATGAGATACATCACTACGATGTTCATCAACCAATAAACAACTTGCACACCGGTCATAAACAGGCACAAATTGATCAGGTGCTTTCTCGAAAAGTTATCCCACATGGCGTAAGCAATACCGGCAGAGAGCACCAGGCATACTAAACAAATGCCAAGGAGCATTATTAATTTTGCCCGGAACGGCTTTTCGATCACCCGATCCCAAATGGGTATAAATATTAAAACCTGGGTCAGGATCGCCGTTAAAAAAATCAGCGGCAGCACGTACCGGTAATACGACATGAAGCTTTCGAGGTTACCGTCGCCCATTTTATTGGGCTTCAGTTCAAAATAATAGGGACTATAACGCACTGCTATAAAAAATACCGACAACGCTATAAATGGCGGTAACAGTATTTTGAATAGTTTTTTCATATAGATATGAGACGTGAGATATGAGACGTGAGACTCAAATTAGCCACCAGAGCGTTCTCAGTACGCATTTCGTAAAAAATCTCACTTCTCATATCTCAATTAAAGACCTTCACAATATCGGTAAAATCGCGCGACTTCAGTGACGCACCCCCGATCAGGCCGCCATCAATATCGGGCTGTGCAAACAGTTCAGGGGCATTTTTGGGGTTAGCACTGCCGCCATAAAGAATGGTGGTTTTATCGGCCACATCTTCGCCATACTTTTCAGAAATCGTTGTGCGGATAAAAGCATGCGCCTCTTGCGCCTGTGCCGAGGTAGCAGTAACGCCTGTACCGATGGCCCAAACGGGCTCGTAAGCAATAACTACGTGACCAAAATGCCCGGCATCCAAATGAAACAGGCCTTTTTCGAGCTGTGTTTTTATTACCTCGAAATGAATCTCTGTTTCGCGCTCCTGCAAAGTTTCACCGATACAGAAGATCGGTTTCAAAGAATGCTTTAATGCGGTATCTACCTTAATAGCCAAAAGCTCATTAGTCTCGCCAAAATATTGGCGACGCTCGGAGTGCCCCAGGATGACATATTCGGCACCTGCAGAGTGGATCATCCTGGCTGAAGTTTCGCCGGTATAGGCGCCTGATTCGGCCTGGTGAGCATTTTGCGCACCGATAGAAACTTTGGTATTGGCTTTGGCTAATTGCGCAAGGCTATGCAAATGAATGAATGGACTGCAAACAACCACGTGCTGTTTGCCGGTCACCTGTCATGAATCATATTGACAACTTCGGAGAACAGGGACAAACCTTCCTCGTAATCCATGTTCATTTTCCAGTTTCCGGCAACGATTTTTTTTCTCATGAGTATTTTAGTTATTGAATTATCGATTTATTGAATTATTGATTTAGTACCGTTATAAATTTCATTTATATAGATTGTGCTGAATATTATTCATTATTATTGATCTTCACTATTCAATAATTCAGTAAATCAATAATTATTAAAATCTTCTAAACTCTTCAGTTAGCTCAAAAACTGTCTTCAGTATCTCACGCTCGGTTTCGTCAAATACGCGGTGATCGCGGCGCCCGAAAACCTTTTCGGTTGTCTCGAATGCTTTTTTAAGCGAATAAACCTCGTACCCCTGGGGACCACCCCATGAAAAATCCGGTATAAAATTTCGCGGGAAACCGGCGCCGAATATATTGGCGCTCACGCCTACCACGGTTCCTGTATTGAACATGGTATTGATGGCGCATTTAGCATGATCGGCCATGATGAGACCGCAAAATTGCATGCCCGTGCGGCGAAAGCGCTGCGTAGTATAATCCCATAGTTTCACCTCGGCATAATTATTCTTTAGGTTTGAGTTATTCGTGTCAGCACCAATGTTGCACCACTCACCCATCACCGAATTACCGAGGTAACCCTCATGCCCTTTGTTTGAATATCCCCAGATGACCGCATTGTTGATCTCACCGCCAACGCGACAATAAGGCCCAACCGTTGTAGCACCATATATCTTGCTCCCCATTTTTACCTGCGAATGGCTATGTAATGCAAAACCGCCGCGGATGTGCGTCCCTTCCCATACTTCAGTGTTGGCAGCCAAATAAATAGGACCATTTAACGTGCTGAAGCTTGAACAATCGGCAATGGCGCCCTCCTCGGCAAAAAAATCATTTCCTATAATCACATTCGTGCTGCTTATAGCGGTACTGCTACGGCCCCGGGTAAGCAGTTTAAAGTCTTTACGAAGCTCAGTATCATTTTGTCTGAAGATGTCCTCAGGATAAGTTAAAACGACGGGTGAACCACTGTAATTAACAACATCCTCATATTTGGTGCCAGCCTCAAAACCCGAAGCATCGGCTTTAGATAGCTTGATGGCGATCAGTTTGCTACCGAGCATTAGCGCCTGGCCGGTTTTTAACTTATCGATAGCTTCAAGTAGTTGTTCGTCCGGGCAAACCGCTCCGTTAATAAATAAATTATCAGCCTCAACTTTGATGTGAAACTTGCCGGTAAGATAGGGTTGTGTATAGTAAGAAAAATCCGATTTAAGGTATTTGCCCCATTTCTCCGCTATTGTCAATATGCCGATGCGCAAGTCGGCCACGGGGCGCGTAAACGTTAAAGGCAACAGTGTTTGATGTGCTTTATCGTCGAATAAGATGATTGCCATGTCGCAAAAATAAAAAAAGTCCCCCGATGTACCGGGAGACCTTTTAATAATTTATCAGTAAGCCAATTACTTTTTGGCGTAACGGGTACGGAATTTATCGATACGTCCGGCAGTATCTACCAGCTTCATCTTACCGGTATAGAAGGGGTGCGAGGTGTGTGAAATTTCGAGTTTCACTAACGGATATTCGTTACCATCTTCCCATTTTACGGTTTCGCGGGTATCTATGCAGGATTTTGTTAAAAAAGAGTAGTCGTTCGACATGTCTTTGAAAACAACTAATCTATAATTCTTTGGATGCAGGTCTTTCTTCATTGTTTTAATTCTCCTAAAAGAGGGGCAAATATAACGCTAATAATCTAAACTAAAAAACAAAATTCAAAAACTACGCATGTTTTCCTGTGAGTATTTTAAATCAGTTATTGTTTGTTGAATGCGGGTAATACGTAAGTTTTGATCAACTCGTCCGCCGGGGATTGAGTATTATAATTGCCGCCGGTGGTTACAACAATCATGTCAAGTTCACGAAAAACATATATTTTTTGTCCACCATTTCCCTGTGCTGCGAAGCTATGATACCTGACCGAACCGGCATCCAGGTATTTAAGCCACCAAAAATACCCGTAGTCCACCCCCTGTACAACAGATTGTTTGGCAGTTGATTCGGCTACCCATTCCGCCGGGATAACCTGCTTGCCTTGCCATAGCCCGTTATTAAAAAACAACAGGCCAAATTTTGCCATATCTCTCGGTGTTAGCCGCACCTGGCAAAAGTTGTCGGAATTCGAGCGGTCGGGTTTAAAATTCCATTCGAAATCTGTAATGCCCAATGGGCCGAATAGATTTTTGGCCGCATAGTCATACATCTTCATTCCCGCATGCTTTTCAATGATATAGCCTACCGTGATCGGGTTACCCGAATTATACCGGCCTTTGACGCCGGGCGTATCAAGCATAGGCAAGTCAAAAGTGTATTTAACCCAGTCATTTGAAAAGCCCATGTCGTTTTCATTGCCCATTGATTTATCCCAGGCCTCGTCATAATTTACACTGCTTTGGTTATCCAAAAGGTCCTTTAAAGTAATTTGCTCTTTAAGCGGTGACGGATTTGCAAAATGATATTCCGGCAATAAAGCTGATAGCTTTTCGTGTACACTTTTGATTAGCCCCTGGTGAATAGCTATACCCGCCAACGCCGATACCACGCTTTTAGAAGCCGAACGCATCTCTTGCAGCGTATCGCGTGTATACTCGTAAAAATACTCTTCAAAAACCAGCTTTTTGTTTTTAATGATAAGGACGCTATGCACATTCGGGTACTGGCCGGCCACGATCTTATGCATCATCGTTGCAAGCAGTTTAGGATCTAAACCCGATCCATCCAGGTTAGCAGTACCCAAACCGTCATTGAGCTGCTCAGGTTTTATATAGTTGTAAACAAAGTTTTTGGGATCGGGAACCGCACGAGGATACCACATTTGAGCGGGGAAATGAACATCATGGCTAATAAGTTTGAAGGTGCCTTCATTGGAAGTGTAACCACTTATCGCACCTGTTTTGCCGCGAAGAAATGTTACAGGCGAGTTGGCATTATCTAAAAAAACATCCTTTTCCTTGTACTTTAATTTATACCGGCTTTGACTAATGATAGCATAAAGTGTGGAATCGATTGGCGAGGCCGCAATCTTTAAAGTGGTATGATTACTAAACTCGTAAAGGCCCTCGTAAGCCTTTAGTTGTTCATACCCGATTTTTTGCGCAGCCGCCGGCAGAGAAAAGCTACCCAAAAGGAACGCAGCTATAACTGCAATAATTGATGTGGAATTTGTTTTCATAAGGACGAATATCCGGCAGTTTTACATTGCCGGCGCTCCAAGTTATAACTTGGTCGGTGCTTTTTCGAACGCCCGGTAATCTGCCGGGCTTTTTTCCATCACCTGCCGGAATGACCTGTTAAATGTCGTCTTGGAATTAAATCCACAATCGTAGGCGATGCCCAGCAGGGTAATATGATTGAAAGCGGGGTCCTGTATACGCCTCAATGCTTCCTGCACACGATATTCGTTAATAAAATCATTAAAATTTTTTCCGGTGCCCGAATTGATAAGGTAAGACAGCTCATTGGGATGGATCCCCAAAAAATCAGCCAGTTCCCGTAGGGTGAGCCCCGCATTCATGTATAATAAATTCTGTTCGAGATTTTTGCGCAACCAGGCGGTCCGTTGTGATAGTTCTTCCTGGATTATAGTTTTTTCGACAGCAGATACACTCACTTTTTCAACCGTCATTTCTGCGAGAATATATTCAGGACGTAAAAAGGCCTCCGCCCCGATCCAACAAGCTGAAGCCGCAAGTAACAAGTACAAGGGGTAATAGCCGCTGATTGGCAGATGGTAATTAAATGCAAAGTAATCCACAAAAAAGTATGGTATCCAAAGCAGCCAAACTGCCCCAAAAGCAATAAGTAACCGCTTCAGCCGGCGATATTGATACCGATCTGCGTCGCTAAACTGATCCGCCAATTGCCAGTGATAACGATTCAATGACCTGATAGATAATAGCAGGTAACTTAAAACGGACGCTAATGCAAGAACTTGCAATATGGGATTGAACTGCCAGAAAGCGGTAGTGTAATAGGTTGGCGTACCCTTTCGGTAGCCCTGCCACAATTCCGCGATAAATACACCCTGTTCGAGAAGAAAGGGACTTAAATGCCACCAATATTTTTTATAAAAAACCGGGCGCGGATTAGTTAATAGCTGCACGTATAGCCAAATCAGCGGACCCAATGTTAAGGAATATTGTAAAGGTATATAACTCCAATAGGGCATATAATGGCTTATATCCGTATCGATGCCAAGCACCCAGCACAGCCAGCAAACCAAGGTAAGCAACGCAAGCGCCAGGCATCGGTTGGCTCCGTGGTGTACCCGCTTTGAAAAAAACAGAAGCACAGCAAACGTAAACCCGGTAAAAACGCCAAAAAGGATAAGGATATCACAGATACTGACCGGGACCGTCCATTTATGCATATGCCAAATCTAACATTAATGGATGGTTGAACGTTTGGTCTTGTTTTATAAAAATTAATTTGCTGTTTATGAGATAGTTATATATTTCATTAAAATTTCCTTTAAAAATTATAACCTTCCCTTATTTAGGTGCGTACAAGTACGTGGTTAATAAATAAGAGATTAATACTTTTTAATTGGTTTGAAGAATGGTTAAATCCCCGGTAGTGAATGGCCGGGGATTTTTTATTTCTATACCTCTATAACCTGCTTCGCTCCTCGCCCGATCCGCTATCCCTGTTCTGCCGCTTTTTAGCAGTTTTTGAACCAAACGGACGATTATAAGTTAATTTAACCATAGTAGCTAATTTCGACTCTCCATAATAAATTACATGCACTTTGCTATTAAAGGCGTCTACGGTAAGCCGGCCCAGGTCGCTCTGGTAGCTGCCTCCCCTGAAAATATCTGCAACCGCTAACTTCAAACTGCCCTTACCTTCCCCGAACTCTTTCTTCAGGCCAAGGTTTACAATAGTATTGCTATAGGCGCTCCAGGTGGAGCTATAGGAATGCGAATTATAATAGCCGGATAATTCGGCCGAAAAACCATGCTGAAATTTAAAGTTCTCGCTGAAATTAAATGAACCGGAAAGGAAGGTTTTCTCAAAAGTTTGGGGCGTGAAGGATATCTTATATTGTTTCAAGCCGCCCGTAAAAGTGTAATTCATGTCCCACCAATCATTTACTTTGACCGGTACGGTTGCCTGGAGGGTAACACTGTTCTGCCAGTCGGCATTTTCGGGCCGCAAGTAAACTACGCCCGTCACCGGCCCGGTAACCACCTGGGTTCCTAAAATAGGATCGTTATTGCGGCTGAATAGTAGGGAGAACAGATAATCATGATCATTATAGCCGAATTTGAGATTGTGTGTAATAGCCGGTTTCAACAATGGGTTTCCGGTGAAAACCGACACCGGGTCATTATAGCTCACATAAGAGGCCAAATCGTTGAATGACGGCCTGGTAATGCGTTCGGTGTAGGACAAGTTCCATGACGAATTATCGTTTATTTTCCGACTGAAAAAGATCGATGGGAAAAGTCTTCCCAACCTGCGATCGACCCGGTAATTAGTGTCAGCCGACTTATCAGTATAATTATGTGAGTACTCATACCGTGCGCCGGCAGTAAGCGTTGTTGCAGAATCGATCTGAACATTGAAGGTAAGGTATGCCGCACCTATCGCCTCATAGGTTATAAAATTATTGGCTGAGCCAACCACATTGGGTACCCATACACCGTTCTCCAGATTTTCGATACCCGAATTAGCGTCGGTTCGAGTGTAAGTAGCCTTGACGCCGCCTTCAAGTTTGATCTTTTTATTGAGTTGATTCGAATAATCCAGCTTGCCTATCAACACCCCTATCTTCGTATTCCCAAAATCGCGCTGCGTAGGCGAATAAAGACTATCGCTGCTACCTACAGGATTACCCTGGCTATCGGTAAACGAACTTTGCGAATTAGATAGTGAATGTATTTGATAATATAAATAGTCCAGGTCCGTGTGAAGTTTCTGACCATGTGCAAGGTTCTTATCCAGGTATAAATTGGCTTCTCCATTTCCAAGACGGCTGGAGTTATTAAAGAACGAATTATAGGTTAGTGTTGGCGCATCCTCAAAGGCGTAATAACCATAGTTGTGGGGACGGTTAGTATTGCCGCCACCCCAATAGCTGATACCGGCGCCGACGGTGGTGCCGGTGTCGAGCTTTATGTCCGCACCCAATTCAGCGGCGTTATAGTTAGAAACCGGCTTGCTGATGCCGGTATAATTGAAATCCGTTTGCCCGCCCAATATTGGTGCAATCTCGGAGCCAACTGCATTGAGGTGACCAAAATCATGACTGTGCCAGTACGAATAAGATCCGTACAGGTTAACCTTGCCCGTATTGTGGTTGATATTAGCCGCAGCCGAAGCCTTTTCATACATGCCATAGCCGCCTGTGAGTGTTACGGAGCCATTAGTGCCGCGTTTTTTACTTTTTTTGGTCACGATATTAATGATCCCGGCATTGCCTTCGGCATCGTATTTGGCGGGCGGCGTATTCATTAATTCTATTTGAGCGATATTATCCGCGCTCATGCTGTTCAGCAGCGTTATCAGCTGATCCATCGACATGCGCATCAGCCGTCCGTCTAACATCACCAATACGCCCGTTTTTCCATTGAGCGAGATTGTATTATTATGTTGATCGACGATGACACCCGGCGAGCGCTGTAATACATCCAGTATCGAGCTGCCCTGCGACATGATACTGTTTTGAACATTTACCGTTACCCCTTCGGCCGTTTGCTGCACCTGTGGCTTGCTGGCATGGATCACTACTTCGCCCAATTGCCTGCCGGTTTGAGCAATAACCAGCCGGCCCAGGTCGGTTTGTTGCCCCTGGCTCACTTCAAAAACTGCCGATTTATAGGTCTGATATCCCACGGCAGTTATGCGCATGAAATATTTCCCGGGCTGCACACCATCCATGCGAAAAATACCTGTATCATTTACTGTAGCAGAGCTTATTATTGCGCTATCGGTCGATCGCATAAGCACGGCGGCAGCAAGCGGGATTGGCTTGCCTGTGGTATCGGCAACGCGCCCTGATACTTGCGCGACAGCGCTGCCTGCGATAAAAAGGTTTAATAGACAGATGATGAAAGATTTCATGAGTTGTGTGTTTACTCAAAAGAACCTTCTCTATCCCGGTTGAAAAAAACTGATTGATGAGCGCCTGCCTCTGCATGACCAAATGCATAAATGAAGAAAATTGCAGGAAAGCCATGTTCAAAAGTGAGTTGATCACCTGATCTAAGCCCGGGAATGCATTTGGTCAATTATTTGGCGCCGTTCGTTTATCAGGCTCATCAATTTCCATCCAATTGCTATACCTTTAGCCTATGGCGTTCATTCAACCCAAACAGAATTGGTTCATCCGGTACAAATTGTATCACATTCCCTTTTGGTTGCTATACAATTACATTTTCTGGGCGCTTTACACCGGCAGCCTTTATGAGGCAGCTCATGATCAGTTTCTTTCTGCCTTTTGGGCCAAAAGTTTATTCTATACTATCTTTCCGGCATTCGCGGTCTATTTCAATTTGTACTTCCTGATTCCGCGATATCTTCAAAAAGGACGCTATGGTTGGTATATCCTGCTTATCCTTTTAGTTATCGTGGCATCTTCGTTCCTCATTGTGCCGGGATATTATGTCACCGCCTGGCTGAGTGGCACCACTGCACACAAAATGTTTGGTATTACCAGCAACCTGAGCGGCTTCTTTCATGAGGCTAAAACGGAACCTTTGAAATCGACCATAACCGCCCTTGCATTGGGTATGAGTATTAAACTCACAAAAAACTGGATCGAATCGCAAAGACGGCAGCAGGCGCTGGAAAAAGAGAAACTGGAAACCGAGCTTAAGTTTTTGAAATACCAGTTTAATCCCCATTTTTTATTCAACAGCATCAACTCCATATTTTTCCTGATCCATAAAAACCCTGATATGGCCTCGGCATCTCTGGCTAAGTTTTCTGAACTGCTTCGCCACCAGCTTTATGAATCGAATGATAACCTGATACTTTTAAAAAAGGAAGTCGATTATCTTGAAAATTTTATCGAACTGGAAAAATTGAGGCAAAGCCCCAACCTGGAAACACAGTTTGAAATTGAAGACAGCTATTCACCCCGTCTTGGTATCGCCCCATTCATACTGATGACCTTCGTTGAAAATGCCTTCAAACACGTTTCAAAACATAAAGAACAGCCGAACTGGATAAAAATGGACCTTGAAGTTGATAATATGACGTTAAAGATGTCCATTGCCAACAGCCGCGCCGCAAACGATTCGCAGCAGGCTATTCATTACGGCGGTATCGGTTTAAAGAACGTGCAGCGGAGGCTTGATCTTTTATATCCCGGGCAGCATCAACTGGATATTCAGCAAACAGAGGAAGATTTCAGGGTAAATCTTGAGCTGCAGTTAGCAGAAATTGCTGTAAGCACCACACTTGAATTTATCGACAAATAGCATGATCAACTGCGTAATAATAGATGATGAACCGCTTGCCCGTGAGGGCCTGGCCAGCTATGTGCGGGAAGTTGACTTTCTGAACCTGGTTGGTATTTGCGAAAACCCGCTAGAGCTACTGCCTTTGGTCGATAAGAACCCCGTGGACCTGATCTTTCTCGATATCCAAATGCCTAAGATGAACGGCATCGAGTTCCTGAAGATCATGCAAAAGCCGCCGATGGTGGTTATCACCACTGCATACCCTTCTTACGCGCTCGAAGGCTTCCAATTGAATGTGCTCGAATACCTGCTCAAACCCATCACTTTCGAACGGTTTTTCAAAGCTGCCAGTAAAGCCCGCGATTATTACCGTTTACTGAGCAAACCGGCAGGTGAACCAAACGGCGCCGCGCCGGATGACGATTACTTCTTTATCAAGTGCGGAAATAAATTCGAGAAAATACCCTTTGCGGATATTTTGTATGTAGAGGGCATGCAGAATTATGTCAATATCTACACCTTAAAAGGCAAATTCACCACTATCCTTTCGCTCAAAAGCCTCGAGGAAAACCTTGATGCAAATACTTTTATCAGGATACATAAATCGTACATCGTAGCCATCAGTAAGATTGAAAGTATTGACGGAAACGAAATCTTTATCCAGACTCACCGCATCCCCATCAGCCGCAATTACCGCCAGCAGGTGATAGACCAGGTGGTGAATAAACGGCTATGGGATAATAGCCGGAAGAAAAGCGTTTAATCCGTCCAGACCTTATTCTCTGTCTTCAGCCTCACCGTCAGCATTATTGCGTTTAATACGGAAAAAATTATGGCTGTATAATACAAATGAAAAACAAGCGGGATAATAGCTATCTCGCAAACCACATCCACATAATTGGGATGCTTAAAGTATTTATAGGGCCCTTTTCGAACGGGGGCAGAGCCGGGTATCCGGTAAATTTTGGTATTCCAATAGTTACCAAGTGAAGTTAATATCCAATATTTAAATAGGAGCAATGCGACAAATAACATCAAAAACATAAAGCTCATCGGTTCGCCTCCCCGCAAATAATACTCGGCTATTAATGAAAAGATAAATACCGTGTGCATAGCTACCATCCAGGGGTAATGCCCGCTACCGTATTCTATGGCTCCCTGCGATAAAAGCCACTTCTCGTTTCGGCGGGAAATGAACAGCTCCGTCAGGCGCTGGATAACGAGGATTGCTATGAAAATTATGAAATACATTTTATTTCGGGTCCGTAAGTCCGCATAAGTCCGGAAGTTAGGGATTTGAATTGTTTATTGGTTTCTGCACAATTTTTCTTTCGGACTTTCCGACTTGTGCGGACTTTCGGACTTCTCAATTTTTCATTTCCAGCAACACCATTTCGCTCGAAAAACCCGGCCCCATAGCCATCATCAGGCCGTAGCCGTCTTCAAATCCCTGGTTCATAAACCGCTCCAGCACATACAGCACCGTTACGCTCGACATGTTGCCGTAATTGTTCATCACGATCCGCGAGTTTTCGAGGAAGTCGCCTTCAGCCTGCAGCGCATCGGTATAAGCATCCAATACCTTTTTGCCGCCGGGATGAAATATAAAATTCCGGATATCCTTTAGCGCCAGGCCTTGCGACGTCAAAAAGCTTTCGATATCGCCGCGCACGTTTTCATTAATGAATTCAGGAATATCCTTCGAAAAAAGCACCTTAAACCCATTGTTGGTAAAATCCCAGCCCATTACCTCCAGCGAATCATAGTATAATTTGCTGCTGGCCGCCTTATATCGCACCCGCTGATTGTTATTGTGATTATCGCCCAAAATCAGACACGCTGCGATCCCGTCCGAAAACAAGCTCGATCCAACAAAATTGCTGGTGCTGTAATCATCGCGCAGAACTGTAAGTGAGCACAACTCTACAGCTACCAAAAGCACCACTGCGTCGGGGTTCGCCGTAGCGATGGTATTAGCTTTAGCCATTCCCGACACTCCTCCTGCGCACCCGAGTCCAAAAACCGGCAACCTGTTGATGTGAGGATTCAATCGCATAGCGTTAATAATGAGCGCATCCATACTGGGCGTTGCCAGCCCGGTGGTGGATACGAATATAATATCGGTGACCGCACCTTTATCCACACCAGCCGCACCAAGGCAGTTTTCTATCGCCTCTATGGAAAACTTTAGCGAGGTTTCGAGATAAGCGTCGTTCCTGTCCTCAAAAGTTGAAGGGCCAACGTAATAGCCAAGCGGTTTGCAAAAATTACGGGTTATTATCTGCGTATTATCAAACACATCTATCAACCGTTCCATATGCGGCGAGCGCGAGGTGAAGGCGATACGTGCTTGTTCTTTGACTTCGCCCTGCGGGGTTTTACAAGGCAAGTCTATTTTGGATATCGAGGCTATTGATGGCATAGAGATGTTGAGCGGATGCTTAATATAATGAAATTTTGAGCCAATTGGTTTTATAAAACCGGAGGCGACTTTACTTCAATTACGCCCCGCTAAATACAGGGGTTGCTTCACCAAGTAAAAAGGCCCCTTGCGGGGCCTCTTCGTGAGATTGATTTAGTTGATTTATATTTGGTTAGTTAGACCCGGATGTAAATTTTTCGCTTGTCGAGGATATACCCCACAAGCCAGCAGGTGAGCATTACCGTGATGGCAAACAGCAGGGAGCCCACTTTACCAAAGGCAACATATTGCCAAAAAGTATCGACCCAGCCAGGTATGCTTTTGGAGCCTAATACCACAAATGACAGGATGGTGATTATAGTTTCGGATACCAGGTATACAAACAACGGGTTTTTCCCGATCGGTAAAAAAAACGCTGTCCAATTCAGATAATTCCACTTACGTATCTCGACTGCATAAACCAGGAATGAAATAACTACCAGGTCGATACCTGTGGTGATCATTACGAACGAGCTTGTCCAAAGCTTTTTGTTGATGGGGAATACCGAGTCCCAGCAAATAGCAATGAAGATAAATAATGCACCCACCAGCATCATTTTCGAAATAGCTTCGTAGGTTTTACCCTTCTCCTGTATAAACTTACCTGCGTAAAAGCCTATGACCACGTTCACGATCGACGTCATGGTACTCAGCAGGCCCTCGGGATCAAATGCAACGCCTTCGCCATGATACAGGTGCGAGTCGCCGAAGATGGCTTTATCGAGGTAAGTTCCGGCATTGGTTAGCATTCCGAAAGGTTGGGTAGAATCACCAAATACCAATAGTATGATCCAATATCCCAGCAGTAAAACCGCCGAAAGTAAAAAAACGGTGTTTCTGGATAGAAAATGCACCATCAGCGAGGCTAAACAGTAGCATAGTGCTATACGCTGCAATACCCCCAGGATACGCGTTCCGCCAATCGGGCGCCAATCCATATGCCCATTATGCATGTCGAAAAACGGGAACCAGTATAAGAGAAAACCCAGTAAAAAGATAAGTGCGGTGCGCCTGAATATTTTGGAAAGAACCGCCGGGGTCCCTATCTGTTGATATTTCTTCATGGTAAAGCTCATCGCATTACCTACCGCAAACAGGAAGGAAGGGAACACCAGGTCGGTTGGTGTAAAGCCGTTCCATGCCGCGTGATTAAGGGGCCAGAACGCACCGTTGCTGCCGGGTGTGTTTACAATGATCATGAAACAGATAGTCATTCCACGAAAAACATCGAGTGATAAAAATCTCGGTGAAGCCTCGGCCATAATTTTAGGTTGGTAATTTAAAACCCCAAAGTGCGAATACTATTTCAATTTTACAAGCAAAAACTAATACTTTTTAAAAATGATTAAAAAGTATTCTGTAAAGTTCTGCAACAGGGCAATAGACATTTGCCCGGAAAGTGGGAAGTTGATCAGTCGAGGTAACCGGCGAGCTCAGGTTCGTTATATTCGCTGATAAATTGTGCAATCCGGAACATCTCTTCCGAAGGGACACTATCAATGCAGTCCCATTCAAACAGATCGCCGTCAAAGCGTAACTCGCCGATAACATTATTAGCCTCGCTAAGAATGTAACGCCCGGTAGGAAACAGGTCGCCGCCTGCTATCTCCTCATAAACAGGCTCAATACCGATCAGCCGTTTACCACCTGGCGTATCTAAATAATATTTTACCGGGTTTACCATGGTTTTGTTTTTTAATAATTGACGCGCTGAAACTTGTTTTGTTTCACCACAGTTAAATTATTGTTATGTCTGTTCACTTATAGTTTTCAATTATCAATATTGACCAATAGTTTACCGCAAATGCAAAGCACAATGCAGCAAAGGCACATAAATGCCATCCTTTTTATAGTTAAATCTTATCAGGTTAAATTAATTGGTGTGTATAACGAGGGTACAAATGCCCCCGTTTAGCATTCAAGACCAGGCAAATGAATATACTACGGCTTCACGAAACCTACCGGATATTAAATATAAATGGTCGGCTCCATTTTTACAAATATTTAAATAGATTGTTTTTCAACAATTTAGGATTATCTGCCATAAAAACATCCTTCCTGTGAGGACCATACAAGGTGAATTTCGACTTGTAAACAAATGGTCATTTTTATTAGACCAAAATATCCAAACGATAATAATTTAACTGTTATTCACTTTAGTTAACAGTCTTTTACACCCTTTGATACAGATATATATGCATTACATCGGCAAATAACATTTACGATAAGTTGCTGAAATGTTATACAACGAAAGTGGTACGTTTTTTGACAACTGTTAATAAGAAATCTAATTATAAATGCTCCCCACGAACTACTACGTTATTCAAACTGAAGCCGGCGATATGATACGCGATGTAAAATCAATGCTTCGCATCTCCATTCGCAGGCTCGAAAGTGCCAATTTTGAGCCGAACCCATCCGAGCTGCAATTCTACAGCCCATACAAAGAGGGCCTTATTGTTTTTGAAACCGTAAATATTAAAGATTACCTGCGCCCGCTGGTGGCATCGGCGTTACAGTGGTATGCTGATCACATCGGATCGCCGGATATGTATATCAGCAGCGAGGCTCCCCGCCCGATATTCAAAACTGTGCAATTATAGCATTAGCAAATATTTCTCAAACTGTGGAATAAAATCATCATATAGCGTGCACCCACTTGCTTTCTCATAGCCGTTTTTGGTAAAAGTGAAAACTATATAACCATTTTTTACACATTCCATATCATATTCCCAATCGCCGATATTCCAGGCCATAAAAAGACTGCCCGCGTGTGTTGGTCTAAAACGGATATTACGCTCCAGGTTGAGGTCATCGATGTAATTAAGCACTTTTTCGGCGTTTTCCTGCGCAATATCATTGAGCATTTGCCCATACGGATTGGCATTATTAACAACGGCTGCTATTTGCGGATGCATAAATGATATGGGTAAAAATTAATTATAACTTCTACGCTAATATCAAATAATAAGTTTGGCCGCGTTGGTACAGGGTTTGCTTATAAATTAATACATCTGTTATCTATTGTATTCAACCCACAACCTGTTAAAACTGAAGTTATGTGTAAAGTTGTTTTGATTGATGATAACCCGGTTGACCATTATATTATGCGAACCATGCTCTATAATAATAAGGCATGCGAACAGGCAACCTATGCCTTTGACGGCAGTATGATCATTGAATACATGGAAGAACATAAAGGCGAATCAAACCGGCTGCCTGATGTAATTTTCCTGGACCTGACGATGCCCGATTATAGCGGGTGGGAGTTTCTTGACAAGTTTGAGCAGATGCAGGATAGCCTGGAGAAAAACATCCGGCTTCACGTGATGACCTCATCCATCCGCGAATCGGATCGCGCCCGTTCAACCAAATACAATTGCGTAAGCTCGTTCATCAGCAAGCCGCTTTCGAAACAGCAATTGAACAGCATTTGCATGGCATAACCCGAATCCACCAAACGAGTGATTATATTTTAGTTTTTTTATTTAAAAGCGCCGGGGGTAATCCCGGCGCTTTGTTATTTCTATGGCTTTGGATACTGCAATAGCTACATCAGGATCACTAAAAAGCCGACTGAATATCTTTTAGAGAAACACCAAGCGTCTTCAATGCGATCTCATTCAAACCGGCCTTGCTGCCTGTGAAATGGAAAATACTGTGCTGATGGCTCAGCTTTTCGCCAGGCTTCAGGAAAGCGCCTGGTGATACACTTTCCAACTCGTAAAACGGCCCCATCTGTGTGCCATCGGCCAGCGGGCCGTCATTGTAGGCATTAACCGCGTCGCCGACTAAAGGATCTCTGTCGGTCCTCCACTCCTGGTTCAGATAAGTGCCGTCGGCATTAACATCAAATTGAATAATGGTTAGCACATTGTTGGCGGCATCATAGCTTCCGGCAAGGCCCTTCGTTCTTGCTGCCGGCATACCCAGTTTGCCGCGCGATTTGCCATCGGCCTTAAAATACAACGGCCATTTATCGTACTTAACCCTGTTAGTAGGAATCTGCCCGAAATAATCGGTTGTCGCCACCTTTCCGGCAACATCTTTTCTATAAGGAATTACAATAACTACCGAAGCCGATGGCCTGAACATATCGAGGTTCCATAAACAGGGGGCACCGGTTTGTGGCGTCCAGGCATTTGAGCCTGTGTTAGTGATCGAGTTTTCAGTTTTAATCCCAATAACCTTTACCGCACTGTCGGGCTGTACATCAAGGGCTTTTTGGACATCATTACGATTGAATAAATGGATATTGCGCTCTACTTTTAATTTGAGCCCTGTACCCGCATAATTCTGCAGGTCCATATCTTTTGATAAGGTCACCTGATGCTCGTCCTTACTCACCAGGGTCCAGTTTTCGCGATCAAAAGCTGCGGGGGTATGCCAATCGGGAAAAGCCATTTTCGTTCCGGGCTTAAAGAACAGCGCGAACTTACTGCCTTCCGGCCCGAGCCAAAGCCTGTCTTCGCCGCCATAAGCGTTCATATGCGGATCGGTCTTGGCATCAAAGGCTTTATAATTGATCCACCCAAAACTTTTACCCGTATCACCGTCACCGGTTGATGTAAACACCTTGCCCTGGTATTTGGGCGATACGATCACTTTGGCTGAACCGTCTCCACTTTGCAATACGATAACGCTATCCCGCTTTTGCAAAAAGTTAAGGTCGTAACCGAATGTACCTTCTTTATAGACCGCAGCGCCCATTTTATCATTATGGTGGCAGGCGGAGAGAAGGATTGCGCCTAACAGGATTATTGTTGATTTAATTTTCATATTACATCTATAAAAGGTGTCATGGGTAGCCCAGCCAGCCGTGAGTCTACCGAAGGGGAAGCATGGTGGGGAGGCCTGCGCTCTACCCTTCGACAAGCTCAGGGTGACACCGGGCTCTTTTACCTTTTCTTAATTCACCTCCAACTGATCCTTCGCCGGCAATTTTGGAAACGGATTATGCGGTTCAACCTGGTACCAGAAAGATACCGAAGCGATATCGTCCTGCAATGGCAGGTAACGGCCGTCACCACGCCAGCCCAGGTCCTGGATCGTCACTTTCAGGTCTTTGTCAAAGCGTACCGGGTCCATAATATGCCAGCGGTAAAGCCCGAAGCGCTGTGCAACGTTGTAGTGTCCATCGCCTCTGATAACCTGCGGTAAACCTGTATAAGGTCCGCTGAACTCGGTGTAATGGCTTTCCATTTGCCCGGTTGCCGGGTTTTTTGTTTCGGTATCGAAGTCGTAGGCGCCATTAAAATAGTCCTCGGTGCCTGTTCCGGCTATGGTTGGGAATTCCGTATCGCCATCCATAAAAAACTTGATCTCACCTTCGCCCCACCAGCCGTTCTTGTTGGAGCCGTAAGCCAGGTAAGTACCCACATATTGGCCCTTACCCCTGATGCTGTCCACCAGCACATAATCTTTTTTGTAAGGCAACGGGTTCACCCTCCTGAACTGTGCATGAAAATAGCCCGCGTCCTTCGGTATGTCGGTCAATGTGTAATCCACCTGGTAGTAAAGCACCATATCATGGTCATCAATATTTTCCATTGTTATCCTGCATTTTTTGTGGAACGGCATCGGCCAGTAACAATTCAAGCCACTGCCGGGATTATCAACCACGGCCAATGAAGTTACCGGCGCAAATTTGCCCCAGCCCATACAAAAGAAATCGCCTACAGGGGTCTCGACGGATGGCGTAGTTTCGTCGTCCCAGTAAAAGCGGATGATGGAATACCGCCAGTTGCCGGTTGGCGTCATCCAGATATGCTGTATCTGTCCGGAGCCGTCTATTTCAGCGATAGTATAGGTGGTTTTCTTTTTGATCACCACGCTTGGGCTCACTTTCCATTTTTGACCCAAGTCGCGTGATGGCCCTGCGCCGGTACCTGTTGTGGCCATGCCGCCCTTCCCCTTTTCGCCGTTAAAATTTTCGGGACTGATGGAGCGTGATTTCGCGTCCGAAGTGCGATAAATATTGCCCATGTTCAAATTCAGGCCGTCGAATTTTTGGGCGTTTGCAGTTGCCGCCCACAGCAAAGGCAGCAAGAAAACCAGGGTTAGTTTCTTCATATCAGGGTTTTATTTCGGGTTTATAGCTTACAGTGTTTACCAGGGTGCCTATCGGATCAATCGTAATTGATACCACATCTCCTTCCTGCAGGGTAAAATCATTTGGCGGCACCAAACAAGTACCGGTCATCAGGAAGCAGCCATGATCAAAATCACATTCGCGATATAAGTAATCTGCCAGTTCGGTAAACGATCTTTTCATCCTGCTAATACTGGTTTCGTCGCGATATGCCTCTGCCCCATCCCTATGTATAGTCATCCTGATAGGTGTTTCGATGGCAACAGGTTCTTCCGGCACATAAAGACACGGACCGATGGCCGCGCTGCGTTCGAATATTTTGGCCTGGGGCAGGTAAAGCGCATTCTCTCCTTCTATGCTGCGCGAGCTCATATCATTTCCTATGGTATAGCCCCGGATATGCCCTTTGCAGTTGATAAAAAGCGTCATCTCGGGCTCGGGTACGCTCCAGGTCGAATCCCGCCTGATGTGCACATGCTGGTTATGACCCGCCACGCGGTGCGGCAGCGATTTAAAGAACAGTTCCGGACGTTCGGCCTCATACACCCTGTCGTACAGATCGGCAGCGCCGGAATTGGCCGACTCCTCCATACGGGCCTCGCGGCTGCGCAGGTAAGTGACACCGGCCGCCCAAACCTCCTGCATACCAATGGGTGGCAGCAAATCTTCTTCTATCAGCGCCGCCGCTTCATTGCCGGTAATTGGGGTATGCCCGGCCGCAATGCCGACAAGGTGTTGATGCAGGTCATCATGATTGATGAGCCCATTCCAGCCATGATCGAGCAGGTAATTGGCTTCCTGGTGCTGCAAAATAACGCCGTGACGAACTTTATATAGTTTCATATTGTATCAGCGCGACGAACAAGGGGGAGCTTGCCGCTATATAATTGGAAATCCAATATAGGAAGCTTTTGTTGTTCTTTAAAAGAATTGCGGATACTAATGATAATTATACCCAAACAAAAAAGCCGGTTCGATTGAACCGGCTTCAAAAATTGGGTTATTAAATTAAACAGGAAATTGATCCTTATTGACTAACAACATTTACGTTTGCACCGAGCGTTGCACCGTTTGACAAGGTTGTTTGTAATGCTTTTGGCACATTAGTAACTTTAACGCCACTCATAATAACGTTATTGATCGGGCCCGATGTGGCACTATAGATCGATACCACACATGACGTGAAGTTGGAGACTGCACCGCCGGTTATCGTCAGGTTGCCGGGGCAGGTATCCAGCAATACCGCTAATGTGCCTGCACTGTTACCATTGAAAGTTGAATTTTTAATAATTACGCCGGTAGTTTTTTGAAGGTTCATGCCTCTTGCGCCTTTACTTGCAGTTAGCGTACAACTGTCTATATTAACAGTCTGAGTGCCGAGGTAAGCATGAACACAATCGCCGGTAGTGCCTGATATAGTTGCTTTATGGATGGTTGTATTCACGCAGCCTTTGCTGCCATCTAACAAAATACCTACGCCAACTCCGCTGGTTACAATGTCGTTTTTAGTGGCGCAAGCGTTGCAATCGGCAAATTCGATAGCTTCGAGGCTCTGACCGCTATATTTATTGGAAACCAGTGTAACATTGGTGCAAGCCACTACACTACAGCCAATAGAGCCTTGTGAGAAAGTATTGCCGCTTATTGTACTATTGCTTATCCAGCGGGTTTCCATACATTCAACCGTCCAGTTTGTGGGCATATAAGGCATCTTTAAGGTGTTGTTTGCAATGGTCCAGCCAGAGGTGACAAAAGTTGTCGCTGCTGTACTTGCGCGTATCATTACGCAACCTTGCTGGGCGGTAGCCGCAGGAAGCATGCTCCTGTCTACAACATTATTGCTGAATGTACCGCCGGTAGTATTGGCTTCAGAATCATAGTAAAAACCTATATAGCCCGTATTGGATACGGTGCAATTGGTAATAACCGGTTTATTAAATGCACCACACAATATACCGTAACTGGGAACACCGGTAACCGTCATTTTAGTAATTGAGCAATTATCGGCCAGTATGCGGATGCCTAACGCGCCGTATGCATTGGCAGCCGTGGTGTTGTCCCAGGTGCCTTTTACCGTGCCGTTAGTAACACTTGCGCCGACGGCCTGCAGTTTGATGCACCCGTTGCTGGCGCCTGTCATAATAAAGGTTGAACCATTCATGTTAAGCGCATGTGTAACAGACAACCCCGTTACATAGTAAGTTGTGTTTGCCG
>Ga0206934_1088_pt1 | contig 27259 bp, 22 predicted proteins | sample Alteio_BWOrgHeat_16_FD_152932 | JGI IMG/M metagenome (GOLD analysis project Ga0206934, IMG submission 152932) | Enriched cells from forest soil in Barre Woods Harvard Forest LTER site, Petersham, Massachusetts, United States -... | ecosystem: Environmental > Terrestrial > Soil > Temperate forest >...
CGACATTGATAATCGAACAATCGTTAGCTAAAAATATTTGAAACAAGCATAGCTGCGACAAGTTAGGAACTTGAACATACTGGGTGAGTATAAGAAGGGAAAAATTGAATATAAGTAGGCGTTAGTAGAAAGTTTTAAGATATGACGATGATAGAGACTGCAGACCGGATTAAGAGCGTAGAAGAATACTACTTCAGCAGGAAACTGGCGGAGGTACGCTCGTTGGATACCCCAGAGTTAAGAGTGATCAATCTTGGCATTGGTAGTCCCGATTTGATGCCATCACAAAATGCAATAGATGGTTTGATTGCTTCCGCGAAAGAACCCTCCAACCATGGCTATCAGAACTACAAGGGCATTCCGCAATTGCGTCAGGCGATTTCTGACTTTTATAAGAAGGTTTATCAGACAGCAATCAATTCAGAAAACGAAATCCTTCCATTGATGGGTTCAAAGGAAGGAATCATGCACATCTGTATGGCATTTGTTAATGAAGGTGATGAAGTGTTGATCCCTGATCCCGGCTATCCAACTTATGCTTCGGTGGCGAAGTTGACAGGTGCGAAAATTGTCACCTACGAAATGAAGGAGGAATTGAACTGGGGGATTGACGTAGCCGCATTGCGCAAAAAGGACTTGTCCAAAGTGAAAATCATGTGGGTTAATTTTCCGCATATGCCCACCGGTAGAATTGCATCGGGAAACGAATTGAAAGAGTTAGTGGACTTGGCGCGTGAAAACAATTTTTTGATTGTAAACGACAATCCGTACAGTTTGATCTTGAATGACAATCCTCTTAGCATTTTATCTATTGAAGGCGCCGGCGATGTTGCGCTAGAATTAAACTCATTGAGTAAATCGCATAATATGGCCGGCTGGCGCATAGGCTGGGTGGCTGGAAACAAAGAATACATTGACGCAGTGTTGCGTGTAAAGAGCAACATGGACTCAGGAATGTTCCTGGGGTTGCAACACGCAGCTGTTGAAGCCTTGAAAAATGGTGACGATTGGTTTCAAAAACAAAATTCGATTTATAGTAAAAGACAACAGGCTGCCTGCAAAATTTTGGATGAACTTGGTTGTAAGTATTCTCAAAAGCAATCAGGTTTGTTTGTGTGGGCGAAAGCACCGGATGAAATTATTGATGTGGAAAAATGGATCGATGAGATCTTACATGGCACGAAAGTGTTTATCACGCCGGGTTTTATTTTTGGCGAAACAGGAAGAAGGTTTATTCGCATTTCACTTTGCGCTACCGAGGAAAAGTTAAACGAAGCACATAAGCGAATTAAGAATTTTTTAGCCTCCTCTATAGTTTCAAATCTCAATACACTTTATAAAAAGCTATGAAAGTAACGGTGGTAGGGTTAGGTTTAATTGGCGGCTCGATGGCAATCGACTTGCGGAAAGCAGGTCTTGCAACCTCGTTGATTGGGATTGATCAGAATCCAGAGCATATCAGCAAAGCCATTGAGCTTGGATTAGTAGATAAAGTGCTCCCTGAAAATGAAGCTTTTGCTACATCAGACTTGATAATACTTGCTATTCCTGTAAATGCGATTGGTGCTTTTTTGCCATCGGTATTGGATGCCGTGAATAAAAATGCGATTGTCATTGATGCAGGCTCTACAAAAAAAATGATTTGCCAGTCAGTAGCTGGTCATTCGAAAAGAAATCAGTTTGTAGCGGCTCATCCGATTGCAGGTACTGAATATTCCGGACCGGAATCAGCGTTTCAGGGATTGTTTAGTGATAAAACGAATATCATCTGTGAACGCGATAAATCTTCCGAGAAAGCATTGGCCGTTGCTACGAAAATTTTTGAAGTCTTGGGAATGAATACCATTTTCATGGAGCCTGAAGAACACGATAAACATGTGGCATACGTTTCTCATTTATCTCACGTGAGTTCTTTTTTATTGGGTCAAACCGTGCTTGACATTGAGAAGGATGAGAAAAATATTTTTGATCTGGCAGGTAGCGGGTTTGCATCCACCGTGAGGCTGGCAAAAAGCTCGCCTGATATGTGGACACCAATATTTGAACAGAATGCCGAGTATTTAAGTCAGGCGCTTTTAGAATACATTATGCACTTACAGAAGTTTCAATATCACTTACAGAAACGAGATGCAAAAGAACTGCATAAGATTATGACTAAAGCAAATGGAATCAGACGTGTCCTAGAGAAAAATTAATTGTTATCCGTTAATCGTGTTGAAAACCGTTAGAAATTGACAGATAATGATACAAAGAAAAAGAAGAACCAATAACGATTTAAACTAATAACTGAATATGAAGAAAGGATTAGAACTGCAATCGATCAATAGCTGGATGAAGGTGAATAAACCGGTAATCATTAGTGGGCCATGCAGTGCCGAAACCGAGGACCAAATGGTAGCTACGGCCAAACAAATTGCAGCGACCGGAAAAGTGCATGCATTACGTGCCGGTATATGGAAGCCTCGCACCAGGCCAGGGCAATATGAAGGTGCTGGCGATGTAGGCTTGCAATGGCTGATGTCTGCAAAAAAAGAGACTGGTTTGCCGGTGACAACTGAAGTTGCCAATGCGGCCCATGTGGAGGCATGTTTGAAAGCTGGTGTCGACATTCTTTGGGTTGGCGCTCGCACTACCGTAAATCCGTTTTCTGTGCAGGAGATTGCTGACTCATTGAAAGGTGTTGATATTCCGGTGATGGTAAAAAATCCGGTCAATCCTGATCTCGAACTTTGGATTGGTGCACTCGAGCGACTCAACAAAGCCGGCATCACCAAGCTGGCGGCTATCCATCGCGGGTTTTCATCTTTTGAAAAAGGACCGTTTCGCAATCTGCCCATGTGGGATATTGCCATCGAATTGAAAACACGTTTTCCTGAACTGGATATTATTTGCGACCCAAGTCACATTAGTGGCAACCGCGACTTGATCGCCTTCATCTCGCAGAAGGCACTTGATCTTGACATGGCAGGTCTGATGATTGAAAGCCACATCAACCCCGATGCGGCTTGGAGCGATGCAAAACAACAAGTAACACCCGCTGCATTGGGAAAAATTATCAGTGAACTGGTGGTGCGCAAAACTTCAAGTGAAAACAAAACCTTCAAAGATACGCTCAGTGTGTTGCGCGAGCAGATTGACCACTTGGATGACGAGATCATGCAAAAGTTGGCGGCGCGGATGAAAATTTCTGAGAAAATCGGTCAGTACAAAAAGGAAAACAACGTCACTATCTTACAAGTTAATCGCTGGGAAGAAATTGTTCAAACCCGGATTGCATTATGCAAGGCGATGGGAATGAGTGAAGAATTCACTACCGATTTATTGAAACTGATTCACCACGAATCAATACAAGTGCAGACTAAGGTGATGAATCAGGCCGAGGCGAGAGTTTGATTTGTTGATAGGTTGGTATTATGAAAACTCAGGTCGAAAAACCTGATCATTTAATTTTCATCTAGAAGCCGACCGTTTGTGAAAGTCAGGTCTTTCGGCCTGACATACTCAATCTCAACCCTTCTTCAGCTTCGCCAATTGATTTTTTATGTTCTCATTCTTTGGATCCAGAGTTTGAGCATACTCATAAGTTTCAATGGATTTTTCCTTTTGCCCCGAAATCAAATAAGCTTCGCCCAAACTATCAAAACAGTTAGCAGATGTTGGGAATAAGTTTGCATTGATTTTAAAAACAGTGATCGCTTCCTGCCAATTGCCACGCATCAGCAGAACGTAGCCACAGGCATTGAGCTCGGTTTCGCGGGAGATTTTGGAATGAAGCTCCTCTGCCAAACCTCTTGCGCTTATGTTCGGATCTTTCAAGATTCCACTTTGCAACCACACAGTGATTGAAGGATATCCTTGATAATTTGACTCGTAAGGCTGGCGATCAATTATTTTCAGCAAGTCGCGCTCCAAAGATTCTTTAGGAAACTCGACTATTCGACCAACCTCTTTTTCTTTTTCATATACAATGAATGTGGGAACGCGATAAATATTCAATCCTTGCTCTTCATGCTGAGGCGACTGCTTGTAAAATGTTAAGGAATCATCAAGAGCAATCCATAGCACATTTTCCTCAGGTATGGAGAGTTCATTCAGAATTTTAGACATTCTTGGTAATTCCCTTTGACTGTCGCCACACCATGTGCCAAAAAATATTTTGACTGAGTATTTTTTTGGGTTACGACTTTTAATATGACTTAATACTTCGGTGTTAGGCGAGTATTTTTTATAACCTGGAAGATACCATGTAGCGAATGGTTCTTTCGTCAGGTCATCAATAGCACAGGTTCCTAGGAGTTTTTGTTTCGATTGCTGACAAATTCCGCTTAGGGAAAGTAACAGAAACAACAGTATAAAAGTATTTCTTCTCATGGGTTTTGGTTTTTCTCAAAACTAAAACCAGGAGAGACGAGAGCATGTTAACTAAAGCCCAATGATTTCTCAATCAATTGTTAAAACGATTTGCTCAGTTAAAAACCGAGAAGGGCAAAGCTGATAAGTACCAGAATTATTGGGCCGGATGCAATCAGCATCTAGTTGATCACCTTTACTCGCACAGCGCTCAGACCTTTGGGTCCGCGCTCTACCTCAAAAGCTACTTTGTCGTTTTCTTTGACCGCAGTGGTAAGCGCGTTGATGTGAACGAAAATGCTTTCCTGTGATTTTAAATCTTTAATAAATCCGTAGCCCTTCGATTCATTGAAAAAAGTAATCTTGCCTGTGCGGAAAGCGTCGGCAGGGTCGTCTGCTACGTTGTTACGGGCACCTAAAACGATGTCTTCGGCTTTTATCACTTTCTTTCTGAGGGGATCGGGCGGGGTGGATGTTATATTCCCGTATTCATCTACGTAGGCCATCATGTCTTCCAGGCTGCTGCCTGTTTTTGCGTTGGCCTTGCGCTCTTCTTTGCGCTGTTCTTTTTCTTTTCTTTTTTGAAGCTTTCTCTTTTCAGTCTCTTTTTTGCTAAATGTCTCTTGTGATTTGGCCATAGTTAATTTTGATTCCTTTGAATTTGGTTAAAATGTTTTCCTGGTTGATGAAATATGATTGCTCAAGTATTTGCTTCGTTTGTTTTGATAGCCAAGTCTGCGGTGCCGCACTTGCCACAGCCGGAGGCACACGAACTTTTGGACTGGAAAGACTTATAAACCAGCCTGCCCAGATAAACTATGGCAACCCCCGATACAAGCACCAAAAGCAGCTGTTGAAACATGATGTAAAGTTACGGATAAATTCATTTAGAGTCTTTTTTAATTTCTTCCCCTCAAAACAAGTGTTGTAGATTGATTTTTCAACAGATTTAATAACTAACAATTGTAAGCGCAGAATTTTTTATTGATTAAAATTAGGAAGCACAACCTGGAACTGATTACTTCGTCATATCAAATGCAAAAGCAACCCGCCATATCAACATTTTTCTTCATTGGTAACACCGTTGCATTCATTTCTATTTTAGTGATTACTACAATCACTACCATTACGGGGTAGCCCGTCTGCATCATCATATCGCCCCAATACATTTATGCTGTTTCCAGGAAGCAGCCTCTGAATTCTGATTTTTGATTTCAATCAATTCAACATTACTGTAATGAAAATTTTAAAATTTGGCGGCTCATCCGCTGCCAATCCCGAACGAATTAAATCCATCATCGAAATTGTAAAACCGTATTTGCAAAATGATGTGGCCGTTGTGTTTTCTGCTTTTGGAGGAGTAACCGATCTACTGATTCAACTGAGTGGGCTGGCGCTGGAAGGCAACATTGAGTATAAACAAAAATTGGAGCAACTGGAAAAACGTCATCTGGATGCCGTACGTGAACTCACCACCGTGGCTACGCAGAGCAGCATACTCGCTCAGGTGAAGATTCAGATCAATGAACTGGAAGATGTGCTTCATGGAATTTTTCTTGTTAAAGAGAGGACTCCGCGCACGCTTGATTACATTATGAGTTTTGGCGAGCGGTTGTCGGCCTACGTAATTAGCGAAGCATTTAAAGACAAAGGGTTAGCAGTTGAGTACCTTGATTCACGCAAAGTAATTCGCACCGACAATCAGTTTGGTCATGCTAAAGTTGATTTTGAAATAACGCACAAACTTATTCGTGATCATTTCAAGCATCATACTGACGTACAAATCATCACCGGCTTCATAGCTACCTCCGAAAGTGGAGAAACCACAACACTTGGACGCAGCGGATCGGATTACACAGCCGCAATTTTTGCAGGAGCGTTGCAGGCATCTACATTGGAAATATGGACGGATGTGGATGGCATGATGACTGCAGATCCGCGATTAGTGAAAAAAGCATTTACGGTGCCGCAGATGAGTTATGAAGAAGCGATGGAGCTTTCTCACTTTGGCGCTAAAGTGATTTTTCCTTCTACCATGCAACCCGCAATGGCGAATCGAATTCCGATTTGGGTAAAAAATACTTTTAATCCTTCTGGTGTAGGTACATTGATCAGTGCAGATTCTGTGAACGGAAAGCTGATCAAAGGAATCTCATCTATGAATAATATCAGTTTGCTCAATATTCAGGGCAGCGGACTTCTTGGAGTGGTTGGAGTTTCGATGCGGTTGTTCTCAACATTAGCCAAAGAAAAGATAAATGTCATTTTGATCAGTCAGGCTTCATCAGAACACTCTATTTGTATTGCCATAGAAGGAGATTCTGCAGCAAGAGCAAAGACGGCTATTGAAAAAGAATTCGTTCACGAAATAAAAGATGAATTGATAGATGAAGTGAAAGTGCAGCAAGGTCTTTCTATCATCGCAGTGGTAGGCGACGGAATGAAACATCATCCGGGTACGAGCGGCAGGATGTTTAGTGCCCTTGGCAAAAACGGTGTGAACGTTGTTGCAATTGCGCAGGGATCATCGGAGAGGAATATTTCTACCGTTATACAACAAGCCGATGTATCCAAAGCGCTTAACGCGTTGCACGATGCATTCTTTTTATCAGACAGAAAAACGGCAAACGTATTTCTGGTAGGAACAGGACTGATCGGCACTACGCTTATTAATCAGGTGAAGGATCAATTTCAAAGACTCTCTGATCATAATAAATTGGAAGTTAAGGTAGTAGGAATCGCTAATAGTAAAAGAATGTTGTTTGATGAGAATGGCCTTTCATTGAAAAATTGTCTTTCAGCAATGAAAGAAATCGGCGAACCGATGAACTTGGCTGACTACGTTGAAAAAATGATAATGCTCAATTTGCCCGGCAGCACTTTTGTTGATTGTACATCAAGCATAGAAGTTGCCGGTCGTTACGAATCCATCCTTGATGCCAATATTTCAATTGTAACTCCAAACAAGAAAGCGAACTCAGGCCCATTCCATAATTATAGAAAGTTGAAAGAGCTTGTGCAAAAGAAAGGCGTTCGCTTTTTATATGAAACTAATGTTGGTGCCGGACTTCCCGTAATTAATACGCTGAATGATTTATTGCTTAGCGGCGATAAAGTAATTCGTATCGAAAGTGTGCTGAGCGGAACATTGAATTTTATCTTCAGTGCCTTTACAAAGGGTAAAAAATTTAGTGAAATAGTTTCAGAAGCAAAAGCAAGAGGATACACAGAACCAGATCCGCGAGATGACTTGAGCGGAGTAGATGTTGCGCGCAAAATTCTGATTCTGGCACGCGAAGCCGGAGTAGCGCTGGAGTTGGAAGATATTCAAATTGAAAACCTTGTGCCTGAAAGTTGCCGCGATGAGATGAGTGCGGATGATTTTCTGCTCAAACTGAAAGAGCATGACTCCTACTTCAACAAACTTTTGGACGCAGCAGAAGCTAAAAACGAAAAACTCCGATACGAAGCTATACTGGAAAATGGCAAGGCATTTGTAAAACTTGCAACTGTTGCCAAGGATCATCCTTTTTATTCTCTATCAGGAAGCGACAATATTATTTTGCTCACCACCGAGCGCTACCACGACAGGCCCATGGTGATACGCGGACCCGGAGCCGGCGCAGAAGTGACCGCTGCCGGAGTGTTTGCCGATATTATCCGGATTGGAAATTATGCAAACTAAATGCAAGAGCTATGAACAGTAACACGAAAAGTATAAAAGCTTTTGCTCCGGCATCAATCGGTAATGTGTCGTGTGGCTTTGACGTATTTGGTTTGGCAGTCCAAGCTCCTGGTGATGAAGCAATTGTTTCGCTTACAGGTTCAAAATCTGTAATTGTAAAAGCAGTCATTGGTGATGATGGACGATTGCCGTTAGATGCAAATCAAAATACGGCCGGAGTAGCAGTGATTGAATATCTGAAATCGATTGGTAGCAATCAAGGTGTTGAAATTACACTTTATAAAAACTTGCCGCTGGGAAGTGGTATGGGCTCAAGTGCGGCAAGTGCTGTGGCGGCTGTAGTTGCCATCAATCACTTAATGAGTGAACCGCTTAAGAGGGAACAGCTTTTGCCTTTTGTGATGGAGGCCGAGAGAGTTGCGTGCGGTTCAGCTCACGCCGACAATGCTGCGCCCAGCCTTCTTGGTGGATTGATTTTGATTCGCCATAACGAACCGCTTGATATCGTCAGCATTCCTACTCCAAAAGAATTAGTGTGCGTACTTGTTCATCCACACATTGAAGTGAAAACCAGAGATGCTCGTCAGGTTTTAAAAACTTCTTTGTCGTTGAAAGATGGTATAACCCAATGGGCAAACACGGCTGCACTCGTGGCCGGCATGATGAAAGAAGATTACGAACTCATCGGCCGCTCATTAGTTGACGTGGTGGTTGAGCCTTTGCGGTCTGTGCTTATTCCTGGATTTGACAAGATCAAAAAAGCTGCGGTAGAAAATGGCGCATTGGGTTGTGGCATCTCAGGTTCGGGCCCAACTCTTTTCTCTTTATGTAAAGGAATGGAGAATGCACAGCGAGCCGGAGCAGCGATGCAACATGAATTTGTAGACATCAATCTTGAAAGTGAAATTTATATCTCAGAAGTAAATCGAAGAGGAGCTTATTTAATCGAAACATAGAAATGAAATATTACAGCACTAACAATACCAACCACCTTGTCGGCCTGCGAGAAGCAGTATTGAATGGACTTGCTCCTGACAATGGGTTATACATGCCAGAAAGAATTCCGGCCTTCCCTGAAGTTTTTTTTTCGTCACTGCCGCAAAAATCATTTCGGGAAATAGCTTTTGCAGTTGCCAACGCTTTTTTGTCAGGCGATATAGATGAAGATCAGTTGAGGAAAATTATTGAACATACAATCTCGTTTGACGCACCGCTTGTAGAAATCGAAGAGAATGTTTTTTCGTTGGAATTATTTCATGGGCCTACCTTGGCATTCAAAGATTTTGGTGCACGCTTCATGTCGCAAGTGCTTGGATATTTTGCCGGGCAACAAGAAAAAGAAATTGTGATACTCGTAGCTACGTCTGGCGATACCGGAAGTGCAGCGGCCAATGGTTTTCTTGGAGTCGCGGGAACAAGAGTCGTTGTTCTTTATCCGTCTGGGAAAGTAAGTGAGATTCAGGAAAAGCAATTCACAACGTTGGGTAACAATATTATCGCACTGGAAGTGAGCGGAACTTTTGACGATTGCCAGGATCTGGTAAAACAAGCATTCTTAGATCGTGAGCTAAAAGATAAATTCTTTCTCACGTCAGCAAACTCTATTAATATATCGCGGCTTATCCCACAAATGTTTTATTATTTCTATGCGTGGTCGAGAATGGAACATAAAGACAAAATAATTTTCTCAGTACCAAGCGGAAATTTTGGAAACCTCACTGCCGGTCTCATTGCAAAACGGATGGACTTACCTATTCATCATTTCGTGGCCGCAACAAATATCAACGACGCAGTTCCTCAGTATCTCGATTCAAAAAAATTTACACCCAAGCCGTCAGTTACTACCATCAGCAATGCAATGGATGTGGGCAACCCCAGCAATTTTGCACGGATGCTAGATTTGTATCATCATGACTTTGAAAAACTTTCAAGTGACATTACCGGCTATTCATTTACTGATGATGAAACGAAAAAAGCGATGAACGATGTTTATAGAAATTCAGACTACATACTCGACCCTCACGGTGCAGTTGGTTATTTAGGCTTGAAGAGATATCAATCCAAATATTCAAAAAGTGCTGGCGTATTTTTAGAAACAGCACATCCGGCGAAATTTTTAGAAACTGTAAGTCAGACGCTAAAACAACCCGTCGAAATTCCGGAGTTGCTAAAAAACTATTTGCTGAAAGAAAAAAAGACGATCAATGTGTCATCTGAATTTGCTGACTTCAAAAAAATATTATTGCAGATTCTTTATTAAAAATGCCAGCTACCAAACACTTGTCAGTAAAACTTTTTCAAATATTCGTTGATGGTTGACAGAACTTCACGCATATTAGCACTTGCATATTGATTCATTGATTTCATACGAAATTATCATTGAACAAGGCCGCCTCGCTCCGACATACCGGTGCGGGGCGGTTTTGTTTTGAATAGAACAGAACGAACTAACACTTGTTTAACAGGCATGAGCAAACCAAAAACTCTTTTTGATAAAATTTGGGACAAGCACATTGTAAAAAGCGCTGACGGTTATCCGGATGCTTTGTTTATCGACCGCCATTTTATTCATGAAGTCACTAGTCCGCAAGCATTTGATGGTTTGAAAAAACGCGGACTAAAAGTTTTTAATACCTCACGCACCACTGCCACCGCTGATCATAATGTGCCAACCAAGGATCAGCATCTCCCTATCAAAGAAGCATTGAGCCGTCATCAGGTAGAGACACTGCGAAATAACTGTAAAGAATTTGGCGTAGACCTTTATGATCTTGGTCATCCGTATCAAGGCATCGTTCATATTATTGGGCCTGAGCTTGGCTTGACTTTGCCAGGCATGACTATTGTTTGCGGCGACAGTCATACGTCCACGCATGGAGCTTTTGGCAACATTGCTTTTGGTATTGGCACAAGCGAAGTAGAGCAAGTGCTTGCTACACAATGTGTGTTGCAATACCGACCGAAAACCATGAAGATTGAAATCAATGGCACGTTAGGCCATGGTGTGGTGAGCAAAGACATTATTCTTTATATCATTTCAAAAATCTCTGCCAGTGGTGCCACTGGCTTTTTTGTTGAATACGGTGGCGATACAATTCGCAATCTTTCAATGGAGGCACGCATGACTATTTGCAACATGAGCATTGAGATGGGCGCGCGTGGCGGACTGATAGCACCTGATGAAATCACATTCGATTATATCAAGGGAAGAAAATTTGCTCCGCAAGGAAAAGCATTTGACGAAACTGTGGAAAGATGGAAGGAGCTGACAACCGATGAAGGCGCGAATTATGACAAGGTATTGAAATATAATGCCGCTGACATTGCTCCGATGATTACGTATGGCACCAATCCGGGCATGGGGATGAAAGTTACCGATCGGATTCCTACCGTGGAAGAATTGAAAGAGATAAGCGAGCAAACGTCCTTCAAAAAATCATTGGACTACATGGGGCTCGAACCCGGTTCGCAATTGTTGGGCAAAGCAATAGACTATGTTTTCATTGGCAGTTGCACAAACGCACGCATTGAAGATTTGCGTTTGGTGGCCGGCATGGTAAAAGGGAAAAGGAAAGCAGGTAATGTTCAAGTATGGGTAATTCCCGGCTCGAAGCAAGTTGAAGCACAGGCAAAGAAAGAAGGCCTCGATAAGATTTTTGAAGCTGCTGGTTTTGAATTGAGAAGTCCGGGATGTTCGGCTTGCCTGGGAATGAATGAAGATAAAGTGCCTGCTGGAAAATATTGTATCAGCACATCAAACAGAAATTTTGAGGGAAGACAAGGGCCAAAGTCCAGAACGTTTTTGGCGAGTCCGCTAAGCGCAGCTGCGGCAGCGATTACAGGTAAGGTAACAGATGTAAGAGAGTTAATTAGTTGATGGATGAAGGAGAAATTTATTCAAATAAAATCGACAGGTGTTCCGTTGGCAGTAGAAAATATTGACACCGATCAGATCATTCCTGCGCGCTTTTTGAAAGCAACTACACGCGAAGGTTTTGGAGATAACTTATTTCGCGATTGGCGTTACGATGCAGAGAATAAGCCTGTCAGCAATTTTGTATTGAATGATGCAACCTATTCGGGAAAAATTTTGGTGGCCGGGAAAAATTTTGGTTGCGGAAGTAGTCGCGAACATGCCGCATGGGCTATTTATGATTTTGGTTTCCGTGTAGTGGTATCAAGTTTCTTTGCCGACATTTTTAGAAACAATGCTTTAAACAATGGATTGCTTCCGGTGGTGGTTACTGATAATTTCTTGCGAAATATTTTTTAAGGCCATAGAACAAAATCCGAAAACAGAAATTACGATTGATCTTCAAGACCAAATCATTTCTTTCAATACTGAAAAGGAAAATTTTGAAATCAATGCCTATAAAAAAATATGCATGACGAATGGATACGATGATATCGATTATTTATTGAGCCTGACAGAAGAGATTAAAGAATTTGATTTAGTTAATAGTTGATCACTATCTCGATTAACCAATAACGAATAACGATTTATAGATGAAGAGAAAAATTGTAATACTGCCCGGAGATGGAATCGGAAAAGAAGTAACAGCCGAAGGACGAAAGGTACTGGAGGCTATTGCCAAAAAATTTAATCATCAGTTTGAATTCGAAGAAGCATTGATCGGTCATGAAGCTATAGAAGCGACCGGCGATTCGCTCCCGGAATCTACTTTAACAAAACTGAAAAACTGTGATGCCATTTTGTTCGGAGCAGTAGGTCATCCGAAATATGATAATGACCCAACACTAAAAGTACGGCCCGAGCAAGGATTATTAAAAATGAGAAAAGAACTTGGCCTGTATGCCAATCTTCGCCCGATAAAATTGTTTAACGAGTTATTGGAAGCATCGAGTATCAAACCAGAAATCCTGAGAGGCAGTGACATTCTTTTTTTTCGCGAACTGACAGGCGATGTTTATTTCGGCGAGAAGGGGAGGAGGGATGAAGGTAAGACTGCCTATGACCTTATGATCTATCAAAAGTTTGAGATCGAACGAATTGCAAACAAGGCTTTCCAAGCGGCCAGAACCAGAAAGAAGAAAGTAACATCAGTAGATAAAGCAAATGTACTTGAGAGCTCACGGTTGTGGCGCGAGACAGTTCAGGAAATAGGTAAGCAATACCCCGACATCCAATTGGAGCATTTGTTTGTAGACGCAGCCGCGATGAAACTCATTCAAAACCCCCGAAGCTTTGATGTAGTGCTCACAGGAAATTTATTTGGTGATATACTTACAGATGAAGCCTCACAGATTGCAGGTTCGATGGGTATGCTGGCCTCTGCATCTGTTGGAGATACAGTGGGATTGTATGAACCCATTCACGGTAGTGCCCACGACATCACCGGAAAAGGGATAGCCAATCCGCTCGCTTCAATTTTGTCTGTGGCACTCATGCTTGATATTTCTTTCGAATGGAAAGAAGAATCGGAGGCTGTGATTAAAGCGGTAGAACAAACATTGAGAGAAGGCTATCGCACAGTTGATATTGCTGCAACAACCACCGAAAGAGAAAAGATTTTAACCACCAGAAAAATGGGTGAGAAAATAGTACATCAACTGAATGCTGTAAGGGAATTTGACGCAACGGCAGTTCAAATAGCATCCTTCATTGCATCTGTAAGTTAAGTAACAGTAGAGCCGACAACGACCAACTGAAAATATATGGCACAAAAAATTCAAATCTTCGATACTACTCTTCGCGATGGCGAGCAAGTGCCCGGCTGTCATTTGAAGACTGAAGAGAAAATAGTTATAGCACGCGAGCTTGAAGCTTTGGGTGTTGATGTAATTGAGGCAGGCTTTCCGATTTCCAGTCCCGGTGATTTCCTTTCGGTTGTTGAAATTTCGAAAGCTGTGAAAGAAACCACAGTTTGCGGACTGACACGTGCCAAAAAGGAAGACATCGATGTGGCAGCTGAGGCATTGCATCATGCGAAGCACGGACGCATTCATACTGGCATCGGGTCGAGCGATGTGCACATCAAACATAAATTCAAATCAACACGCCAACAGGTTTTAGAACAAGGCGTGTGGGCTGTTCAATATGCTAAAAGCAAAGGCTTTGAAGTTGAATTTTATGCTGAAGATGCCGGCCGAGCTGATCTCGCCTTTCTTGCTCAAATGACTGAAGCCGTAATCGCTGCAGGCGCTTCTGTTGTAAATATTCCAGACACCACCGGTTATTGCTTGCCACATCTTTACGGCAAACGTATTCAATACTTGTTCGAAAATGTAAAAAACATTGATAAGGCGATCATCTCTGTACATTGTCACAACGACCTCGGACTCGCAACAGCTAACACAGTGAGCGGAGTAATCAACGGAGCCCGGCAAGTGGAAGTAACTATCAATGGTATAGGCGAACGTGCAGGCAACACTTCACTTGAAGAGGTGGCGATGATATTTCAAGTTCATCAGGATCTTGGCTTCAGCAGTGGAATCAAACCTGAAAAAATTTATGCGCTCAGCAAATTGGTGTCAGGTATGATGCACATGCCTGTTCAAGCCAATAAAGCGATTGTGGGTGCCAATGCATTTGCACATTCATCGGGTATTCATCAGGATGGATTTTTGAAGCACTCAGAAAACTACGAGATTATCAATCCTGCGGCAGTAGGTGTACCGTCTTCATCCATCGTGCTCACAGCACGTAGTGGCAGGGCAGCACTTAAACATAGAATGGAGTTGCTAGGTTATCATTATGAAGGCGAAGACCTCAATACATTATACGAAAACTTTTTGTTGCTGGCCGATGAAAAGAAAGAGGTAAAAGACGAAGACCTTATGGTGCTGGCTGTGAACTTGCCGGTGCTGGTGAAATAAAATAAAATTTGTGGGACCTGTGGGATTCGAACCCACGACCCCTACCCTGTCAAGGTAGTGCTCTAAACCAGCTGAGCTAAGGCCCCAAGCCCCAAAAATAAAAAAGGTTGCCCTTTTATCGCAACTTACCTGCTGTTTTGTCAATTAATCTTTTTTCTTTGTAATTGATATGAGGGGGGTTTTTACATATTTTTTTCTATTCGCAGTTTTTGCAAGCTGGGGTAAACCCAATCCCGATAGTATTGCAGTCAGCAAGATAAATTCGAAAGCCTTCAAGTATTTTTTATATAAGCCTGATTCGGCAATCACTTTAGCCAATACAGCCATAGCGATGGCAGAAAAGAAAAACTTCACGTTTCAGGCAGCCTTCGGATATTTTGTTCTCTCCAAAGCCAATTGGGCAAAGGCCAATTATTTATTGAGCATTCACTACGGCTTTAAAGCATTAAGAATTTATGAAAATACCAATCACATCTACCACTGGGGGCAGTGCAATCTCGCCATTGCCCGCACATTCATCGATCTGAGAAATCTTGATCAGGCGAAGACTTATATAGACAAGGCTTTTTTGCTGGCCTCAAAAAATCATGACATGCGCCTGCGCGCAGAAGTGTACAGAGAAAAATCGTTTTTGTTGATTGAACAAGGTCGTTATGACTCTGCGCTCTATTTCAGCAACGAAGGGATAAAATTATTTGAGGCAAGAAAGGATACGCTCAATGCAAGTATTCTCTATGGCCGCAACACCCGGATTTATTTAATTCTGAAAAAATATAAGGAAAGCTTTGTGTTCTGTAAAAAAGCGACGTTGATGGATAGCCTTTCAAACAACCGCAGGGCGCTCGGTATTACCTATTGCATGACCGCGGAGATTTATTACGGCCTTCACAAAAACGATAGTGCACTTATCTTTCTTAAGAAAAGCATTCCGGTAAACCTGGAGATTAGAAATCTTCATAACATGATCAGGACGCATCAACTAATGTCGAAAATTTTCGAAGAGAAAGGCGACCCTATAAATTCGATACGCCACATGAAACTGGTGAGCGTTTACAAAGACAGCCTTTACGATAGAGAGAGAAATGGACAGATTCAGGAAATGCTGGCACACTATGAAACAGAAGGCAAGGAAAAAACAATTCGAGCGCTCGAAAGCGAAAATATGCAGGCGAGACAAAAGGCCCGCAATCGCGAACTAGTGATAATCATTTTTGCAGTGGCAGTGGTCTTTCTGGGCTTGTTATCATTCCTATTCTGGAGGATGCGTCAGTTTCAGGCCAAAGCGAACACGCTGAAGTCAAAACTATTCTCAGTCATTAGCCATGACCTTCGGGGGCCAATTAAAAATCTTCAGGCCTTGCTGGATTTGCTGACTAAGGAATATATAACGCCAGCAGAATTTAAAGAGGAGTCAGCCAAATTGAAATCAAGCCTCAATGTTTCACAACGAACCCTTGAGAATCTTTTGAACTGGTCGCTCAGCCAAATGGAAGGTATTCGCACCGTGCAGACTGCTTTCAATATCAATGCAGTGGTTGATGATGTGGTTCATCTGGCAAGGGAGACAGCGTCCCGAAAAAATATTTTGATTGATGTAAAAACCGATGGCTTATTGCTGGTGAAGGCCGATGTGAACCAGGTAAACCTCATCCTGCGCAACCTCATACATAATGCTATTAAGTTTTCTCCTCCTCAAAGCCATGTGACGGTGCAGACTAGTAGAGGTGACAGATTTTGCACCGTGATCATCGAAGATCTTGGCATTGGTATGACCAATGATGAGGTGCAAATGATTTTGAGCTCAAATGAATACTTCACCAAGCCCGGCACGGACAAAGAAAAGGGAACAGGGCTAGGATTGCATCTCTGCAAGGATTTTATAAAACGGAATGGGGGAGATTTTTCAATTACCAGCAAGGCCAATCAGGGTACTCAAGTAACCTTTACTTTGCAGTTGGCTTAACCGACAAATCCTATCTTTTTGTGACTTCCATCGCAAAATGGTTTGTTACCCGATGAGCCACAACGGCAAAAGGCAGTGACATTATTCTTTTTTGTAATTATGCCATCGTTATTTTTGATGCTCACATTGCCATACACCAGCAGCGGCCCGTTTGGAGAAGTTTCTACAATTGTTTCTGCCTCCACATTTACTTCCTCATTGCTCTTCTGATTCAGGTAGTAACTCAATGCACCCGACGGGCATCTTTTTACTTGTTCCACGATTTTTTCCGAAGACGATTTCTCCATTGTGATCCACGGAAGTTCTTGCGGATGAAATACTTCGCCCAATCCTTTAAAGCAGATGGCCGAATGAATACACAAGCCGGGTTTCCACACGATGGTCACTTCGCCATTGGTGTATTTTTTTGTGATGTCTTTCATGGCATTTCGGTTTTGATTTCGATTGGGTTGGTCAACGTTCTGTGCACAGGGCATGCATTGGCAATTTGTAGCAAACGCGCTCGCTGAGTCTCATCGATTTCTCCTTCCACATACACATGGCGCAGGAACACTGTTGTCTTATTAATTATCTCTTCGTTAATCTCGACCCTGATTTTTTCCACGGGCCACCGCTTGCGGTCGGCATACATACGCAAAGTTATTGCCGTGCACGAAGCGAGCGACATCATCAGAAATTCGCCAGGCCCCGGACCTAAGTTCTTTCCGCCTACTTCTTCGGGCTCATCAGCGATCAGCCTGTGAACTGTAGAAATCATTTCTGTGCGGTAATGATCTTTGCCAATCGATGCTATTATCATTTTTAGAAGGATTGATTCATTACAAATTCACTTTGTAAATATCGCATTCGCGGAGATAACTCACGTTCTTGCAATGGTAGCGGCAATTGTTGCGGATCTCCCGGATAGCCGATTGCCATCACTACACCCAAATCGAAGGTTTCTGGTACGTTCAAGTTTTGCCGTAACCGGTTGTGGTCAAAGCCACCCATCTGATGAACGTTTAGTCCAAATTGTGTTGCTTGCAGTGTCAAGAAAGCATTGGCTGTCCCTACATCGTATTTAGCAGAGCCATTGAGCTGGTCATTCTTTAAAAATCTTTTTCGCGATAAGCTCACGACAAGTAGTGGCGCCTCTTTTGCCCATGTCTTATTATTATCATTAAGACTATCAAAAATTTTGTGCCAAAGCTCTTCCTGATGGGCAGTAGCGTACACATATACCCACGGCTGCTCATTGACACTTGACGGAGCCCATCGCGCTGCTTCAAAAAGCGATTTTATTTTTTCAGGCTCTATTAATTTACTGATGAATGCCCTTCGGCTTCTCCGGCTTTTGATGATTTCTAAAACTTCCGATTCAAATTCTGCTGAGGCTTGCATGATAAATCATTTTTGGTACCTACAACAAGTAAATGGGAATTCGGTTCATTAACAATCTCCGGTACAAACCACTGGCCAATGGTTAAATGTGGTCGCCTTAATTCATGGGTACGTTTACGTGACGTTCTGCATGGTAAGACGAACGTACGAGCGGGCCGGCCTCCACATATTTTAATCCGCGCTTTAGCCCTTCCTGTTTATACATTTCAAAAGTATCGGGGTGTATGAATTCGGCTACCTCAAGATGCATTTTGGTGGGCTGCAAATATTGACCTAGCGTAAGTATCATCAATCCATTGGCGGCAAGATCGTCCATCGCCTTGAAAACTTCTTCTTTTGTTTCGCCCACGCCCAGCATGATACCGCTCTTGGTCCGTTTCCCCGCTTCGCGTATGCGCTTGATTTGCTCGAGGCTCCGTTCGTATTTAGCCTGTGGCCGCACGATACGATACAGACGCCCGACGGTTTCCATGTTGTGACTCACCACTTCTTGTCCGCCGGCAATCATTCGTTCGAGTGCGTCCCAGTTTCCTTTGGTATCTGGGATCAAAGTTTCGATGGTGGTATCGGGGCTTTGCTGCTTGGTTTGCACCACAGTTTGGTACCAGACCTCAGCACCGCGGTCTTTCAGTTCATCGCGGTTTACCGAGGTGATCACCGCATGTTTTACGCCCATCAGTTTGATTGCATCGGCTACCCGCCTTGGTTCGTCCATGTCATATTCTGTCGGACGGCCAGTGGCTACGGCACAAAAAGTACAACTACGTGTGCAGATGTTGCCTAAAATCATAAACGTGGCAGTGCCGGCTCCCCAACATTCGCCCATATTCGGGCAATTCCCGCTTTCGCAGATGGTGTGCAGCTTATTTTCGTCTACCAGTTTGCGCACCTTGGCATACTCAGGGCCAACAGGCAATTTTACCCGTAACCAATCCGGTTTGCGTTTTTTGATTTCTTCCTTAGATATGACAGGCAGTTCGATCATTCCGTTTCGTTAATAGCTAACTGATAAACCAATACCAATTAAGCCTTTAACCAAATTATTTCCCAATGAGTTCTTTGTATTGCGCAGCTGATAAAAGGTCATTAACCTCTGCAGAATTTTTGATGGTTAATTTTATCATCCAGCCGTCTTTATAAGGATCGCTGTTTACTTTTTCAGGGGCTGTCTCAAGTGATTTATTGAATTCAATGATCTTTCCACTTAGTGGCAAGAACAAATCCGAAACCGTTTTTACAGCTTCTACTGTGCCAAACACATCGTGTTGAGCCAGTTCCTGACCGGCAGTTGAGACATCTACATAGACGATATCGCCAAGTTCGCCTTGAGCAAATTCAGTTATGCCAACGGTAGCGGTGTTACCTTCAATTTTTACCCATTCGTGGTCTTTGGTGTACTTCAATTCTGCAGGAATATTCATAAAATGATATTTAGAGCGCCAAAGATAATAGTAAATCGTAAACCATTTATGTGGCTTATAATAGACTTCTTGCTCTCTAAATTGGTAAGAATTACTGCGATAAATTGAAGACGAGCTTAAATCCACCTTTGGTGGTAGCCCTGAAATAGGAATTGGAAACCAGCGGGGTGTTAGTTGTGCGCTCTATATAAAACTGCAATTGCAATTTCTTATTGATGACATAGTTAATATTGGGTCGTAGCTGGAAGTTGATATTTCCGTTTGTTACCGTACTTCCCTCGTCCATCCTTCGCTGAATAGTTTGATTGCTAGTAACGCCCATCGTGAGCCGGAAAGTAATGTCATTTTTTAACGTAATAATCCGCCCCTGATCGCGGAACGGAAGACGCATATTGTTTTTTGTAAAGCCCATCTCCAGCGACCAGTCTTTTCCATTCACTTCTGTAATCTGCGCATTGGACACACTAAGTGAAACGTCGCGTTTGGTTTTGTAATTGAATGTGAGGCTCAGCTTACTCTTGGTTTTTACACTAATGCCGATGAGTGGTGCAAAAGTTTCACTGATAAGCACCTGACTGATTACGTACACGGGCACCAACTGTTTGCTGGTGGTATCGGTTTGAGATGCCACAAAATGACCACTGGCATTATAATTTTCAACATTATTGGCGAGACTCAATTGCGAGAAGCTATTGTACAAGAGTGAGTTGGAGTAATTAAGTACCGAATACGATGACGTGTAGGCATGACTTATTGTAACCGAAGTAAAAATGTCTTTGAAGAAATCAAGTTTATTCAACCCATTGTAGTCCACGCGCCAGTTGGGCAATGGAATAGCGGGGAATGGTGAGAGGCCAACGGTGTTTGCCGATTTGCCAGAGTAAGCCGCAATGAATGCCGGTATCAATACATCCTGCGATTGGCCATCATAAGATGCACCGGTAAAACTATTGAACCTCTTTTGGATGATGCCTGTGTTTTTAATGAATTGGCTAAAGACATCTGAATTTAAAGCATTGTTGTTTTTGAATGCTGTGCCCACGGAAATGAATGAGATTTTATATGAACCACTCCGCGATGGGCTAAGGTCAGAAAAATCAAAGTTGGAGCCGTTGCCCGAAACATCTTTGAAAATTTCCTGAAAAGAAGAATTGGATGTTTTCTTGGCATCCAGTTGTATTTTAAGATCCATCGACGGCTCAAGGTTAGCACGCAAGCTGAGGTCCTTGGTTTGGTTTTGACTAAAAGGCGTAGTCAGGTTTTTATTGTGCGTGATCCATCCGTTTTGGGCAGCTCTGTGCGCAATAGTTGGATCTTGCTGCCCCAAAATAAAACCAATTCCAGGTGCCATCCACGATTGGTCGAGGCCGAACAGTTTTGGTGTTGGAGTGAAGCCAGGCAATATAGTGCCTTGTGAAATTGTGTAAGTTCCATTAATGCTGCGCAGCGACATAATCAGCCGGGTCAATCCCTTCAACAGCCTTAGTTCTGGCGGATGCGGAAGTGTATCTGCTTTAGCAAGTCGCGCTCGTTCCACCGGATTTCTTGGCGGAGGGGGCGGTGGTGGCTTTGGAGTATTAATATTTTTGAGAAAGCCTATTTTGTTATACAGCTTCACGATATCAAGCTTACCGGTGTATCCCTGATTCTGCGTATTCTGTATGATGTTTCCCATTTTAAGGCTGTCTACAGTTTCCAGCGGACCTGCTCTCCAGTTGTAACCCACATTGTATCGATATTCGGCACCAATCCAGTTGGTCATCGGAAACTTATCAAATGGCAGCGTATAATTCGCAGTAACATTTTGCTCAAAATATTTCATCCGCCCGAGCCTCTTCAGGTTATTAATTATAGTGTCACGCTTTTGCTTGGAGTCGATGTCTCCATTGGGTTCATCGATGATTGCGTTTACCGTGGCGTTATAATCCAGCTTTAATGATTTCGTCAATGACCAACTGGCGGTGTAGTAGCGATTGAAAACGAAGAACTTTTGAAAGTTGGGAGCCGTATTGCTCGTCGTTGGGTCGGTATTGCGATACGCGATTTTTGAAAACGAACGCTGCAGTTCGCCCCGCACCGAAATACTGGTGGGCATCGGGTTGAAATTAAAATCCTTGGCAAGCTGCAGGTATTTTGAAGAAACAAATTTTACCTCCTTGAGCGGCTGAAATCCTTTGAACTTGGACTGGAACTGCCAGGCTACAGCGCCTTTCACATTGCGTTGTGTATTTTGAATGAGATTAAAATTGTGCTGGTTTGCTTCGGTGTAAGAATACGTGAATGAAAAATTCTCAATATCATACAAGTGGCTTTTGGCCTCCTTGCTCAGCTTCGTTTTTCGTACGTTGGTAAAATTTAAACTTCGCCTCGATGATCGGTCTTGTATCGTTTGGAGATAGGCCTTTCGATCGGCATCGGAGTTCAGTGCCTGCAGTGCAGCTGCTATCCGCAAGTCAGGGTTAGCGGGGTCATACTTTGGGTCGATGATTATACTTTCATAACTAAAATACATAGGTATTTTCAATCCCGATTTACGTGGTAATAATTTTTCAAGACTAAGATTGCCCGAAATATCAAATTGATTAGTGTTGCTCCGGGCTCGTTCTGAGATCTTCGACTGCACGCCACCGTAACCAAATCCAAGATGGCGGAATGACCCGGTAACTGTACCTAAATCGGCGAGTTTAGAATTAACAACCACATTGGCAGCCCACCCGGGTGTCTGATCGAAATCAGTGAGACGAAGTTCGTCTGCCCACATACAAACATCAAAAGAACTACCGTCGCTGCTGCGCGGGTTTCGCACACCGATCATAATCATTTTTAATTGACTCAAGTCCGGGCGACCCAATATGCGGATGCTGTGCTTGCCATCACCTACCGGATAAGCACCGGCGAGTGGATAAGGCGCACTCAACGGATATCCGTCCCGATCCCGCCTGATCTTCAAGGCATAGAGTTCATCAAGCGCCAAATCAATTTGATTTTGATCCGGCCACACGGTAGCCTGGTCACGAGTACCCGGTGGAGTAATTTTCAGGGGAAGTTCTATTTCATAATAATTCTGATCGAAGTCGGTACCTAATCGTAAGAACCCTTTCACCTGGTTATCTTTTACAATCGGTCCGTGGGCACTGATAAACATTCGGATCCGGTGATAGTTGAACAAATCCATCGACACATTTTTATACATACCTCTGGCATCTCCGTCAGGAAGACCGGTTACACATAACTGTACAGACTGTTCGTTGAGTCTTCGTTGCACTACCGATGTTACATCTTTGTCGCGAGCCAATGGTTCTATATATCCGGGCTTGCTTCCATCAGGCTGGCCGTTTTCTTCAACATTTACAGTGGACACGGTAAAGTTGTCGAGGTCCGGCTCGATCACTTGTGTAAGCAGTGACTCTTGCAAATTGCCTTCATATTGACGCCACCGCTGACCCACCGATCTGAAATTGGCCATACGTAAAACAACTGGTTGTGAGAAACCTGTGAGCAGCATGCGTATGTACTTGATGGTTTTGAATCCATTGATATCGCCAACCTGGCCATCGAAGTCGCGAATGGGAATACGAAAGAGATACCAGGTCACTTCATTATTGAATCCCGGCGGAGTGATTTTGTCAACGATATACTTTTGTCCTACGTCCAGACCGGGTTTGAGGTCAATGTTATATGTGTAATATTCTTCAAGATCGGTGAGTGTGTTGTCACCATTCAAATCTTCATTATCGGGAATCGATGTACCTGATGCAGCGTAAGGCTGATTGCCAGTAATAATGGGGGAGTTGTTCTCCATCCCGTTATAGTTTTTGTAGCGCTGCAGAATCTGCGCTTTCTCATTGTCGTAGTTGGTGCCGAGGTAATACTGAAAGTCATCGGCCGAAGGGTCTTTACTGACAATAGGCAATGCACTTGGCGTAACAGTTCGAAGGAAACTCTGAAACTTTGGGTCGCTTACTTCTTTGGCACTGTTCAAACCGTCAAGGCCCACATCCTGATTGGGACGTGACGTAGTTGAATTGTCAAAGGCGTTGTTCAGGTATTGCGTGTTGGAAACATATCCCCACGGGCTGGTAGTATAAACACCACTGGTAAGATCGCCATTGTTGGGTAATCCGTTTTCAAAAGCCTGATATCCATCGTGCCCCAAATCTTCTGACACACTTCCAATATGAAAAGTTACTCTGCCTCCGGTGCTGTTGGATGTAGCATTTACACTGCCGTCATCAACTTTACCATTTACACCCTGGATGAACGGATCCATTAACCAAAATTCTATATACTCAATGTTTGCAGCATCAAAGTCAACGTTGGTGCGAATAGCGGTAGTGATACCGGCCCAGTTAGAGGTTGGGCTCGCAAGAGTTCCATCGGGATTTAACGACGGATTGTAATTGTACTGCCCGCGTTCTGAGGGATAGTAAGCGAAGTTGAGGATAGGCTGATAAAAATTGCCAATGTATGGATCGAAGTAAGGAAATATTTCATTGGGCAATACCGGCCTTGTATAGTGGTTTTTCAAATTGATGTTTGGAGGTGCGTAGCTACTACCACCTGTGATGTAAAAAATATTGTCAACCTGAAACCAGGAAAGTTTTGCCCTTTTGTATCCTGCACTCAAATTGTCCAAGGCGCCATTGCTTGGGTCATAGGCCGGCTCGCGCGGTGTTGCTGCAAGTTTCCATCCTTGTGGTGCTAACAAACTGTAAGGCGTGGCTGCGTTTTCAAAGTCATCAATAAAGGATGTTGACTGGCCATTGATTTTATTTGACGTGCCTGGAAGTAGTTGAGCAAACTCGGCATTGACCCCCACTGTCGAAACTTCTTTGGTTTGCAAAAAGGGAAGCGCATCCACGATCTTGGTGAGCACCCGTGAATTTTTCTTCATGTTAAGGTCTAGGCCATATTGAATATTCCGTGCAGGCTCATTGCCTATTTGGTTACGAGTAATTAATGGCCGCTCATTATAGTACAAAAAGGTAGCTCCCAGGTTTACATCGGGATTCAGTTTATAGTCCAGCCGCGTGCCCAGCAACGAGCGTGTTTGAAATGAAAAAGGATCTTGTTGTTCGTAGGTTATGTCTAGGTCTTTGCCTGAACTAAGAATTCCTTCATTAAGTATCGTTACTTTTCCAAAGGTGTAGTCTACCGTAAAGTCTGTGCCTTCGCGAAGCGGAGAGCCGCCCGCAGCGACTTTCACCGATCCTGGTGTAATGTTAAAACCCTGGATAATGATGTCGCGGCCGGCACCTGCCTTGAATGACCCTGTGAAATAAAATTTGTTTTTGGTATTCACCAATGCCGCCTCAGCCTGGGTGGTATGATAGAGTGTGTCATAAACGTATTTATTAATCAGGGTGGCTTTTGAGTCGGGCGTTTCCTGGGCATTGTTAAATAAATTTCGCAGCGGATTGTTAAACGGCTCGAGGTAAGGGATAATGATCAGGCCCGTGGCTGAGTTGATGGTGATACCTTCCACATAATCGAAGTTTCCGTCGGGTTGAGGATCATTGTAAGGATTAAGCCTGTCGAGACCAATCACTGAAATCAATTGCTTGGAACGGGTTATCGATCCTCCATCTTGCAGCTGAGGATTGTCAATACCCGTCCTGTCATCGCGATAGATTACTCTCAATTGAAAACCATCCCGCGTAAGCGAAGTGACATTGAGGTTATAAATATTCTTGGCCATTAGATTCCAGGTAGGTATGATCTGGCCAGCTGCGTTCTTAATGTTGATCGACCGTGGGCGTAACAATTTCAAGTAAATCACATCGGTGGTGGCCTTACTTGAATAATCTTCGGTGAGTTCACCTACTTTGTAAACCTGACCATTGTAGGTGTATTCAAACGCTACGGCCAACGCTTCATCGTTTTGTAGTTTGCGTTGCAACGTTACATAACCGAGTTGGGCGTTGAGGGTAAATTCGGTAGTGGCGAGTTTGCGTGCACTCGTAATCTTTTCATAATCTGTTCCCCGGCACAAGCCCCGATTTGAAAATTGATCCTTGCAGTACACTTTCAATAGTCGTTGTTGAGGCTGACTGATTTTTAAGTAACTGAAAAAGGTTGTTGGTACCATTGGTAGCTGCCGACCCGTTGGCAGAAGTTTGTGTATAAACATCCTTTCTGTAAATCTTGTCCGATTCACCCATATCCATAAATGCCACAACATCGCGCAGCGACTGCGTATCATTTTGCCGGTTGATGGAGTAAACTTCAAGACGGGTAATGTTGATGCCCGAGGCTACTTGTCCGGGAATAGCGGCGAGCCATTTTTCAAAATTGTCGCGAAAGAATTGGGCGAGAAAGAAATGTCGATTGTCATCATAACTGGAAGCCACAATTTCAAAAGGCCTTCCTTGCGATACGCCATTACCACTACCCGACACGTGCAAGGTCGATTGCTTACCACGTTGTGTCGTTGCAAGTACGATGGCGTTCATTTTTCCAAATTGCATCTGGGCCTTTACCCCAAACAAGTTTTGTGCGCCTTTGATCAAGCTGTTGTTCAACGGCAAGCCCACATTTCCAATCTCTAGTTTTTTCAGCAGGTCTTCTTTCATTCCCGAGTACTCCACCTTCATGCTGTTTTGAAAATCGAATGAATTGTTGGTATCGAAGTTGGTATTGATCTTAAGTTTCTCTCCAACTTTTCCTGATACGCTTAGCTGAATTTGCTGGTCAAACTCAAGACCGCCGTTGCGCTGCTGCCGGATTGGAATAGAGGGGTTTTGAATTTTCTGAAATGAACCCCCCAAATTTAAAGTGACAAAGCCTTTCGGCACCAGTTCCACATAACTGCCTCCAAAGATTCTGTCGAGCACAGGACTCAGGTATAATTTTGGTAGCAAATTGCGGCTACTTACTGCACTTTCTCCATCGAGAGCCAGGCTTTTGCCCTGGTAATAACTCTTTTGGGATTGCGTATCCTGTTGCTTGAGGAAATCCTGAAAAGTCATTGACGAAGTTGGCCGGTAATTGATGCGACCCATTTTCTCCGAAATGTTGTAGTGCATGCCCGTGTCAAGGCTGATTTCCGTTGACAGGTTTTTCGGGTCTTTAAGAATAAATGGTGATGAACTTGTGTAGTTGGAAAAGGGGTCTCCGTGGCGATCGCGCACATGGAAATTGGGCATGTACGGATTGACTATTTTGTAATTAGTTGTATCCTTTTTTTTTGTCTTAAGAGTGTCTTGGGCTAAGGCAATAGCCGAGGGCCAGCATATTGCAAAGCAAATGCCGAGTCCAATAATGGCCCGCGCCCTCCGTTTTAACCCTCTCAATCGTATTTAGGCGGTTTTTAATGCTTGTTTTACAAGCTCTTCCAAACTAATGGTCCCTCCTGATTTTTTCAGGATGGCATCGACACTCTTTTCGGCCTGAGCCTTGCCTATGCCAAGCGTAACCAACGCTGTTAACGCCTCCTGCCGCATCGTATTGCGCATCAATCCGGGAATTCCCGGGGTTTCTTCAAGCGCTTCTTTCTTCACTTTATCCTTCAATTCTAAGATGAGTCGCTGGGCTGTTTTTCCACCGATTCCCTTTACCGCCTGCAGGGTCGCTGCGTCCTCGTGAAGGATGGCCGACTTTAGCTCCTCGGGAGCCAGATAACTC
>Ga0206934_1089_pt1 | contig 26840 bp, 13 predicted proteins | sample Alteio_BWOrgHeat_16_FD_152932 | JGI IMG/M metagenome (GOLD analysis project Ga0206934, IMG submission 152932) | Enriched cells from forest soil in Barre Woods Harvard Forest LTER site, Petersham, Massachusetts, United States -... | ecosystem: Environmental > Terrestrial > Soil > Temperate forest >...
CTTGCCTCCATGCTGAAAAGAAATAGTTTGTGTCCACCATGATTGAATCAAAAAGTAACCCACCGCTTTGGGGTTGCGCGCCTTTGGAAAAGTATGCAGTATTCCTTAGGGTTCCTAAGCTGGCCGCAATTTGGAGTTCGAATTGTGCTGCTCCGTTTGCAGAACTCCAAATCAACGTGTCTTTCGTCGCAACCACGTAATCAGCAGGAGGCCCAATTATTTTAGGAATTCGTGGAGCATTCGGATTGTATGTGAAGGCAACATTTTGGCAACTCACAAAACAAGCCGAACATGTCGAATCATTTAAAATTGCAGAGTTAACCAGAATTGCATGCTGTGCGTTCGGGAGAATGACCGTGTCAACAATGACTTGAATGGCTTTAGAAGTGCTTGATACAGTTTGACCGACTGATTGCGCCAGTGATCCGAAATTGTCAAGCTCACCGACAAAATCATTAACATTATCAGCTTCGGAACTTCCCGGAGCCGCGTTCAAGAAATCAGATAGAATACTTTCGGATCCTTTGGGAACTTCCGACAACCCCTGCCAGATTGATAGCGCGTTGTAACCAAAGACGCTTGCCTCGACATCACCATCAAGTATGTCCTTCTGACTTTGTGTGAATTGAGAGCTGTTATTGATTAGTGTTTCCGAACCGTCCCGCGCACTCTCAACAGCTAAAGATGAAAGAGTCAAATCGAGGGCAGTTGGACAAGCTTGGCCTACAACCAGCTCTGGAATTCCCGCTTCGGGAACAAGAACGCTACCTATTATTCCCCCCGCACAGGTTAATCCAGCTGCGATTACCAAAGGGTCTGACAGAGTGGATGTAACCGCTGCCATCTCTGTTTGAAGTATTGTGCTCACGGTTTTCGGAGTCGTCGTTGATGTCGAACCTACTGTGCCAGCGATCCCGGCAAAAGGATTGCCGGTGATAGTGTCAGTGTTTAGTATCGAATCCGGTCGAACTGCAACCCAATAAGTGAGTGGAATCGTCAACTGTGAGTCGATAATGACATTAAAGCCAATACCAAACACGCCCGTTGAGAAGCCGTATCCATACGCAGTATATGGTGCAATTCCAGAATCATTTGTAGTAAGTTGAGCACTAACCTTCGTGTATGCGTCGTATACTCCGACGATAACATTAGAGTCAGGCGTTCTGGATGGTTCATGAAGTACCTTCACAGTGAATTTCATCTTCGAATTCGGAAAGTAAACGAGCGAGTCGGATGTGACGGTAATATCGAAGCAAGAAGCATTGGCAGCTACAACATTGATCTGAGCGGTGTCATCAACCTCTGGAGGATAAGCAGTCGCGATAGCCTTAAACTTCATCGTGTACGTTCCTATTGGCTGAGAGGCAAGAGAATCCGAATAAGTCGTTATGCCAGATGCGTTTGTAGGTTGTGTCGCTTCCGTTTGAGAGAGCAAACCATCCTCTACCCCAATTGCTTGTCCTACAATAGGGTGACCGGAAGGATCAAGAAGTGTAATGGTAAACGTTCCGATGGACTGACATGGTGAGAGTGAAACGGTTGACGGCGTGACGGTGAGTTGGACGTTGCCCGGTGTAACACACTCCTCATTCGAATTACTGCTTTCGTACCCGCTTGCGTTTACCGCGGTCACCACATAACAGTAATTAATACCAGCCCTAACAGCACAGTCAATTCCCTGCGTCGTCGCGGATGCACCAATTCCGCTGAATGTACCGCCGGGAATGAGGCGGTACATATTGTATGATACCGCGCTGGCACTTGCAGTCCACTTCAAAGTATCACAAGTGGGACCCGGTGTAACGTTTAATCCTGTTGGAGATGGTGGAACACCGGGAGCATCACAGAACGCGGATCCTGTTACAAAATTCAAGTACTGCGTATTAGAGCCATCAATATCCATAAACATTGTGGTATCGCCGTGTGAGCAAAGCCCATGTCCCCTCATGCGAGTTGAAAGAAAACAATTCAACCGAACACTATCGCTGAACAATTGCATTATACGATGATAGACATCTCCGCCTCCATATCCTTGGGTGATCTCGGCACGAGACGCGGCAACGGCTACTTCGCCCCAGCTTGAATAGCGATCGTAGAACCCCGATTGTGATGTCCCTGCTATCCCGGGCACGGGCGAATTAATGTTCCAAGTGCCGAGCAAGCTATCGTTTGGATACGCAGAAAAGTGCGACAACTCATCACCATCAGGGTTCGACGCAACCCCGTATGATAGTACCCAGAGGCTTTGATCGTCCTGATCAACTCCTACCGAGGCAGCCGTGCCATCCACACTGAGCGTTTTCAAGCTGTTACCATTTGCATCATAGATGTTGATTCCGTTACTTCCTCCCGTAGCGGCAAGGTACACCCTGTCCGAACTATCAGTCGCGATCAGATTATAGTCATGTGCTACGCTTCCCGTGCCGTTTGGTAGGCCCGACAGGTCCATCGGGGGACCAGCCCATGCAGAAGTCCTATTGCAATTTGCGTCAAGCGTTATGACCGAGTCCGCGCCGGAACTTATGAAAACAAGTAGGATATGCTTACCCTGACTGTTGATTGAGTAGCCCCAAGTATGAACGGCTTCGTACGTTGTCAAGCCGCTCACCCCGGTGACGCTCGTGAATGGGTTATTTGTGCCGGGTTGCCTCGTAGGATCGATTAGTGAAATGTTGCCGTCACCAGCGTACAGGTAAAACGCACCATTGTAATATGAGATATAATAAGGGTAGTTATAATACCCAGTATTTATCGTCCATGTCCGCGAGCCCTGGCTGAACGCTAAGCTTGGAAAAGCGAGAATTACGAAAATTGGTAGAAGTTTTTTCATAACAGCGTATTTTAATTTCATCGTCGTAAGTATAGATTAGTAAAAAATTAGTGAAAATTTTCTTTCCTCACCGCAAGCACTCGAAACTTCCAATCATACCACGATCCGAGAACAATTTCGTTATCCTCGATCTCGGCATGTGGAAGGAAGTTTGGAGGCACATGGTGGTGAAAACGTGTGACGAAAAAATGACGAAGTACGATTTCTTTGTTTGTGCTTGTCCTAAAATGTTGCTCGCCCTCGGGAAGTGTGTTTTTTCCGTTGTAGCGTACCCAGAATTGATTTGTAGTTGTTAAATCTGGATATTTAGCGTTGGTATCAAATACAGTCCAATGGATCACGTCTATAAGTTCCTTAATCGGATGTTTTAAGGAATACTGCACGAGGTCGCCCCAATCGGCGACTTTCCATCCCGGCCCTAGCGCGGGATCGTGTGCTACGACGGAATCGAGATCGACATTATCGGGATATTCTCGTTCGGATGCGCGGAATGAAAGCTTTCCCATATTAGGAAGTGCAAGCGTCTTAGCTACGAACATTGGCTTCACATTTTGAGAGGTTATGTCCCAAGGAAGAAGCTTCGGAGGCTTTGTCGCTGATACGGTCTTCATCGTCACTCCTGTCTTTGCAGTATCACAAAGCGAAGCTTGCGCTTTTGCCGAAGTTGCAGGCGGCTTGACAGATTGAATCGTTCCACTGCCGGTATCAGTCTTGCGGAGTTGAGAGACAAGCAATACGAGGGCGAGGGTTGCTACGGCAAAGCTCAAAGTTGTAAGTGCCCACTGCAATCTTTCGCGGGTAATAGCTGCGGCAATGGTTCCGCGCGCGGGCTTGTTGGCGGAAGGGAAGTTATGTTTTGCAGTCTCCTTTGCGGCGCCGGCAACCAGGACGCCGGAAAGGATACGATCTTTTGCAGCTTTGGACGCGGTTTGCAAACGCTTTGCTTCATCGATAATGGCAGCGTCGATAATTCTGTCGATTTCGGGGAGGTCTTTCTTATTCATGTACGTTAATTTCTAACAATTTCGATACGGTTTCGCGGAGGATTTTTTTTGCACGTTCCGAGCGCTTCTTGACGGCATTGAGGCTTGCTCCGAGAAGATTGGAGATTTCTTCGAGAGTGAAGCCGTCATATTCATTAAGGATGAATACTTCCCGGAGCTTTATGGGCAAAGCGTCGATAGCCATAAGGACCAATTCTTTTGTGGCATAATCGGCACTGGCAGCTTCACGATCAATAACCAAATCTATGGAACCCGACTTTGCTTTCGCGGAGGATTTTAATAAATCCAAACATTTGTGGCGCGCTGTGGTAAAAAGAAAGCCTTTTACATTACCTTCATCAATATCTATAATATACCCACGAGTCTCCCAGACGCGCATCCAAAGGCTTTGGAGGATGTCCTCGGCTTCAGCCGCATTGCCGAGGAACTTTGCGCAGTGGATGAAGAGGCGCTCAAAGTAACGGTCGTATAAAGCAGAGAAAGCAACGACAGCCTGGCTCTCGTCTCGTATGAGCGAGAGCAAATCGGAGTCGTTCTGGTCTTCAAACTTCGGCATTGTACAGATACGACGAATGGGACGTTCAAAAAGTGACATTCACAGGGAGCCGTCATCCGATACACTTCCGAGAATTATTCACAAGACATAAAATTTAGGACTTTTAGCACAAACAAAATGAACAGAGATCGACACGGTAATATTGACCAAATTTGTTGCCGTATTGTTGCCAAATACCAATCAACACATAACTTCCGAATTGGAAACCAGCGAATTCCGGTCAATCTCTAAGATTTTTCGAATTCGGATCGTCCTTTCGGGCACTCTAACGTCAAGTGCCGGAACGGTATAAAATACCAATTAGCTCATTCTAATTAGGGTTTGCTAAGATAAGCATTCAATCAAAAAGAAAGAATCTAACTACCCAACCAGTCATCGTAGCTAACCCATCCCTGTTCTCGATAGAACTTTTCTGGATTAGCGGGAATGAATGACGGTCTTTTTTCTGATCTTTTCCAGACATTCCAATGAGCTTTTCGCGGAAGTCGCAACGATCGAACATAGAGCCGAGCTTGCTTGAATGGCAAGTATCCTGGGAGAGCCGAAGGCGCAACATTCTGCCAAATTCCGCATTGGCCTCGTAAATAATCTAAGAACGAGAGATTTCTATATCGGCAAGTTTGTGCACCACTCAGCATTTGTAGATATTCGCGCAATCCATTCTCACGCATCATGCCTTTTACCCCACGACGATGTTGTGCGAAAGCTTTGATAGCAGCTTCGGCATTGTTATTATTCCAGGGCACTCCGTCGTGATGAAGAAAAGTCCACAGTTCGTCCCAATGCTTTTTCAATCGCTTCGAATACCGCACCGATAGCTCGCTGGTATGATCTATTTCTATGAATGCTTGGTGGTAGCGTTCTACCTCGCTTGAATGTTTTTCCAAATGTGCTTTCTGCAATCCGTGACGGTCAATGGTTTCTATAATGCTTCGCAATAGTTTGCCGAACTCCGAAACCATAAGCCGGTATTCTTCATCATAAGGAACCTTAAAGAGATCGTCGTTGAGATCGCGTATCAAATGAATGAGGCATTTTTGACGGGTCACATCAAGTGTTTCATATCCAGGGTAAAAATCAGAAACAACGATACCTTTGTAATCTTTGAGCAGTTCTCTCAAGAAGTCCGTATTCCGAGTCGGCGTATAGTGATAGAAGACCGAATGGCTTGCCGCAAACACCCATACGTATCCCAACTGCCCTTTCAACGGCATGGAGGTTTCGTCGATGTGGATGACCGGGCTGTGGAGGACAACCTCTCGAATATAGTTTGCATCCGGTCCAAAGGTTTTATTCCACCAACGATTTTTCGCAGCCTGAATATACTGGCGCCCGATCTTGATACCGTACTGTTCCTGGATCAGTTGAGTAATCATCCCATTACTGATATGATAATTCACATAATAATGAACGGCAAGGGCGAACAGATTGTCGCCATAATGCACTCGCGAGTTTTGGTTCGACGTTCTCAATTTGCATGAGTTGCACTCTGTCATCGGTGATTTATAGAGTATCACATGCCTTCGAATGCCGGAGCTGGTAAATTTGAGATCCGCTTGTTTGATGGAATCTTTCCAGTTGGGAAAAACATAGAGATTCGTGCTTCCACAACGGGTGCATTTCTCAAGAGGTGGGCGAGTAACAACCTCACTGACTCTATTGGCTCGCCACAAGAGTTTCATCCCACTTCTCGATTTTCTTTTCGGGGCAGTAGCTGCCGGTGTCTGGCTTTTCGATTCGTTGCGCCAATAGATTTTGTCCCGTTGGTAATTGAAATATGCCGCCTTGTTGATGACCTGAAAATCCTCTCCGAATTCTACATTCGCTCGTAGTTTATAAGGAGAATGCTTTTTCATCTGTGATACCAGTTGTACATTCTCCTTTTGGGGATTCTGCTGTTGATCGTCGTTTGAAAGATCACAGAGCCACTGGTGAACTTTCTGCAATGCCATGCAATCGTCCTGATTGTATTGTATCAGTTCTTTCTTCCAAGACTCTGATCCCGTCACTTCCCATTGCCGGCGCCATTCCATACTGCTTACACCGTCGGCATTCGGTTCTGTCCATTGAAATCCGAGAAAGCGAGCAACCTCTTTCAGCCCGTTACCGTAGGTGGGAGGATAAACATGTGTACGCAAGTATCCCAAGAGATTGACCATTCGTTTTTCGATGGCAGGCCATTCGTCTTTGAAATTCTCTGCCCATTGTTGGGCCGCTCGTTTTAGGGCTTTCCCCTCATAACTGCCATAGTGATAAATGGGAGCGTCCGGGTAGTGAGAGAGCAAGATGAACAGCTTCCTAAAATTCTCTCTTTCCTCCCAAATATGATCGCACCAAAAGGAAAATGCTTCGTGAGTGCTTTCATCCTCAACTATGAGACCTCCTAATAAATACTGGAACTTCGAATCGGGTAAACCTTCAAAGTCGAGATAGATCGAAATGGGATTGCGGGTAAGATTCGGCGGCTGGACTACAAAAGTCTTTTGTTCCCGAATGGCAAGCCCCTTCAGTTCCACTAAATAACGAACGGCTCGTTGTGGTACTCGCCCACTCCTTCTCGGACGGAACATGTGCGAGAGTTGCGTAATCGTGGTGATACCCTTCTTATGATATTTTGCCACGACCGTAGGTGTCATACCGGGAAGGAGGCTGATGCAATCTTTTTCCTTTAGCTTTTTATAGCACGACTGCTTAAACTGACACTCCGAGCAATGAGCAATAAGAGAAAATGGCGGCGGAGTATCGCTGGTAATACATTCTTTCGTTTTCGCTAATAATGCTCCCGCCTCTTTTGTGAATTTCGAGGAGGTGCTGCGACCAATGGAGTAAGGTAACGTTTCTCCCTGTTGAATGGCCCACGCTGTGGCAACAAGGCGCTCATGCTTTGCAGTCTCCTTTCGAATAAGCGGCATCGCTTGTGCAAGAGGAGCATTCTCTTTCGAAAGCTGCCATGCCTTGTACGGGCAGTGAAGCATTGCGTGTAGGATGTTAAGAGTCGGTTCCATGGGGATCAAAGATACTGGCACATCGAGGGTTATGGAAGAAATGTAATAACAAAGAATCCTTTCGACACAAATATAATGTGATATTCTGGAAATGAATCTAAAAAATCCTTTTTTAGGCGAACTCACACCACAGGCGCAATCGCCGAGAAACGGATTACCCGAAAGTTCAGCATTGAAAATCTCATCTATAGTACCAAGCTAAATTAATTTCAGACATTCGAGATATTGTTGTTGCAGTTGCAGCTATTGCTACGGCAATCATAGCTGGCAAAGGACTGTCGACTTGACGAAGGGAACTACGAGGAAAGGTCGATTTCGAACTTGCCCACATGATCATTTTCTTACTCAATAAAATTCGAGAAAGGGTTCGTCATGTTCGTTTTGTTGAAGGCTGAAGAAATTGGGAAAAAAGAACCCCGCGCAGTGATGGCACGGGGTTCGAGGTGAGAGAGTGTTTATAGGTTATAAGGTTATAAACTATCCCCTTGTAGTGGGGGGATATTGGTTGCGACTTTTATATTTCTTAGGTTATCGAATTTGGGTGAGCTTCCATCCAAAGCGTAAAGTTATCATACGATGGCGTAAGATCTCTGGCTTTGCACCCGAGGATGAATTTCTCAACAGTCGTTAGTGCTGAGAGGCAAAACGCATTTACGTATGAATACTCGTTCACAAATATGTCCTTTTCGGGGTTGAATGTTTTCATTTACTATGCTTACATGATAGAACCGTGCCAACAGCCTGCAAACGGGTTCCAAAGGCCTGTTCAAGGGAAAGCGCTCCCAGAATCAAGCAATGACCATATATTGGTGATTATAAAATAATTCCATCAAAAACAGAATCCTCAGAGGGCAAACCCCGTATCCTATTGTTAGAATAGATGAATGAACCGATCTCTCTCGGGAGAGGCAGGAGTTTGTTCTCTCTCGCCCGCTTGACTTTGACTGCAAGCGGGCTTTTTTTATTGATGAATTTCAAACCGATCAACTGGCAGATGCCTCTTTGACATGTCAGGATAGCATCCGGAAATCTCGCAGATGGTCGCTTAAAGGAACTCCCCCGCTTCTCAATCATTTATGTCTCTCATTGCAACCTCAAGCTCTTCGCAACCTTGCTGGTAATGTGCAACACTTCCGCACCCGAAAGGACTGACTAAACTTTTAATATTGATCGAACCTGCACCAACTTTGCTTTTGTAGTGGCGATATGGGTACTTATCCCATGCGTAGCAAACTCTTTCGCCGAATCACAAGACAGGTTATTTTCAAAGCTGGGAGCCATTTCGGATAATGAAATGGCTCCCAACCGATAGTTCCAGTGATTAATGCGCGACTGAGAACTTTACAGCCTTATGCGACCCATTCGTTTGAAGATCGGCATAGTAAACTCCACTCGGAAGCTGCGAGCAATCGAGCGATAGGCACAAGCCAAGCTCCGCTTCAGGGGTTGCATTGTAGAGTGTTGCCACCGACACACCCATTTGATTCACGACATCGACCTGAACGGGAACGCCGCCCGGCAAATCCTCCACGCACACCTTTACGCTGCTGTTGGCAGGATTTGGATGTACCGTTACAACTAACTGTTGACCAGAGCCGCTTGCTGAGAACGGATGTTCCGGTGCTTTCTTGTAGCCGGGGCCACTGCTATCGGAGGAGGTATCCACGATGGGTGGCCGGAATGCAAGTGTATCACCATAATCTACTTCCGAAGCTAAGTTAGCATTAGTGGAGAGATCTTTGGTGATTATTGCGGTAATGTATGCAGATCCTGACGGAGCTGGTGGAACTGTATCGTAAATCTGATACCCCATTCCCATCATCGTAGAATCATTTGGATTGATTCCGGGATAGCTACCACCGATTGGTGATTGTCCTCGAATAGTGGCTGAGTCCAACACCGCCACAACTTGACCGGAGGCAGAATCCTTCATGACGAGCTTATAAGAGACTTGATTATTGATTCCAGGAAGCAAAGCCGGAATTTGTGAGGTATCAACAATAAGTTGTCGCTTCATTTCGATCACCTCTTGCGTGTTTGCGCGGAAGTACACCGTTCGAACGGAATCTTCCGTGATCGGCCACGGTGGCTGCTCAACCAAATTGGCTGTGCTATCACTTGAAAATTGGCTGGTGATGGAACTATCATAAGAACCACCGCCGCCTACCGAAGTGTCGTATGGTGCTGGCATTTCAAAAAACGCTGCCAATGGGTGATTCAAAAACATTGGCGTCAGGATTGGAATCGGGCCTTGCTGAATCGTTCCACTACACGTAAGGCATGGTCCGCTATAGATCTGAATACCGATTGGTGGCGGGCCACATGGAGAGGATCCGCCAATGATTGGAGTGACACTAAATTTATAGAGGGGTATGGCTTCGTTAGGTGCCGAAACCTCGTCCGCATGGGTTGGATCCGGATTTGCAGCAATTTTTGCTGCAAATAGACCATTTTCATCCGGATAAATTCCACGATACATGATAGATCCGAAATCCTCCTGAAAGTCTTTTTCGTAGGGTAGGCTCACGCTTCCCCATTGAGCATATTCTTCAATTCGATTAAAACTCCAAGTTACGGGAGAAACGCCCCAGCCACTTGTTTGGCGAGCAATAAATTCTTGATGGCTGAAAGTATCCTGATAAGCTACCTCTGCCAACTCGGTGGCCGAAGACCCGGAGCAGAACTTATCAAGTGGGCGAGTAACGGGCTGAGATAGATTGTTCGTTTCTTTGTGGAAAGTTGTAATTTGCGACCATGTAGTAGGGGAAGTCGTATATGGGGGATTAGGATTACGCTTACCCGGCGCTGTCATGTAACGTACAGCTGCTCGTGTATCCGAAGCCCAGCATCCGGGGATGCTAACAGGATTGGATGTTGAAGCAACCAAATCGCAAAACGGAGGGCATGGGCAACCAGCCGGATCAGTTATTTCCCAGGTCACGATGGGAAGGCCCAGTCCACTTCCGCCGGGTGAATTGTCATCCAAAACCGCAACGTGCGGATGATAGTTAAGGCAATAGGGTTGGCTCACCTCCACCGCCCAGCCGAGTGGCGTAATGTCACCGTAACTGAAATGCCCTGCGCAATCAAGAGCATGCTCAATGGGCCAATAAAAAATGACACTGTTACCATTGCCATAATCCGACTCATAGCAAAAGTGGATTCGCTCATAACTTGACGGGGATGGAGGTGGGCAAGTTACGCTGGGAACCGTAAAATCGTCCCGAGATGCAAGTGATGGCATACGAAGATCCGTTGTGCTCGCTCCCGGTGTAGGCGTCTTAAGTCGGACGCTTACCCAATTCCCACCGATGCCTCCTACCCAGTGAACCCATACGGGATGGATGTCTCTATTATTCGCGTAAGCCATTACGAACCCGTCCGATATAGGGGTGATAACCGGTGTCACAAGGTCATAGCCGTTACCAGTCACATCTGGCACATTCGCTTGGTAATAAGTCAATGGAATTGACGATCCCTTCCCGGCAATTGAAATTAATGGTCGGATTGGAGAATTATTCCAACTTGCCCCCTGATCGGTTGAATATGCAAACATGACTGCTCGCTCACTCGCGTGTGGATTTGGAGAAGGTGGTGCATAAGCATCTACGGAAAACACAATGGCAATAGTATCTCCGTTGGATCCTGTCTTCAACCCAATGGAGGGATTATGTGCGGAATCAAGAAGTTGGTTTGGAATCCATGACGGGGGATTCGAATAACTTGGTGTATAAACAGAAATTGCAGAGGAAGTAATGTCACCCGGATTCGCACCAGCGGGCTGAGCAAGGTTAAATATAATCGAGCCGTTCGATTCATACGTGGTTGGTCGGGGCTGCGGCGCTCCCGGACATGGAGGAGTTCCGGTGTTAATGATCGCAGTGCGGTTCCCATTATTATATGCAATGCCGGCGTAGTTAGTGCGACCAAGATCGACGGCCGTTGCGGGTGCGATCCGAACAAGGGTTCCTTCACCAGGATCGAGATCGACATGAAATACATCGGTCTGAAGATGTGTCGTAGGATCGAAGTGTTTCGAGATATCCTTAATAAATTCCTCACCTGTTCTAAGGTTGGTAACATCCCAAAAATTTATATCATGGTCAGGTAAATTGGCTGGATCGAGTAGATCCCATCGGAGTTTAAAATTTATCCTTCGACGGTCGATAGCACCAAGTAGCGTGCCGTTGTCGCTACTAAGAATTGAAGTTTGGGTAACATCGCCGTACCGGATCGGCCAGGTACGGGGGTTCGCGATTACCGCGTAGTTTGCTCGTGGTTCATTGGGATCTGTAAATCGCCCGACTGTTAAGTGACGATCCACAGACTTATCGAAGGGATATGGGTGCTGCTGGGAACCAGGATTTTGGAAATAACCATCTTTGTCAGATTCATAAGCAGAGTAGGACGGCTCATCGAAAAATTGAGCGCCGGGATCACGAGCAGTGAAGGTTGCAGTAAATCGCTCTGTTTTTTCAAAGGTACGGTCCTCAGTGCAAGGAGGTACGTCAGTATTCTGGCTACCATCTGAGCTGCCGCCAGAGTTTCCACCACCAGAGCTTGAATTTGGAAAGTTACAATTCCAAATGTCTTCCATGATCGGATAATTAGCCCAGTCAGTGGTTGGAGGAGTTGCGGGGTCGTAGGCGGACGACCAATCACTATATGGCACATCTCCCACATTAATTGTGCCATGCCACTGCAAGTTCTTGAGTTCACGAGCAATTGGTGAAACATCTGCCGTAGAATACTTCACGCCATCGGAGCGATCCTTTACACCATAGTACGTTGGAACCCCGGTTAAAGCCAATTTGACTGCGGATGTTGGGAAGGAAAATGGAACCGCCCAGGGCCACCAATCGTAATGAGGAGTTTGACTGGAATTCCGGCATGGACCTCGTACCGAATTATTGCAATCGCTAATCGTTTTAAAGTCTTCATCCAGATCACGGTCCCCAGCAACCCAATTACCCTTCGTCCAATCATTTTGACTGGGATCAGAAGCTATGCTCCCGAATTCGCTTGCTTGGGTAAGGTTGTATGCTGCAGCCATCCAACTTGAGACACAAGGAATACAATGATTATTTAAGTTAGTTGTAGGATCACAAACTTGTGGTAGGGGAGGTGGAAGGTGTTGACTGTAATAAGCAGGCAAAGAATTTGCCATCTCTTGTGAGATGCTCCATAGTTTACCAGATGTTAGGTAAGGCTCTCCTATATTATTCGGTGACAAACTTGGATTATAGTTCTGAACCGCATTCAGATATTCACCAATGAGGGATGACGTTATAGGGTCTCCGGGATTGATATCAATTTTGGAATGATCCAGGCTGCTCCAAACTGTGAAGTCGCTTAAGCAAGGTATCCATAAGTAGCAACCGTTTTGATATGGATTTGAAATAATCAGATGGTCTGGAAAACAAACATTGGATTGGCTGGTAGGCGTCGCAGGCGGAATGAGATACCCTATGCTTGGTGAGAGCTGCAAAAGACCATAATACCAGTAGCTCGCATCACCATATGGCATGGGGGTAATTCCGTCAGACAAATATGAGAAACCATTATTTATATTGCTTTCAAAATTGTTCCCGCAGAACCCAATATTGAATGCTCCGTCATCGCCCATCGGATTGTAGATAATTCCCTTGGCACCCCATGCCAGACCGCTCCATGTTTGAGCGCGAATTTCCCAGGAGGTGGCGGGCTGAATTACAGGAGTTAACTGAGGATTTATCGCGGCCAAATCTGCGCTTGACCAACTTGAGTTGTAGGGCAATGTCCAAGAAAATACCGCAGTAGGTGTCGTGCCGTTTTTTAAATCCGACAAGAGATCCTTCTGAAGCTGGCTGTTGTTAAAATTTTGAGGAGAATAAGAGGGTAAGCCCGGCGGGTTACCACCATCGTTTACAGATTCAAACGTAGATGGGTAGCTGTAATATCGAGTCCAAATGGAAGGCTTATTAGGTAGTGGCAATCGATCCTGTGGATAACAGCTTAGGGCACTGATCTGATTAATGGAACCAATGCCTTCCAATTCGGCTTGCATGAGCGATGTATATGTAGAATAGGAGTTCCCGCTATTCCCGCTCATAGGGGTAGCGCCATAACTTCCATTGCCCCATCCGCTAATTGCCCTTCCCAATTCAATGAAGTTCCGATGATTGCTTGCATCCAAATGATTCTTCACTTCGGATGGTATGTCATCCCCCGCAAAAATCAAATTGCCAGAAGTAAAATCATGGTCCCGCCTCTTCTGCCATGGTGGACTCAGAATTCCATAATTGATTCCAAATTCGATGCTCTCATTCTGCAATGGAGGAGGTGGATCAACACCAAACTGCTGTGTGTATGACTGATCCTCATAGATCGGTCGCCACCAGGTAAGATCAATTCCACCCGTCACGATTGTATAAATATCTTTTTGTTTCCCACCATTTGCGATTTGCTTTGTCCAGTTTCGCCAGGCTTCATTGAGATACGCGAAAGGCCGCCACGATTCCCAGTTACATTCGTTTCCAATGTTAATGGCCTCTGTAAGTTTCCAATTTGATGAAGTTGTTGACGACTTCACGCCATTGAGCATAGACAAAATTGAGGTAGATATTTGGTCGCCATCACTGAGCGTAGAGTTGCTATAGAAGTCGTTACGGTATAGATGATCAGCATAATCGGAACGAATGCGCACGCCCCGAACATAAATTCCGTTAGCATTGCCATTGAGATTTTTTAAATTTAGAGTTATCCCGATGGGGGTCTTACCATTCGTTTGAATTTTGATTCGCTTAATGGTATAGGGATTAGAAGAATAGTTTTTCGTTTGTGGTTCAAGTTTTGGATTTGGGAAGTTCAGCAGATTCAGGTTCTCATTTGAAAGAGGAGTAAAATTGCCACCATTGCCCGCGTACTCTAAATCATTGATTGTAATCGGAATGTCTTGTATGCCCGATCCTGTCGCCGTTGTCCACGTTTGACCACCATCCGTTGAATACGTATAGGTAATACTGTTGCTGAAATCGGACCACACTACCGATAATTCAAGAGCATATATTCCGGTGGTTGGGTCGGAGATACTGCTGTATGCTAATCGATCGACGCGAGAAACGAAGTCGATGTAGAAATTAGGTGTGGCAGCGGCTGCAACCGGCGCTGGTCCGGGGAACATGCCCAAAGTTTGTGGATCTGCTGCAACCCAATAGTTGCTTGAGCAGCCCGGGTTACATGTTGAGCTGCCATCGCCGAGTGTCTGCTGAATACAAGTCCAATAAGCATTAGGGCAAGAAGACACGCCTGTACTAAAGGTTGCCAACATACCTTTCGTGTATATGACAGAGGAATTGTATGGGCTTATTGCCAAAGTTCCCAAGCCGAGTTGATTTGCTGGAACCCAAAACGGACTTGAACAGCCAGGGTTATTACCGGATGTATGATGAGTACAATACCAGAGTATATATTGACAATTAGGGTCCGAAGGGGTAAAAGAAACCATATCGCCAAGATTATAGCTGTTACCGGAACTGTATAGATCATAATGACCCCACGGTGATGATGTGGAACAACTTGGCGTTTGGCCCTTAGAATTAGCTTGATTACAACGCCAGACCGTATAAGGGCAAGTCGGATCTCCCGTGCTAAACGTTACTTGTTGACCTTGCTGGTACAAAGTCGATGAATTGTAAGCCAAAGGTTGGTTTAATCCCCAGAGGTAATAGCCAGGATGACCCTGTAGTGTGAGGTCTGATCCCAGCGGAGGAATTGGAATAAACCATTCGTTATTGGCGTTCAAAGTGCCTGCCGCGAGTTCCCAATTTGACCACAAATCCCACGCAGTAATCCCACTTTCGTTCGAGGCAAGATTGAAATCCCATTCGGCAAAGAGAGGGTTATAGCCAAGACCGTACGTGCCGGAAGGTACAAAATCGTTTAGGTGCCCACCAAGTCCGCTTCCGGTTCCCCCGACCGACGTTTGTCCTGGGCCTAAAGGAAGCGGCCCATTATACTCCATATTGAGTCCAAAATTTGGAAGTTGCTGCGCTACTGTGGTGGCGACCGCATTGGAGCCAGCACCTGTTAATCCACCAAGAGGGAAAACGGTATCGGGTGGTGGAATGGGTTGATGGACAGGCTGTGCGCGAAGAGAACCTGCGACTACTATGATCGTGAGAATGGAAAGCAGATTATTTTTCATGCGATGAGTGTATTAAAAGTACAATTTTTGAGACCGTCATTGCACTGAACCAGTTGATTATTTCGTTATTCATTCTATGCAATGAGATAATTCAAAATTTCATCAATAAACGAAATTGGTTCACCGCGCAACGACGAGTTTTGTCCGTGCTGACTGTGATTCACCCCGAATCTCAAGCACGTACAACCCTGATATAAGATTTGGAAAGTAAAGCCGTTGCTGCTCAGGGCCACCAAGTAGGAGCAGGTTCCCAGACTGTACAACGTTGCCCAAAAGGTTGTAGAATTTGTACTCCACATTTTCCGCTTGTGGCCAGATAATAGTAGCGACGCTCCAAGTCTGAGCCGGATTCGGAGAAAGCGCCATCCCCGCGCCATCCTTCTGAGGCAGGTTTACTATATCCGCAAACTGTGGATTAAGATGTACTGGAATTTGCTTCGAGCCATACATCAACCAGATCGAACCGATACCACCGCTATCGGTCGAATAATTGGGAAGGCCCATCAAGAAATCTTCAAGGTTATCTCCATCGGCAGTCAGTGTATCTCCGAATGCACCGGCGTTTGCAAAATTAAAGATGTCAATCTTTTGATCCAGGGCTTGCCCTGTCACATAAAAGTTCTGATAAGCATAAGAACCATCTCCGCCTAACGTATAAAAAACACGGTTGCCGGTGCCCGTCATGTCTCCGACATCAAAAAACTGACCCGGCCAGTTTGGTTCAAATGCCACTTGAGGGTGAAGGATTACGAACGCCGCGCTATCTATAGTAATTCTATGGGAACCGAAATAAGGACCTCCACGAAAAATAAAGATGCCAAGATCGCTGTCGTTCGAAGTTGGAACGGAAACTACCCAATCATACGAGTTGTCGCCAGGTTTCTTTGGCAGCGCGTGCATCACAAGCGAGCAAAATGGATCGGGCCAATAGTTATTACTATCTCCCCATGCTACGTTTGCGGTCCGCGTCCAAAGAGTATCGAACCTTAGTGCATTTGCTAATGCACTGAGTCTGAAAGGAGGATCATTTCGGAAGAAAAAAAGAGTCCGTTGTTGATCGGACATTACAAGATCCTCTCTTCCAATGCCTCGAAAATCACCTTCCACACATGAATGATAAGAGTGACTGGGATCAACCCGTCCATAATTAGCTGAAGTATCTTCATAGGCAATAGATTTGCTTGCTAAGGATGAACCACCGTTAAAGAGTATTAGAATTAAGCTATCCGTTGTAATATCAAAATTATTCGTTCCATAGCCTAATACAATATCATCAATTGTATCGTTGGAGAGATGTGAGATGTAGGGAGTAAAGCCCATCCCTCCATCACCCAAGATCCCTTCAATTTCATCACCAATCACATTCGATTTTAGAGTTGTGTGTCGCGTGGAATCGTAATTCCCATTTTCATCGGCCCAGTAAATAATCCAATTGAGAGCATCGAAAATATCAACATTTGCTCGGTTGTGAAAATGGCCGAATCGGAGGTTAATAACGTCAGGAAGGAATTGTTGTGCTTTTGCTTTCAGATCGTGCAGGTTAAAGTTAGTCCCTGTAGGGGCTATGGAAAACACTTCTGAAGGCCCGCCGCTTGTAAATGCCGGGCCGGTTCCCAGAAGCACGTTGCCGGGATTGCCATTTGCGTTCGAACCAAGATTATGGACAAGACTTCCGAGTTCCTCATTGCTATGGTTTCCAACGATCGTATCAATTTCGGCTGGCACACCGATTTGTGGGAAATAACAATTGCTGTCCAGCGCCGGGCTTTTAAACGGCTGGTTGCTTTGGGCGTGCAACACCCCTGGGCAGGAATCCGCAGCAGCGAACCAAGCGAGAAGAAAAACAAAAATTTGAAGATTTCTCACGATAATAATAACCCACGAACGGACGAAACGTTACACTTATCACGTGCAAAGATAAGGTAAAAATTTGTGCTGTTCTTGAAAAAATGAGTGGCGCTGGAACTATAATAGCTCGTTTTTGGGCAAATTTGTTGCTACATTGTTGCCAAGCAAAATAAAAACACAATATTTTATGGCTATAAGTCATTGATAACAAATAGCTTACGGCGATTCTAAGCGGAAGGCCCGGGATTCGAACTCGGAAGCCCTTGCGGGCGGCAGTTTTCAAGACTGCTGCAGTACCATTGTGCCAGCCTTCCTTACCTGTAAAAATTGGAAAATTGAGAATTAAATGCCCCAAATTACCGGTTGAGACGCGGATAACGGATGACTCTCACGAGGAGTTCGGAATCAAACCGCAAGAAATTTCGATAAAAGGGTGTCAGAAAACTCCAACGGGCTTTAAGCCCCCAATTTTGCACATGAATTCCACAGAAATACCTGTATCGAGCCTCATCCCACAAAGCCTTTCCGAACACGGCATCTCTCATGCCCAGATCAATTTTAATTTAAGCCCCGAAGAGCTGTATGCCGAAGCACTCTCACGAGGGGAGGCAACGCTTGCCGCCAATGAGGCGCTCGTCGTTTCGACCGGCAAGTTCACAGGCCGCTCTCCCAAGGATAAGTTTATCGTTTCGAATCCTGAAAGCAGCAAACACGTCTGGTGGGGTACGGTCAATCGCGAGATCAGCGCAGAAAATTTCGAGCGACTATATCAGAAGATGGTAGCGGCAATGAGCGAAAAAGAGCTATTCGTCGCCGATCTTTTCGCGGGTGCGGATAAAAAATATCAACTTCCGTTGCGTGTTATTAACGAGTATGCATGGCACAATCTATTCTGCCACAATTTGTTTATTCGTCCCACGCAGGCCGAGCTTGCCGAACATCGACCCCAGTTCACGGTCATTGATCTGCCCAGCGTCAAGGCCGACCCGAAAACCGATGGCACGAATTCGGAGACCTTTATTCTCTTAAACCTCGAACGCGGCCTGTTGCTTATCGGCGGAACCGAATACGCCGGAGAAATAAAGAAATCGATATTTACAACGCTGAATTATCTTTTGCCACTCAAAGGAGTCATGTCCATGCATTGCTCGGCGAATATCGGTTCGAAGGGCGACACTGCTCTGTTCTTCGGACTTTCGGGAACCGGCAAGACAACGCTTTCCGCCGATCCTACACGACGATTGATCGGCGATGACGAACACGGATGGTCGAACGATGGCGTGTTTAATTTCGAAGGCGGATGTTATGCCAAGTGCATCAAGCTCTCCAAAGAACAGGAACCGCAAATCTGGAATGCGATCAAGCGCGGAACCGTATTAGAAAATGTCGTCATCGATGCCAATGGAGTTCCAGATTACAATAATACTTCGAAAACGGAAAATACTCGCGCTGCGTACCCATTGAATTACATCGAGAATGCGGTCGAGCCTTCCGTTGGTGGTCACCCGCAAAATATTATTTTTCTAACTGCGGATGCGTTTGGTGTGCTGCCTCCGATCTCGAAACTCACGAAAGAGCAAGCCATGTATCATTTCATTTCTGGCTATACTGCAAAGCTTGCCGGCACAGAACGCGGCGTCACCGAACCGGAACCGAATTTTTCGACCTGCTTCGGCGCGCCCTTTATGGTGCATCATCCGAATGTCTATGCCGATCTTCTGGGAAAGAAGATCGAAGAACACAATGTTCGTTGCTGGCTCGTGAATACTGGATGGACGGGCGGGCCATATGGGATAGGAAAGCGTATGCACCTTCCTTATACCCGAGCCATGGTCGATTCCGCTCTCGCTGGCGAGCTTGATAATGTAACGACCGTAAAGGATCCGATATTCGGCCTTGATATCCCACAGCAAGTTCCAGGTGTGCCGGATGAAGTGCTGAATCCGCGCAATACGTGGGAAGATAAAGCTGCATATGATAAACAAGCTCGGGATCTCGCACAGCGCTTCGTGGAAAACTTCAAAAAGTATGAAGAAGGCACGAGTGAAGCTATTAAGAATGCTGGCCCGAACGCATAATGCCTCACCCCTTTGACCTTACCATGCTGAGGCAGGGTTACTGTTGAATTGCCATACAAATTCTCCTCTTCTTCTGTTTTTCACTTGAGCGTGAATTTTTTTCGTATTTTTGAGCCAAGGATGAGGTGTTGTATAAACCCATCCCACTTAACACAATGGTAACAGCAATTCTTTTTGGCCTTTATTCTGCGGGCGTCGGCATCGCGATCACATTAATCGGATATTTCACCGGCCTGGATAAAACCGGTGCTTCTTATTGGCTCGGATATTTACCCCTTCCCTTCTTTATCCTCTTTCTTTGGATGGCAATGAAAGAACGCAAGCAGGAGGATTATGGCGGGACGATCTCCTACGGCCAATGCATCGGGACGGGTGTCCTCGTCGGTCTCTTCGCCGGGATCGCAATGGGAATTTTCATGTATCTCTACTCGACCGCGATCAATCCCGGAATGATGGATATGGTCATGCAAAAACAAGCAGATGCCATGCGAGCACAAAATATGACGGCCGACCAAATCCAAAAAGCCCAATCCTACGCAAAAATGTTCACTTCACCGGCCATGATGACCGCGTGGACATTAGGAGGAGATATTGTCATGGCGACGATCTTCTCGCTCATTATCGGCATCTTTGTGAAGTCAAAGCCGGGTGAAGGCGAAGTGAAGTCCGTTTAAAAATTAACATCCGATCAGTTCGGCGCAAACGAAAGTTTACGTATCATGTTTGAATTGCATGTCCGAAACTTTCCAGGTAACAGCGCTTAAGTGGCGCCCCATGCGATTCGATGACGTTGTCGGCCAGGATCACGTCACCCGCACGCTGAAAAATGCCATTGCATCCGACCGGCTCGCTCACGCGTTCCTATTCACTGGTCAGCGTGGCTGCGGCAAAACGACCGTAGCGCGCATTCTTGCCAAGGCCGTCAACTGCCCAAACGCGGCCACCAATGGCTTCGAGCCATGCAACCACTGCGATAACTGCCTTGCCATCACAGAGGGCCGTTCGATGGATGTAGCCGAGATCGACGGCGCATCCAACACCGGCGTCGATGATGTTCGCATGTTGCGCGATAATGTGAAATATCCGCCATTGACCGGCAAGTACAAAGTCGTTATCATTGACGAAGTTCACATGCTATCCAATAATGCGTTCAACGCATTGCTCAAAACGCTCGAAGAACCGCCGCGTCATCTCATCTTCGTTTTCGCTACGACCGAGGCACAGAAAGTTCTTCCAACAATTCTCTCTCGCACTCAGCGATATGATTTTCGCCGCATTCAGCTCGAAGAGATCACACGTAAGCTTCGAGCCATCGTAGATACTGAACATATCACCATCGAAGATGATGCGCTCATCATTATCGCCAAAAAAGCCGATGGTTCCATGCGCGACGCCCAGTCGCTCTTAGATCAAGTTATCGCGTTTTGCGGCATGAAGGTCGAGACTTCACGGCTTCGTGAAGCTCTGAACCTCATCGATCTCGATTTCTTCTTCGAAGTGTCGGAAGCCATTGCCAACCGCGACCCAAAACGAGCCTTCGAACTCAGTGGAGAGATCATCTCTCGCGGTTACGATGTCGAAGAATTCTTTTCCGGCATGCTCGAACATTTTCGGAATATTCTGACCGTCCGCATCACGAATACCACCAAGCTGCTCGAAGTTTCCAAAGGTCACCAGGAGCGATACCTCACTCACGCCGCCCAATTCACCGAAGCCGATATGCTGCGCCTCATCCGGCTTGGACAAAATGCCTTCGAGCGGCTAAAAGCTACGCACGACCCTCGTATCGTCCTCGAAGTCGCGCTGGTCGAAATGATGATGATGGAACGCGCACTTGAAGTATCCCAGCTTATCGAGGAAGTCCGTGCCCTTCGCGGAACGGGTTCCGTAATGGCTGCCCCCAAATCCCCAGTTCCGGAAAAAAAAAGTAGTGACATAGCGGCTGGCCTGCCTAATGGAAGTTTACCGCCCTCCATCCCAAAAATTCAGTCCACCACTCCCCGACCGCTTGATATTCAAAGTCCTGTTCAGGAATCCAATCAGGAATCCAAAGAAACGCTCGATACCGATACCGTCGCATCACGCTGGCTGGCATTCGGTGATTTTCTAAAGACAAAATCCCGTCCGCTCTATTCTATTTTGCCTGAATTAGAGTTTTGTGGGGTTCGCCGTTCTACGATCTATCTCGGAGTTCCCGGCGCTGCCGAAAAAGGGATGCTGATGAACATGAAGGATGAAATGCAGATCGCATTGAAGGAATTCTTCGGCTCACCACTCCTATTCGAAGCCGGCCCGAAAAGCGAAATGCATGTCAAAGCTGGATCGCCTGTCGTTGTAAATCCTGAAATCGTTACACAAGTTATATCTGCAACAAAACCATCTGCCGTAGAGCGATCGGAACTGGAAATCGCGCTCCTCGAATTAGGAGCGCAGGAGGTATAACCTTTAAGCCGCCACTTTCGCAGCTCTTGCCAGCTTCGATTTTTTATTAGCCGCGAAATTCTTGTGGACAAGTCCCTTACGGGCCAGCTTATCCAAACGGCTCTGGATCGTCTTCAGTCCATCGGCGGATTTCGCCGGGGCTGCGTCAAATTCCTTCAAAAGCTTGCGTAGATCGACTTTTAGGCCCTTATTGGCCGTGCGGCGCTTCTCTGTAAGTCGAACGCGGCGTACCGCTCCTTTATGCTGAGGCATGTATTAATCTATGGTAAAATTTCTATCCGAATTGGAGCCGACAAACGCCGGAAAGCCCCTATTTAGTTCAGACTTTGATTCATGTGATTTAAGTGATGAGGAATGATAGATTTACGATCGATCAAGTGCCTCCCCTTTATTCCACATCATCCCCCATCACTTAAATCATATCAATCACAGTCACGTTTTCAATTTCTTCTTCTTAGCCGCCGGGAAAAGCACGTTATTCAGTATCAAGCGATACCCCGGCGAATTCTTATGCAGCTTCAGATCCGTCGGCGGATCGCCAACCTGATGCGTGTAGGCCTCCGGATCGTGCCCGCCATAAAAGCAGAAGAACCCGCGGCCATAATTCGAGTAAAGATATTTCACCTGATTCGTCCCCTCCCGTTCACCTAAAATGGTTACGCTTTTTTTGATCAGCTCTTTGTGGAACCCCGTCGTTTGTCCCATGAAGCCTTTCACGACGTTCGTATGATCTTGCGTCAGCATGGTGGGAACTGGATCGTACTTCGCGGAAAAATCGAACAGCGTAAAATAATCGTTCTCACGCGGCCCCACTTCGTTCGGCTGAATATCGATGTCACTGAATTCATAAGCGAACGGATTCGGATTAACAGTAAAATTCTCAAATGCGAACGTCTTCGTGAAATCGAGTTTCTTCTGATAATTTGGTTCGGCGGGATCGCCGTCGAACGTGGCGTCGCAAATGTCATCGTTCTCGGCAGCGAGGGCGATGTCGTAGGTATCGGTCGCAGAGCACATGGCAAACATGAATCCCCCGTTCGCCACGAACTCCTTGATCCTCCTCGCAACGGCTTTCTTTTCTTCGCTCACTTTCGTAAAACCTAATTTCTTTGCTTCGTCTTCCAGCATCCTCACCTGTGCCTGATACCACGGAGCGGAACTATAATTACCGTAGAACTTCCCGTACTGCCCCGTAAAATCCTCGTGATGCAAGTGCAGCCAGTCATATTGCTTGAGCTTATCGCCAAGTACTTCATCGTCCCAAATTTTTTCGTATGGAACTTCGGCATATTCCAGCGCCAGCGTTACGGCATCGTCCCACGGCTGAAACCCCGGCGGAACATACACCGCGATCTTCGGCGCTTTTTCCAGCTTCACCACATCCATGTTCTTATCCGGCTGCTGCACTAATGCGTAGATCGAACTTGCCGATGAAGCATCGACATTCTCGAACGACACGCCCCGTATCCGGCACTCCGCCGCCAGCAGATCGGAATAATCTGCCATGAAGCTCCCGCCCCGATAATTGAGCAGCCAATCGACCGCCAAACCCTTCTGCAAGGCCCAGAACGTAATGCCGTATGCCTTCAAATGGTCGGTCTGGTCCAGATCCATCGGAATAAGCAGCTTATTCTGTGCAAAACCGGCAAATGGCGATAGAAGCATGAGTGCCGTGACCAGCGGCAGGAGGAATTTTCGAATGTGCATATCTATACTAACTTTGCTCCTCTCAAAAGGATTGCTGATTCATGACCACTTTTTGACCCATGCCATAAATCCCATGAATTACGGTTCAGACATTTCCCAAGAAATTAGTGCCTTTTGCAAAAACGCATTTGTACTTCATGAACGGTGCCGTTTCCGAGCTAATTTCAACGCTGTCTCTCAGACAGCGCAAAAATTTTCGGCATTTGTGTCCGGAAGCCAGTTCCCGACCGCTTTTTCATCCTTAATCCTTTCTCCAGGAAAAAGGTGCTCAAAAACGCAAACGCATTTGTTTTTCATGAACGTATGGAGTACTCCATCGACTTTTTCATTAATTTCAATAAGAAAAGCATCCCGTTATCCCGATTTTCAATGAACTCCAGCACCAAGCATCGCCGACGATGCGCCCCACTCTTAATTCTCAATTCTTAATTAAAAATTGATATAGGTGCCCATCAAAGCAATCACTAATATACGAATATAAAATGCCAATGTCAAGGGATTTTAAAAATAATTGAAAATTCTATTGTGGAAATGTGTCTATGGGTTCGACATTGATTTTGATGTCTGAGAAATATACCGCACCACTTGCGGAGCATTTCTTCCCGAAACCCCGTTCACACTCCCCTCATGGAAACCACTATTCGTAAACTCACGGCCGATGACTGCGATGCCTACCGCGGGTGCCGGCTCGATGCTCTGCGCGACTCGCCGCACTCCTTCGCGTCGAGCTACGAGGAAGAGGTGCAGATGAGCAACGAGACGATCCGCGACCGGTTTGCGGCCCATCCATCCGAAAGCGCGGTCTTCGGCGCATTCGATGGCACGCGCATCGTCGGGCTGACGGGAATCTTTCGTGAGGAACGGCTGAAACGCAAACACAAAATGTATATCGTAAGCGTGTTCGTCCAGCCGGAATATCGCGGCAAAGGGATCGGGTCGCGGCTGATAAAAACAGCTATTGCCCATGCCCGCAGCGTTGCTGGTGTGGAACGCATCGATCTGGGAGTGGAGTCCGGCAACACGCAGGCAAAGGCACTTTATACTTCGTTAGGATTTCAGAGTTGGGGAACCGAACCCTCGTTCGCCAAGGTCGATGGCATCGATTATAGCGAAGAACGTATGTCGCTAAAGCTCTAGAACATTCCCACCGATCCCATCCCACTCATCCCAAAAATCCCGGTTCAGACAGCCCATCTCCTCAGCGCAACGATCCCCCACAATCCTTCCACAACCGCAAACGGTATCGAGCCGATAAGCACCGCATACGTGCTCGCCCCAAAGCACGAGATAGCAAACACTAATCGCCATACCCTCCCCCGCTTATCAAGCAGATAGGAGATGAAAAGCATTGAAATGCAAAAGAAACCGAAGGCTTCGGTGAAGCTCATGCCTCAATACTTAAACTTCGGATACCAATCGGTGCCGCGGCCCTCGGGGGTGTAGTCGAACATGTTCCAGACCGGCCATATGATATCGACATGACGGTGATTTTGGCCGGGATCGGCCGGAGCAAAAAGCAGCTCCGTTGCGTAGGTATGAAAAATTCCATCCGGCGTTTTGGCGAACACATTTAAGATCGGCATTTGACCTCCTTTGTCGCTCTCCGCAAAATAATCGCGATTGTACGTGTTGGAGTTAGAGGAAAGTAATCGCACGTTTTTCCATCCGCGCCCGTCTGCCCATTGCAACGTTTTCTCGATCGGCGCTTTCGTGACCACCACAAAATTGATCTTGTCGAGAATATGCGGCGCTGCCCCATCCAACCCATCGACGATCGAGGTGCAACTCGAGCAGGCGTTCTCGTCATCGGGGTGGTACATCATGCTGTAAATAACGAGCGTATTCTTCCCGGAAGCAAAAAGCTCGGAAAGCTTTACACGTCGTTTCTCGCCGCTCGTCATTTCCTCGAATATGTAATCCTCCTTCAGCTTGCCGCCGAGCGGAAGTTCCCGCCGCATCTGCGCCACACGCTCCGTGTGTCGCCGCAGCGCGATCTCTTCATCGAGCAATTTATTTCTGGCGTCGCGATACAGCCCGTCTTCGTTCGGAAATTGTTTGGTGTGTAATTCTGGCATTGTTTTAAATGGTATTGCGCTCTTATTTATTGCTTAACGACGTAGCTCGAAATATCATTTCGCACATGCCGTTTGAATTGACAAAAGCTACCGATTCACAACAACTTTTACAGTTTGCTCCTTATCATTGGCAGAAAGCCGACAGGTATAGACTCCGGGTAGAAGATTTCGAGAGTCAATAGGTATTTCGTTCGCACCCGCATCCTGTTCTACCCCAGAAAGCGGCCGAGCCACTTCGCGGCCCAGTGCGTCAAAGATCGAAATGGTGACGGAGGATTGGTTAGCAAGTGAATAGCTAAACGTGGCAGATGTTGTGAGGGGGTTTGGAAACACAGTAAAGGTCTGAACCGGAATCGGTTGAGAAGTTACTGCCGCAGCAGTGAATGGAGTCATATACACTCCTTCACCATAAGTTCCGGCAAAGATGAAGTTGCCTGCAATCGAGTAGCAGGACGCGTACTTTAGTCCGTCGCTCTGCTTGCTCCAAATCGCTCCATTATTTGTCGAAAGAAAAATGCCAGAAACCGTTGTAGCCAGAACGATATTACCCGCTGCATAAATCGCGAATGCGGTATCTCGAACACTTGTCTGTGTCCACGAAGTCCCATCGTTCGTCGACTTTTCAACCCCCGTTTCCGTAGCAACAAAAATGGTATTGTTGTTTGCCGCTTGGGCGTAAATATAACGGTCAAGAGCATCATTGACCTGTGACCATGTAACACCACTATCCATCGAGATGTAATCATTCGCCGAACCGGCGTACGAAGTATAGATTGCCGAACCGCACACTGATATGAGGTCGACAGGAATTCCATTATTAATCGTATTCCACGACTGGCCTGAGTCTGTCGATCTGTACAAGAATCCCTCGGGATCATTTGCAATAAGAATATTTCCATCAGCAATCACTTCCGCAACAGCAGGAGAATTATTACAGACTTCATTCCAACTATAACCACTATCGAGCGATACATATATTCCGTAACCAGTTGCAGTAAAAAATTCGGAGTCGATTATGCCGAACGAAGCAGCGCCCGTCAACCCACCCGATGGCTCATGCCAAGTTATTCCTTTATCCGGGCTATAACCCCCTACCGATACATCTGCTGT
>Ga0206934_1090_pt1 | contig 26680 bp, 23 predicted proteins | sample Alteio_BWOrgHeat_16_FD_152932 | JGI IMG/M metagenome (GOLD analysis project Ga0206934, IMG submission 152932) | Enriched cells from forest soil in Barre Woods Harvard Forest LTER site, Petersham, Massachusetts, United States -... | ecosystem: Environmental > Terrestrial > Soil > Temperate forest >...
TCGACTGAATAAAATTACTTTCGGTTTCATCCACTGTAGGAAAATATCGCTTCGCATTTCCCTCTTCATCAATGGCCACGAGGTTTGAGCACCAAATATTGAATTTGCCTCGGAGATTTTTTGCCTCTGCAATTCCATATACATTCAAAGGAACATTTTGACCTGATACAGCGCGTGTTGTTTTTTTTTCAGGGTCATATACGCGAATGCCCTTGCCCCAGTATCCTAGCCAGAGGTTGCCTGTATGGTCTTCGGCAATAGTGTTAATGAGATCAAAAGCTTCGTGATCCGTTACTTGTTCAAATTTATTTTCACCGAAATGAAATTGCCAAAGACCATTGAAAGTAGACAGCCACAATCTCCCCTTCTTATCTTGATGAACCTGAACGATGTGGTTGTCAGCTCTGCGCAAAGGGGATTCATCATGTGTTTCATTATAGTGAATTACAAACCGATGCTCCTTAATTATGAACTGAAGCAATCCTACTTCGGAAGCCAACCAGATATTCCCAATAGCGTCGGCATGAAGATCCCACATCAGGTTGCCATTACCTCTGTTGGTTTTAATGTGATAAGTAGTAAAAGTGTTTAACTCAGCATCAAATTTCGACAGCCCATCAAGTGTAGCAATCCAATAATCGTGATTTGCGTCTTCAGTTATGGCACTGATATAATTGCTACGAAGTGTTGTGGTATCATCCTTTTTGCTTCTATATTTTTTTATGACCGAGCCGTCATACCTGTTAAGCCCGTCTTGTGTTCCGATCCACATAAACCCATTGCTGTCTTGAAAAAAACAGGTAACTCGATTGTCGGATAAACCGTTCTGGTCACTGAGTGAGTATAGCACCAAACGATCGCCGTGAGTCTGTGCGACAATTTGAATCGCCGCTACTAAAAAAATAAACAGAAAGAAAGAAAATGTGTAACGCATGGAAGAAATCAACCATGTAATTTAAGTTTCTTATGGAAAACTTTACACTCCACAAATAGGTTTAATTTTGATGTTGAATAAAAAATTGGGAGTCAGTTGTAAATTGCCCGACTTTGAAAGTTAACGAATCACTAAAAGCTATTATCTCCAATCTCCCTGATTCACCGGGAGTGTACCGTTATTATAATGAGGAAGACGTTCTGATCTATGTTGGTAAAGCCAAGAGTCTGAAAAAAAGAGTCAGTAGTTACTTCAACAAACAATCACAATATAGCCGCAAGACAGAAAAGCTGGTATCGGAAATACGAAAGATAGAATATACGTTAGCAAACACGGAATTTGATGCGTTGCTTCTCGAAAACAATCTCATCAAACAAAACCAGCCCAAGTACAACATTCTGTTAAAAGACGATAAGACTTTCCCTTATCTCTGCATTATCAAAGAACCATTTCCTCGCATTATTGCCACACGCAAATTTATTCCCAAGTGGGGCGAATATTTTGGCCCATATGCTGGTGTACTTGCCATGAAAAATATTCTGGAATTGGTTCGTCAATTATATTCCATTCGCACGTGCTCACTTCTATTATCAGAAGCTAATATTCAACAAAAGAAGTTCAAAGTTTGTCTTGAATACCATATTGGAAATTGTAAAGGTCCTTGTGAGGGGTTTCAAGAATTGAAAAATTACCTTGACGATATCGCACAAGCAAGAAATATTTTGAAGGGTGACTTGAGTGTGGTCAAAAATACGTTTGCTGCGCGCATGAACGAAGCTGCTGAAAAGTTGGAATTTGAAAAAGCAGATGAATACAAGCAAAAGTTGGGTCTTCTCGAAAATTTCCAGGTGAAGTCGCTGGTAGTTAACCCCAAGATTACCAACATCGATGTGATTACAATCACGGGCAACGAAAATGGTGCATTTATTAATTATCTAAAAGTAAAAGAGGGGTCAATCATTTTCTCCAAGAATTTGGAAGTCAAAAAGAAATTGAACGAAACCGACGAAGACATTTTAAATATGGCTGTAGTCGAACTTCGCGCGACTTATCGAAGCGACAACCCCGAAGTGTATACCAATATTCCTTTGTCTTTAAAGTCGGATGAGTTTGGAAATGTGGTTCCGTTAATTGGAGACAAGAGAAAATTGGTGGACATGTCGTTGAAAAATGCGTTTTACATGAAACGCGAAAAAGAGCTTGCCAAAGAAACACGACAGTCGAAGAAAAATGAAGTCCTTTCTATCCTACAGAAAAATTTACGACTTCTGCAGCTGCCTCGAATTATCGAATGCTTTGACAACTCAAACTTTCAGGGCACCTCGCCGGTAGCAAGCATGGTACGTTTTGTTGATGGCAAAGCTGACAAAAAAGGTTACCGTCATTTTAATATCAAAACTGTAATAGGCCCCGACGATTTCGCATCGATGAAAGAAATCGTCACACGCAGATATAAGCGTATCATGGAGGAACAAGGTGAATACCCTCAATTAATTATTGTCGATGGCGGCAAGGGACAGCTCAGTAGTGCCTGTGAAGCATTGAAAGAGCTGGGCTTGTACGGAAAAATTCCTATCGTGGGCATTGCAAAAAAACTTGAAGAGATCTATTATCCCGAGGACCCGCTACCTCTTCTCATAAGTAAAAAATCTCCCGGACTTCAACTCATGCAACAAATACGTGATGAAGCCCACCGCTTTGCCATTGAATTTCACCGGCTGAAGCGAAGCAAAAATACTTTCATAACGGAAATAGAAAATATTCCGGGCATCGGGAAAAAGACAGCAGATAAGCTACTCAGACATTTCAAGTCTTTTAAGAAAATCAAAGAAGCATCCCTAGAAGAGCTTACTGTTTTAATTGGAAAGAACTCCGCCGAAAAAATCAAACAGATAGAGAGTGAAACGTAAAGCAGAAAGTCTGGCGTTGACACTTCGCGCACCAAACTTTCTACTCTTACTATTACATATCCTTTTTTGCTAACGGGGGAATCACGCCCATATTATACCATGTGAAAGCATACTGATCTGCAGTTACATCCAGTGCTTTTGAAAGATTTGATGAACCGTGTCCAGATTTTGTATCAATTCGAATTAATACCGGAGCTACCCCGCTCTGCGACTCCTGCAATGTTGCTGCAAACTTGAAAGAGTGAGCAGGCACTACTCTGTCATCATGATCGGCTGTTGTAACTAACGTTGCCGGATATGATGTGCCTGGTTTCAGTGCATGTACCGGAGAATATTTTCTGAGGTATTCAAACATTTCCTTCGAGTCATCGGCAGTCCCGTAATCGTAAGCCCAACCTGCACCGGCAGTAAATTTGTGATATCGAAGCATATCCATTACTCCTACTGCCGGCAATGCCACGCGCATCAAGTCGGGTCGTTGTGTCATCGTCGCTCCCACCAACAGGCCGCCATTGGAACCGCCTTGAATGGCTAAGTATTCATTAGATGTATATTTCTCTTTAATTAAATACTCTCCGGCAGCAATGAAATCATCAAACACATTTTGCTTATTCATCTTGGTGCCTGCCAGGTGCCACTTCTCCCCATACTCGCCACCACCGCGCAAATTAGGTTGAGCATAAACGCCTCCATTTTCCAGCCAAACAATTCGCGACGTATTGAAACTCGGCGTAAGGCTGATATTAAACCCACCGTAAGCATAAAGTAACGTCGGGTTTTTTCCGTCCAGTTTTGTGCCCTTCTTATAAGTAATGAACATAGGAATACGTGTGCTATCTTTGCTGTGATAAAAGACCTGTTTGGTTTCATAATCCTCAGAATTGAAATCCACTTTTGGTTTTTCAAATAATGAAGATTTACCGCTGGCTATATCATATTTAAAAATTGTTGGAGGGTACGTGAACGAAGTGAATGAATAGTAAAGTTCTTTGTCATCCACTTTGCCGCCAAATCCATTAGCTGTACCAATTCCCGGTAATTCAATTTCGCGTTCAAGCTTCCCTTTGAAATCATATTGTTTCACTTGCGTCTTTACATCTACAAGGTAGTTTGCAAAAATTTTGTGGCCTGCAGTGCCTGCATTTAACACATTTTCATTCTCCGGGATAATGTCTTTCCAATTTTCGGGAGTAGATTTCGTGAAATTAACTCCCACAACTCTGCCATTAGGTGCGCCAAGATTTGTTTGAATGATCAGTCGATCTCCTTCATTATCGATTACACTATGGTTGTTATCAAAATTATTCACCATCGTGATCAATTTCGCTGAAGGGTTTTTCAAGTCCTGAATATAGAGCTCGTTACCAGTAGTGCTTGTAGCCGCCGAAATAACAAGGAAGCGTTCGTCTTCCGTGAGATATCCACCCACATACCTGCGAGGATTTTTGTCATCACCAAAAATCAATTTATCCTGACTTCGTGGTGTCCCTACTTTATGATAAAACAGTTTATGGTTTTGAGTCTTGGCAGAAAGCTGGCTTCCCTTGGGTTTCTCATATGTACTGAAATAGAATCCGTCATTTCCCTTCCATGCGATACCACTGAATTTGATATTGCGAAGTGTATCTTCTAGAATAGTCTTGTCGGCTGCATTAATAATAATTGCTTCTGTCCAGTCTGCGCCGCCTTTCGAAATTTGAAAACCTGCGCGTGATCCATCCTTTGAAAAGGAGACGCCGGCCATACGAGTAGTTCCATCCTTTGAAAAAGTATTTGGGTCAAGAAACACTTCGGGAGTACCTTGCTCGCCCTTGTTGCGATACAGAACACTGTGGTTTTGCAACCCGTCATTCTTATAGAAATAATAATATTCCCCTTCCTTAAATGGTGCACTCAAGCGCTCGTAACTGTAAAGAGTTTCAAGTCTTTTTTTAATCACATCCCTGTAAGGAATTTTATTGAGGAATCCGAAGGTGACATCGTTTTGGTCTTTCACCCAATCGGCAGTGACTTTGGCTGTGTCATTTTCCATCCAACGATATGGATCGGAAACCTTCACCCCAAAAAATTCATTTACAGTATCTACTTTCTGAGAAGCAGGGTACTGAAAATTCTTTTCAACCTTGGGCGATTGATTGCATGCAGAAAAAAGAAACAAGCCAACACAGACTACTATTGAAGTATGCTTCATGATTTTAGGGTTAATCAAGTAATGATAATAGGTTATAGGCTGGTAACAAATGACCTTTTGACAAGTGGTGTCATGGCCATTTTTAGGGCCTGAGCACTATTTCTCCAAATACCACTTCACGGTTTTCTGAATTCCACTGTCAAAGTTCTCATTGGCTTTCCATTTCAGTTCAGTCTCAATCTTTGAAGCATCAATGGCATATCGCTTGTCGTGACCAGCACGGTCCTGCACATAAGTGGTCAATTCACTATAAGGTTTTCCGTTTTTGCGCGGCTTTAGCTGATCAAGGATGGAGCAGACGGTTTGAGCAATCTGGTTATTGTTACGCTCATTTCTACCGCCAATATTGTAGGTTTCGCCGGCACGTCCATGTTGAAACGCCAAATCTATTCCTTTCACATGATCCATTACATACAACCAATCGCGCACGTTTTTTCCATCACCATAAATAGGAATTGGCTTCTCTGCGAGAGCAGTACGAATGATGGTTGGGATTAACTTCTCGTTGTTTTGTTTAGGTCCATAATTGTTAGAACAGTTTGTTGTCACTACGTTCATTCCATAAGTGTGAAAATAACTTCTTACAATCATATCGCTACCAGCTTTTGATGCTGAGTAAGGGCTATTGGGAGCGTGAGGAGTTTCTTCAGTAAAAAGTCCAGTTTCGCCAAGGGTTCCATATACTTCGTCTGTAGAAATATGAAGGAAACGATTGTTCGCTTTGTTATCGTTGAATTGAAAAGGAGCCTTCATCCAGTCTTTTCGAGCGACATCTAATACAGTGAACGTTCCTAACACATTGGTACGAATGAAAGCCTCTGGTCCGGCTATGGAATTATCCACATGTGACTCAGCTGCAAAATGCACAACCCCGGAAATAGTATATTGATCGAAAATGCGTTCTACCAATGAGCGATCCAGAATATCTCCTTTAATAAAAATATGATGAGGATTAGCATCTACTTCTTTCAAATTGCTTAAGTCACCAGCATAAGTAAGGGCATCCAGATTTATCACTTGGTAATCTTTGTACTGATGAAGAATGTGAGTGACGAAATTAGACCCTATAAAACCTGCTCCTCCCGTAACCAAAATCGATTTCATATTTCAAAAATTAAATTGGGCGTCTGCCAATCGAGGGTGCTTCTTGTCGCGTTCAGAAATTATCATCTCGGGCTCCGCAATTTTCCAATCAATCTTCAAGGCTGGGTCATTAAATAGAATACCGCCTTCGGATGCAGGATAATGAAATTCGTCGGTCTTATACAACAACTCAACACTCTCACTTAATACAATGAACCCATGCGCAAAACCTTTGGGTACCAAAAGCTGCTCTCCCCGTTCAGATGACATTTCGAGTTGAAATGTTTTTCCAAACGTGCTTTTCTCTTTACGTAAATCCAGCACTACGTCTAGTATCTTACCCGATAGAACGCGCACCATTTTCGTTTGCGCATAGGGCGCATTCTGAAAAATGAAGACCTCGCATCACCCCGCGCATTGATCTCGACTGATTATCTTGTACAAACCGAATGTCAACACCAACCGATTTCAGATCGCGATAGTTATACGTTTCCATAAAATAACCGCGGGCATCGCCAAGTCTTGTTGTTTCAATTATAGTCAAGCCCTCAAATCCTGTTTCAGTTAATTTTATCCGGCTCATGCAAGAAATTTTTCGTTAGCAATCTTCACCAGGTATTGTCCATATTGATTCTTGCTCAACGGTTTGGCTAATTCCAATAACTGCTCTTTGGAAATGTATTTTTTATGAAAAGCGATTTCTTCCAGGCAGGCAATTTTTAGTCCCTGGCGTTCTTCGATAGATTCAACAAAAGTAGAGGCTCGCAATAGTGACTCATGAGTTCCTGTATCGAGCCAAGCCATACCTCTACCTAATAATTTAACCTGAAGTTCGCCATCGTTCAGGTAGCTTTTATTTAAGTCTGTAATTTCAAGTTCGCCACGCAAAGATGGCTTAATGGTCTTCGCCCTGGCGATTACACTGTTGTCGTAAAAATATAAGCCGGTAACTGCATAGTTCGATTTGGGGGTTTGGGGTTTTTCTTCAATGGAAATAACTTTGCCGGCCGCATCAAATTCTACTACACCATAGCGCTCGGGGTCATTCACATAATAACCAAACACGGCAGCGCCACTTTTCAATTGACCTACATCTTCCAGCATTGATGAAAAATTGTAGCCATAAAAAATGTTATCGCCCAATACAAGGCACGCTGTATCATTACCTACAAAAGTTTCTCCTATAATAAATGCCTGGGCTAATCCATCAGGTGATGGCTGCTCCCGATACTCAAGTTTCAATCCAAATTGACTTCCGTCTCCTAATAAATCCTGAAACAATCTTTTTTCGTGAGGAGTGGTGATAATTAAAATGTCACGAATGTTGGCGAGCATCAGCACCGACAATGGGTAATAAATCATTGGTTTGTCATACACTGGCAACAATTGTTTGGATACCGACTTGGTGAGAGGGTAAAGTCGTGTGCCTGATCCTCCAGCTAAAACTATTCCTTTCATTATTTAATAATACGAGATGAGCAATCAAATTTTACAATCTCAATTTCTTTTAGGTCTGATTTCATGCGCCAGTTCAATCGAAGGCTTTGCATCTATTAACCCAAATCCACGGCCAGCCAAAATCTCATTATAACTTTTGGTGTGCAGGTCGGTGAAGCCATCACTAAACTCTACTTCCTTTCCACTCATTTTCAGGGAACGAAACGTACGCTTGCCTTTCGCCCTTACATCCGCTGGCAGGTCGTTCTCATTAATGCTCAACATCCATTTAACCCGGGCTCGCTTCAGTTGAAGATATCCTGAGGCTTTGTCAGGGTCTGTATTATCAATTTTTAAACTCTTTACATCACCAAAAACCCAAAGCAACATATCAAAAAAATGAATTCCGATGTTGGTAGCTATCCCGCCTGATTTAGCCTCATCCCCTTTCCAGCTATGATGATACCATTTGCCGCGAGAAGTGATGTAGGTAAGTTCCACATCAAAAACCTGATCTGCCGGCGAAGATTCAATTTCCTTTTTCAATTGAATTATACTCGGATGAAGTCGCAATTGCAAAATTGTAAAAACTTTCTTCCCCGTTTCCTTTTCAATTTCTTCAAGTGCTACTACATTCCATGGGTTGAGGACAAGAGGTTTCTCACAAATAGCATCGGCATGATGACGCAATGCAAAACGTATGTGTGAATCGTGAAGATAGTTTGGTGAACAGATACTCACGTAATCAATTTTCTGACCTAATCTCTTAAGTTTATCAAGATGTCTGTCAAAGCGTTCAAATTCAGTAAAAAAATCGGCCGCCGGAAAATAGGAATCCATGATACCCACGCTATCAAATTTATCAAGAGCAGCAACTAGGTTATTACCTGTTTCCTTGATCGCTTGTAGGTGACGCGGGGCTATGTAGCCTGCAGCGCCTATGAGGGCAAAATTTTTCACTGTAGTTTTCTAACTAATCCGTCCTTCAATATATATTTTTCTCCACTTTCGTCACAAAATGCTTCTCCAGTCTTGTTAAAATTTAATTTGTGTCCGTACTCACTCATCCACCCCGACTGTTTTGCCGGATTTCCAATAACTAATGCATAATCAGGAACATCTTTAGTAACCACTGCCCCGGCACCAATGAATGCATAGCGCCCAATATCATGGCCACACACTATGGTTGCATTTGCGCCAATAGATGCGCCTTCCTTCACCAATGTTTTGGCATACTGATTTTTTCGGTTGACTGCACTACGAGGGTTAGTCACATTCGTGAAAACCATTGACGGCCCCAGAAAAACATCATTCTCACAAATCACACCCGTATATATTGAAACATTGTTTTGCACTTTAACATTCTTGCCAAGAATCACTTCGGGCGAAATGACCACGTTCTGCCCAATGTTACATCGCTCGCCGATTTTGCAGTTGGGCATAATATGAGAGAAGTGCCATATTTTTGTGCCTACTCCAATTTCGCAGCCTTCATCAATTACAGCCGTTGCGTGCGCAAAATATTTTTTTTCGTCAGGCATGAAACTCTTTAATAGTCTGACAAATGTAAGACAATTCATCTTCGGTCATCTCCGTGTGGATAGGCAGGGAGAGCACCGTTTTGGAAAGCCTTTCAGCTACCGGAAATGATCCCTCATTGAAGCCTTCCCGTCGGTAAGCCTTCTGTAAATGCAACGGGATGTGATAATAAATCATTGTAGGAATACCCTTGTCTTCCAGATATTTTTTAAAATGATTGCGATCGATCGTTCTAATTTTTATAGTGTACTGATGAAACACATGCGTGGAGTTCACGGCACGAAAAGGTGTTTCTATAAAAGGCACGCCAGATAAATTCTTGTCATAATAATTGGCTGCTTCATTTCTTTTGCGCGTATACTCATCAAGGTATTTCAATTTCACAAGAAGGATTGCTGCTTGCAATGTATCAAGCCTGCTATTGACGCCAATAATGTCGTGTTGATATTTCACTTTTTGGCCGTGATTGGCGATCATTTTTATTTTTTCTCCTAAAACCTGATCAATAGTAAAAATGGCACCGCCATCGCCATAGCAACCCAGATTTTTAGAAGGGAAAAATGACGTAGTTCCTATGATACCCATTGTCCCGGCTCTTTTCACAATTCCGTCAGCATAGGTGTAGTCAGCACCCATAGCCTGCGCCAAGTCTTCAATAACATGAAGTTTATGTTGATTGGCTATTTTCATAATTGGTTCCATGTCTGCACACTGACCATACAAGTGCACCGGCACGATCGCCTTGGTGCGGGAAGTAATTTTGCTGGTTATTTGAGCCACATCAATATTAAAAGTACGCTCGTCTACGTCAGCAAAAACAGGAGTCAGTCCAAGAAGGGCAATCACTTCGGCTGTGGCCACATAGGTGTGCACGGGCAAAATGATTTCATCTCCAGGCTTCAAGTCAAGCGCCATCATCGCAATCTGAAGTGCGTCCGTTCCATTGGCACAAGGGGTCACATTCACACCATGATTATATTTCGATAATGCCTCAGCAAAAGATTTTACTTGTGATCCCTGAATAAATTCGGTCGACATCAACACCTCCTGAATAGCTTCATCCACCTCACGCTTGATGTGCAGGTATTGTCCTTGCAAGTCAACCATTTTTATTTTTCTCATCGAATCGCGATTCGTCACCTAAGCTAATTGCTTTTGCCAGCGCCATGCATCAGCCAAGGCAGTTTCGAGTGTAAGTTTTGTTTGCCAGCCCAAAAGTTTTTTTGCTTTGGCTGGATTGGCGTAGACTTTTTCAATATCACCCGGTCTGCGAGGGCCGACTTCATAATTGAGTTTCACGCCGGTCACTTCGATAAATTTCCTAGCTAGTCCTAAAACAGAAACGCCCTCTCCAGTACCCAAATTAAATGCTTCATTTCGACTTGGCATCGAGTCGATTTTCTCGACGGCACTTACGTGGGCTTGAGCCAGATCCATTACATGAATAAAATCCCGCAGGCAACTGCCATCCGGTGTTGAATAATCGTCTCCGAAAATCGTAAGTTTTTCGCGTAAACCTGCAGCTGTTTGCGTCACGTAAGGAACGAGGTTATCCGGTACTCCAATCGGGAGCTCGCCAATCAAAGCCGACGGGTGCGCACCAATTGGGTTAAAATAACGAAGTGAAATGACCTTCAATTTCTCACCAGCCAAAACAACGTCTTCAAGCAGTCGCTCACACATCTGCTTAGTAGCACCGTATGGAGATTCAGCTCTTTTGAAAGGTGCTGTTTCGTCTACTGGAATTACATCCGGCTGTCCGTAAACAGTGCATGATGATGAGAAAATCAATTCATTTACTGCAAAATTATTCATCGCTCTCAATAGCTCCGTCATCGAGCGCAAATTGTTATCGTAATATAACAACGGCTTTTGCACCGATTCCTTCACCGATTTATAAGCAGCAAAATGAATGACCGTATCAAATTTATTTTTACTAAAAATACTCTCCAGGAATTTTGAATCTTTACAGTCTCCTTCCTGAAACGAAGGGCGTTTATTAGTGATCTTTTCTATACCCGTTAAAAGTGTCTTGTTGCTTTTCGAAAAATCATCGATGAGCAGGATATCATAACCCTGAAGAATTAATTCTACAGCAGTATGCGCACCAATGTACCCAGCACCACCTGTAAGCAATATTCTTTTTTTCATTTGCAAGTTATAAACGCGATGTAACCAATGACTTATCAAGAAAACCTTTTACATCGTAAACTACAGTGTTGGGTTCTTTTAATGCCTTCCAATCAATAGAAGAAAACTCCTTGTGACCAACGGCGAGAATGATGGCATGATACTTTCTTGAAAGATCTTTAGTCAATTCAAGATGATACTCATGCCTCACCTCATCAGCATCGGCATGCGGATCATAAATATCAATCTGCGTTCCAAATCCCGAGAGTTCACGCACTACATCAACAACTTTGCTATTGCGTATGTCAGGGCAATTTTCTTTAAAGGTCAACCCAAGCACCAAAATTTTGCCACCAAATATCGGCAACTGATTCCTGGCCATAAGTTTAATTACACTGTTGGCAATGTAAATAGCCATATTGTCATTGATTTTTCGGCCAGATAAAATCACTTCGGGATGATAACCCAGACTTTCAGCCTTATATGTGAGGTAGTAAGGATCCACCCCAATACAATGTCCGCCCACAAGACCTGGGCGAAATGGAAGGAAATTCCATTTTGTACCCGCTGCCTCCAACACTTCCTGAGTATCAATACCAATACGTTCAAAAATGAGAGCAAGCTCATTTACAAAGGCAATATTCAGATCGCGTTGAGAGTTTTCAATTACTTTGGCGGCTTCAGCCACCTTCAGCGAAGAGGCTTTGTGTGTTCCTGCTTTGATAATTTTTTTATAAAGTTGATCTACCTTCTCTGCAACTTCTGGAGTGCTGCCACTGGTAACTTTTTTAATGTTCGGCAAGCGATGCTGTTTGTCTCCTGGGTTGATCCGTTCCGGAGAATATCCTACAAAAAAATCCTTATTGAATTTCAGACCGCTCGTAGACTCCAAAATCGGAACACAAACCTCCTCTGTACATCCAGGATATACCGTTGACTCATAAATAACAATATCATTTTTTTTCAAAACCGACCCTACGGTTTTACTTGCTGATCGTAATGGATTCAAATCAGGAACATGGTATTCATCAACCGGAGTAGGTACGGTTATAATGAAATAATTGACAGACTTCAAATCACCGACTTGTGACGAAAAAATAAGACGCGTTACACTCTTTAGTTCTTCGCTCTCTACTTCAAGCGTATGATCAATTCCTTTGTTCAATTCTTCAATACGGGAGCTGTTGATATCAAAACCAATGACATCTGTTATTTTTCCAAACTCAACAGCCAATGGTAGTCCCACATAGCCCAACCCGATGACCCCAATTTTTTCCATTTTAACTTTTAATGTTATAGTATTCTAAATACCAATCAATAAAATCAGAAACACCTTTTTCAATAGAAGTGTTCGGCATAAAGTCAACATCTCGCATCAGTTCATCAATATCGGCCAGCGATTCAGGAACGTCACCTTCCTGAATAGGCATGAAATTCTTAATTGCCTTTTTATTTAATTTCTTTTCAATGGTCTCAATGAAATAGAGTAACTCCACTTGCTGATGGTTACCAATATTATAAAGTTTGTAGGGAGCAAAACTACTCGCCGGATCAGGTTGATAGCCGCTCCAGTCGGGATCTGGCTTTGGGACTTTAGGAAGCAGGCGTGCCACGCCCTCTACAATGTCATCAACATAGGTGAAATCCCGCTTCATTTTACCATTATTATAAACATTAATTGGCTTGCCCTCTAAAATATATTTAGTAAAAATAAACAGAGCCATGTCGGGTCTTCCATACGGGCCATAAGCGCTGAAGAAACGAAGGCCAGTCGTTGGCAATTTATATAACACAGAGTAGGCATGTGCCATTAGTTCGTTCGACTTTTTGGAAGCAGCATAAAGGGAAAGCGGATGATCTACATTATGCGTAACCGAAAATGGCATTTGTTTATTTGCACCGTAAACCGAACTGGATGAGGCATAAATCAGGTGCTCAGGTTTGTGGTGTCTGCATGCCTCGAGCACATTTAAGAATCCCTGAATATTGCTTTCTAAATAAGCCTGTGGATTTTCGATAGAGTAGCGCACTCCCGCTTGTGCGGCAAGGTTGACAACGTAATCAAACTTATGAAGCTGAAATGTTTCTTGAAGAAGGGTAAGGTTCTTTAAATCACCTTTAATAAAAGTAAACTCAGGCTTTCTCTCCAACAGAGCAAGCCGTGAATTTTTTAAAGACACATCATAGTAATCGTTTACATTATCAAAGCCTATCACCCTGTAGCCTTGGTCCAATAGTCTTTTGGAAAGGTGAAATCCTATGAAGCCAGCTGATCCGGAGACGAAAACTGTTTTGGAGGGCATTGGTCTTTATGAGACAGCAAAGTAAGTAAAACAAATTAATGACAGGAACTTACACCACGTTAACGGTCTCATTCTTAACTGCAATTACCTCATCACCACGCTTATTATTCTGGGTAATTTTTCTATTGGCTTCATACAATTTAGCATACTTATAAAAAGTATGATTGGATTCCGCCATTGCCACCATCAAGCCCTCAAAACCGTCAAAAATTCCTCTTTTAATAATGTAGCTTTTGAAAAAAGTGAAGCTTGCCCGAAGGATTATTTTAAGGACAGAACTTGCCTCGCGTCCCCCATTCTGGTTTGCATAAATATCAGAGTACGCTTGTATTTTTTTAAGCGTTTCAGATGAATCTTCATAAGCTCGATGGAGAATATCACCTTTTAAATGAAGAAACTCTACTCCTTTTCTTAATATAACGCGGTCATGCGGGTTCTTTCCCCCCCATTTCCCCAGGCTCTTATTCCAGAGTCTGACCTTTTTATCAGGATACCAATTACCTCGTCTTATCCATTTATTGCCATAAGTAGAGAGGCGATTCATCCGGTATGCCTCATATGGCCAAGATTCTTTTATAATCAGTATTGATTCGATTAGCTCGTCAGATAAATATTCATCAGCATCCAGTGAGATCACATAATCATGCTTGGTTTGTGAAAGGGCAAAATTCTTTTGTTCAATATGACCGTTAAATGGATGCTCAAGGAAGCGAGCTCCTTTTTCTTCACAAATGATTCTGGTGAAATCCTTGGAAAAGGAATCTACGATTACAATTTCATCGGCAACTTGCGCCAAGGAGTCAATACATCTTCCTATGCTTTTTTCTTCATTGAAGGTAATTACAATTGCACTGATTTTCGACATCCTACTTTGATTATTGTCTTCTGCTTGGAAGGTTTATAGGACACATTCCAAATCTTTCCTCCAAATATAAAACATCCTTTTTGTTTTGGTAGATAATAACTTAACTATTAAGAGGCTACGCTAATACACCTTTCGTCTCTATCAATAATTAAATATATAATTCCAAATCGGAGGTGAATATGTTCGTTTTTTTTGGCCTTAAAAAAACACTAATTTTGCCGTCCTAAACTTATCCAACAACTTAATGAAGAAAGCACTTATAACAGGTATCACAGGCCAGGATGGGGCTTATTTAGCAGAATTATTAATTTCAAAGGGATATGAAGTTCACGGCATTAAAAGAAGGAGTTCTTTATTCAACACTGATAGGATAGATCATTTATATCAGGATCCCCACGAGAAAAACGTAAAATTGATGTTGCATTATGGAGATTTGTCAGATTCAGGGAATTTAATTCGAATCGTTCAGGAAGTTCAACCTAACGAAATATATAATCTTGGGGCAATGTCCCATGTGAAAGTAAGTTTTGATACTCCCGAATATGTTGCCGATGTTGATGGAATAGGAACATTAAGGTTATTAGAGGCTATCAAAATACTTGGACTTGAAAAGAAAACAAGATTCTATCAGGCATCTACATCCGAGCTTTATGGTCTTGTACAAGAAGTTCCTCAAAGTGAAAAGACTCCATTTTATCCTAGATCGCCATACGCAGTTGCCAAATTATACAGCTATTGGATTACAGTTAACTATAGAGAAGCGTATGATATTTACGCTTGCAATGGAATTTTATTTAACCATGAGTCACCGCTGCGAGGAGAAACATTTGTAACACGTAAGATTACTAGAGCAGCTTGTAGAATTGCATTAGGGTTACAACAAACCATGTTCATGGGTAATATCGATGCGAAACGCGATTGGGGGCACGCAAAAGACTATGTGGAAGCTATGTGGCTTATGTTACAACAAGATACTCCTGAAGATTTTGTTATAGCCACAGGGGTAACGACAACCGTAAGGGAATTTATAAGGAAGTCTTTCGAAGAACTTGGTATCAAAATTAAGTTTTCGGGAGATGGCCTGAATGAAATCGGTGTTGTAGAGAAATCTGAAAATGCAAATTTCTTGGTTAAAAAAGGACAAGAAGTGGTCAAAATCGACCCTAAGTATTTTCGACCAACTGAAGTTGAGTTACTGATCGGAAATCCAACTAAAGCAAAATCGAAATTGGGATGGAGTCCAAAATATGATTTGAATGCTTTGATAAAAGAAATGGTATCTAGGGACTTGGAGTTATTCAAACGCGATCATTACTTGAAGGAAGGTGGCCACGAAATTTTCCAGTATCACGAGTGATGGAGAAATCCTCTAAAATATTTGTAGCTGGTCATCGAGGAATGGTCGGATCGGCGATCACAAGGAGACTACAGACTGAAGGTTATAATAATCTTGTTCTCTGGACTTCTTCTGAGCTGGATCTTAGAAATCAGAGCCAGGTACAAAATTTTTTCAATTCGGAAAAACCAGAATACGTATTTCTTGCGGCCGCAAAAGTAGGCGGCATTTTAGCGAATAATATCTATCGAGCTGATTTTCTTTATGAAAACCTGATGATCGAAAGTAATGTGATCCATCAAAGTTATCTGAATAAAGTAAAAAAGCTTCTTTTCCTCGGCTCATCCTGTATCTATCCGAAGCTCGCGCCGCAACCATTGCAAGAAGAATATCTACTCTCAGGATATTTGGAAGAAACGAACGAACCCTATGCCATAGCAAAGATTGCAGGAATAAAACTATGTGAAAATTACAGAAGGCAATATGGCTGTAATTTTATCAGTGTCATGCCTTCTAATTTATATGGTCCAAACGATAACTACGACCTAACCAATTCACATGTAATTCCAGCTTTATTAAAGAAATTTGCCAGTGCCAAATTAAATAATTTACCAACTGTAGACGTTTGGGGCTCTGGTACTCCCCTACGGGAATTTCTTCATGTAGATGACTTGGCCAATGCCTGCTTGTTTCTTATGCTTAATTATAACGATTTGCAATTTATCAATGTTGGTGTAGGATCAGATCTATCAATAAAGGATCTCGCCGAAATGATTAGCGGTATAATAGGATTTCGTGGAGAAATTAGGTGGGATACCTCAAAGCCGGATGGAACACCTCGTAAATTAATGGACATCAGTAAAATTCAAAGTTTGAATTGGAGACCCAATATCCCTCTGATTGAGGGACTTCGTCAAGTTATAGAGCTGAACAAGTTGAGTTTAACTAATATTTAAGAATATGAAGGTGGTTGTTTTGGCAGGAGGTTTTGGCACACGAATCAGTGAAGAAACTGATTTAAAGCCTAAACCTATGATTGAGATTGGCGGTAAACCAGTCTTATGGCATATTATGAAAATATATTCTTCATACGGCTATAAAGATTTTGTTATTTGTTTAGGCTATAAAGGGTATTTAATAAAAGAGTACTTCACAAATTATTTTTTACATCAATCAGATTTGACATTAGATCTTAAGAGCAATCAAATTGAATGGCATGGGTCACAAGCTGAGCCTTGGAAGATAACATTAAAGGATACAGGCTTGAACACAATGACCGGAGGTAGAATTAAAAGAGCTCAAGATTTTGTTCAAAAGGAAACGTTCATGTTAACCTATGGTGATGGTGTTGGGAGCGTCAATGTTGACGAACTACTTAGATTTCATAAAAGTCATGGGAAATATTGCACAGTAACCTCGGTGCAGCCCTCCGGTAGATTTGGCGCTTTGAATTTGGATGATCGAAATAATGTTTATTCATTTCAAGAAAAACCGAAGGGAGATGGCGCTTGGGTAAACGGTGGGTTTTTTGTGTGCGAGCCAGAAGTATTTAATTATATTGAAGGAGATTATACAATTTGGGAAAAAGATCCATTAGAAAATCTAGCCAAGGCAGGTCAGTTGATGGCCTATAAACATCACGGGTTTTGGAAGCCAATGGACACATTACGGGATAAAATAGAGCTTGAAAATCTTTGGAACTCGGATAATGCCGAATGGAAAATCTGGAAATAATCAATGGAAAATCTTTTTCAGGGCATCTTTAAAGGAAGGCGCATTTTAATCACTGGCGATACTGGCTTCAAAGGCTCTTGGCTTAGTACTTGGCTTCATGAAATTGGTGCAAATGTTTTCGGATATGCATTACCCCCTAAAACTTCAAAAGACAATTTTGTAGTAACTAATTTGGCCAATAAAATCACACATCAAGACGGAGATATTGTTCAGTATGAACAATTTTTGTCTTTTGTTGGAAGCGTCAAACCAGAAATTATTTTCCATCTCGCCGCTCAGCCATTAGTCCTCCGCTCTTATCAAGATCCAAGGGAGACGTATCAGACAAACCTTATGGGAACTGTCAATTTTCTAGAAGCTGTTCGCAACATTTCATCGGTGAAAGTAGCACTAAACATAACGAGTGATAAATGCTACGAAAATCAGAATTGGGTTTGGGGTTATCGAGAAAATGACCCAATGGGCGGAAAGGATCCATATAGCTCATCAAAGGGTTGTTCTGAATTAATAACGTCATCCTACATACACTCTTTTTTTCAAAATGAAAATAGTGCCAGTATTGCTTCCGTAAGAGCCGGCAATGTGATTGGTGGAGGTGATTGGGCACAAGACCGAATAGTACCCGATTTTTTCAGGGCTTATCTCGATAAAGAGCCCTTAGTTATCCGAAATCCGGATTACACACGTCCTTGGCAGCATATTTTAGAGCCATTAAGCGGCTATTTACAGTTAGCCTCGGCCCTTTGGCAGGACGGAAAAAAATATTCGGGTGGTTGGAATTTTGGACCATTAGATAGTAATCACTATTCAGTAAGGGAATTAATAGAACAATCGATAAGCTCATTTGGTCACGGGAATTATACAGTGCCAGATAGCACCAAAAAGCCTTATGAGGCTCACCTTTTAAAACTGGATATTTCGAAGGCAATGAAAGAGTTAGGCTGGAGGCCAGTGTTAGATTTTTCTAAAACGGTTTCCTTCACTGTAAATGGCTATCAGGCGGATTTTGAAAATGCTGATATATATAATCAAAGGGTACTTCAGATAAAAGAATATGTCGAAATAGCCAGTAAACAAAATATTAAATGGACGAAGTAATTAAAATAGAACAGTCAAAAGCAGAAAAAATAAAGAGTCAAATCTTTGAATTGATCGAGGAGTATTATCATGAACAATTCCCCGATCAAAAATTTATTCCTGGCTCATCATCTATTCCTGTAAGTGGAAAGATTTTTGACGCAAAGGAATTGCAATTAATGACCGAGGCTGCGTTAGATGGTGTTTTTACAACAGGACGTTTTAATACTGAGTTTGAAAAAAAATTAGGCAAATATATCGGGGTCAACAACCTCATTACAGTTAATTCCGGATCCTCAGCAAATCTTGTAGCAGCTGCTACGTTAACAGCTGAAGAGTTAGGTGATCGGGCCCTAAGAGCCGGAGACGAATTCATTACAGTTTCTGTTTCATTTCCAACAACAATCAATCCCCTTTTACTTTACGGGCTGGTACCGGTTTTTCTTGACATTGATATTCCTACTTATGAAATTGATATCACCCGGCTGGAGGAAGCGATCGGGCCAAAAACAAAAGCTATTGTTATAGCACATACTCTTGGGAATACTTTTCAAGTCGAAGAAATTTCAAGAATTGCCAAGAAACATAATTTGTGGCTTGTGGAAGACTGCTGCGATGCACTAGGGGCCACTTACAATGGCAAACACGTTGGAACATTTGGAGACATCGCGACCATAAGTTTTTACCCAGCACATCATATTACAATGGGAGAAGGTGGTGCAGTATTTACGACCAACTGGAGATTGAAAAAAATTATGGAGTCATTCCGCGATTGGGGAAGAGATTGTTATTGTGAGCCCGGAAAAGACAACACTTGTAAAAAGCGTTTTGGCTGGCAATTAGGCGACCTTCCACTCGGCTATGATCACAAATACACATACTCCAGATTAGGCTACAATCTGAAAATTACAGATATGCAGGCTGCCCTAGGCTTGGCACAATTAGAAAAACTTGATGAATTCGTTAGGATAAGAAGGCATAACTTTGATAGACTGAAGGCTGGACTTAGTACCCTTTCTAATAAATTGATATTGCCTGAGGCGACAGCTAATTCAAATCCATCGTGGTTTGGATTCCTGATCACGATTAAACCTGATGCAGGGATCAGCCGCAACGAAATGATTGCCAAGCTTACGGAATATAAAATAGCAACCCGATTGTTGTTCGGCGGAAACATTATTAAGCAGCCCTACTTTAAGAACTATAACTATCGAGTGGTTGGTGATCTTAAAAATGCAGAGATAGTTTTGAATCAAACATTCTGGATAGGGGTCACTCCCATGATTGATGATGAAATGATTGATTATATGATCAGTATCATTAACGAAATCTTAAAATAGGTTGTGTGTGAACAATCCTTTGAAAAATGATCTAGAGGATATCATAAAACTAACTGATCCTTTCATTTGGGCTCAAATGAAAGACAAAAAGATATTTATCACAGGAGGAACTGGTTTTTTTGGAAGTTGGCTTTTGGAAAGTTTTTATTACTCAAATCAAGTCCATGAACTCAATTCCAAAATAGTTGTATTAACTCGAAATCCCGAAAAGTTTAAAACTAAAGCTCCCCACCTTTTCCAAACAGGGGCAATTTGTCTTTTAGAAGGAGATGTAAAGGATTTTGATTTCCCCGAAGGACACTATGATTATATTATTCATGCTGCCACCGAAGCCAGTGAAAGCCTGAACAATAGTAAGCCATTTGAAATGATGGACACTATTGTCACAGGAACGCGACGAGTGTTGGAGTTTGCACGTGCGTCTACAGCTGAAAGATTACTTTTTGTAAGCTCTGGAGCCGTGTACGGAAAGCAACCCCAAAGTATTTCACATATTTCTGAAGATTCCATGACAGGCCCTGACATTCTTAATTTTAGGAATGTGTATGCTGAAAGTAAACGGCTTGCAGAACTTATGTGCTGTATCTATGCTGAAAATTATGGGATAACTATTCCTATAGCCAGATGTTTCGCGTTTGTAGGACCTCACCTAAATTTAAATATTCATTTTGCGATTGGAAATTTTATCCGTGATGGTTTAGTCGGTCAGACAATTGAGGTAAAGGGAGATGGGACCCCCGTGCGTTCGTATCTCTACAGTGCCGATCTCGTCATCTGGTTGTTGACAATATTGGTTAATGGAGAATCTAAAAGGGCTTATAATGTTGGATCTGATCACGCAATCAGTATAGAAGAATTAGCGAAAAAAATTTGTCAGTGTTTTGATCATAAAAAAATCGAATACATTGTAAGGCAAAAATCTGATCCACGAAAAGAAAGAGAGCATTATGTTCCTTCGATAGATCGGGCCCGAAAAGAGTTGAAATTGAATGTGAATTTTGATTTGGCTGAAAGTATAAAAAAAACAATAAACTGGAATTCAAACTAATGGAGGCTGGAATAAAAATGTTACAGAGATATTGTCCAGTCTGCGGATTTGAGCGAGGTCTCCTTTTACATAATCAAAAGTTTGTCTTGCCCGATAAACATCCTTTAAGAAACGGGTATGATGTAGTGCTTTGTGAGAGGTGTAAATTTTTATTTGCCGATTCCTCTGTAACACAGCACGATTATGATGCCTATTACTCGAATTTTTCAAAGTATGAAGACAATCATACAAGTACCGGAGGTGGAGAATCTGGGTTTGATTCCATCAGGCTAGATGAAGTAGCCAAACAAATTTCAAATACCTTCGAAAGTAGATTCATAAGAATATTAGATGTGGGCTGTGCTAATGGCGGAATCTTAAAAAAACTAAAAGAACTTGGATTTTTAAATGTGGTAGGAGTTGATCCCTCTGCTGCGTGTGTCGCACACATAAAGACTGATCTTCTGATCGAAGGTTACGAGGCAAGTCTATTTGATATGCCAGAGTCCATGGGCAAATTTGATTTGATTATTCTATCACATGTGATGGAGCATATCTTGGACCTAAAAGGCTGTATTACTAAAATTAGTAGATTTTTGAATAGCAATGGGCGTTTGTATATAGAGGTGCCCGATGCTACAAGGTATGTCGATTTACTTACTTCACCATTTCAGGACTTTAATACGGAACATATTAACCACTTTACCCAGACTTCACTCGATAATTTATTTGAGAATTCTGGATTTGCTAAAATCGGAGGTGGAGTTAAAACTATAGAATCTGCGCCTGGGGTGCCTTATCCGGCACTGTATGCATTTTACAAAAGAGAAGAGGTAAATAATCCAGTGGGGTTTGTCGTTGATAATGTCATCGAGGGTAAAACGGAATCCTACATCAAGAATTCTCAAGTTGTGATAAATAATATTAATTTTTTCTTAGATAAAAATTTCAAAAGAACGGAGAGTGTGCTCATTTGGGGCACAGGGCAGTTAACAATGAAATTATTGGCAATGTCTAATCTAAAATTTCTAGGCATTTTAAATTTTATTGACTCAAATCCAATATTGACTAATAAATCAATTGGTGAGATTGCAATTATGCATCCGTCACAAATTAAAGAGTTAGACTCTGGAATAAAGATTTTAATTACATCGACGATTCACGAAGTTCAGATACGAAGAGACATTGTAGAAAAATATCATTTAATAAATCCGATTTTCGGACTCACAGATTGTTTAAAGATTTAACCCTATGATTAAAGTTTCAGACTTTATTTTTAAAACGTTAGCCGATTACGGTGTTACTCATGTTTTTCTCGTAACAGGAGGAGGAGCAATGCATCTTAATGATGCGATTGGTCGTGAAAAACGAATTACATACGTTTGTAATCATCACGAACAAGCTTCTGCCATCGCGGCCGAAGGATATGCCCGTACTTCTGGCAAAATAGGAGTTGTGAATGTTACAACTGGTCCAGGTGGAATAAATGCATTAAATGGTGTATTCGGTGCGTTTACAGATTCTATACCAATGTTAATTATCTCAGGTCAAGTTAAAAGAGAAACTCTCTTGTCTTCTTATAATATCCCAGGATTGCGCCAACTTGGAGATCAAGAGGTAGATATTATTTCAATGGTAAAGGGGATCACCAAATATGCAGCGATGGTGACAAATCCGAATGAAATAAATTATACCCTTAAAAAGGCGCTGGCAATAGCAACTTCCGGACGTCCCGGTCCTTGTTGGATAGACATTCCTGTAGACGTTCAGGGAAGTTTAATAGATGAGTTGACCTTGAAAGATTATAATCTGGTTGAAGATGCTCCATCTTACGTGAAGAATCTTCCGGAAATATGTAAGCAAGTTATTAATAAGATAAAAAGTTCGGAAAGGCCATCTATCATTGGAAGTACAGGAATACGCTTGGCTGGAGCCTTAGATATTTTTGATAGAGTGATAAATAAACTCCAAATCCCTGTTACAACGGCATGGTCGCATGATATTATTGAATCAAATCATTCTTGTTATTGTGGTAAACAAGGAAGTATTGGTGATCGGGGAGGAAACTTCACTGTCCAAAACAGCGATTTGGTATTGATCATCGGTAGTCGAATGCCGATCAGGCAAGTAAGTTATAATTGGGAGAATTTTGCGAGACATGCTTACAAAATACAAGTTGATGTTGATGAGGCTGAACTGAAAAAGCCAACAATGAACTTAGACTTTCCGATTCAATGTGATGCAAAATTGTTTTTAGAAGAGTTAGATAAGCAAATGGATGAAGTAAATTATACCGCAAGCAGGTTCGGTTCATGGCTAGCTTGGTGTAAAGTTAGACTGGCAAAGTACCCAGTTCTCCAACCCAAGCATCAGAATCCTGAAAAGCCGTTAAATTCGTATTACTTTATTCATACTTTGCAGAAGAACCTTACAAAAGATGATGTTATTGTTTGTGGAGATGCAACGGCATGTATTGTTACTTTTCAAACATCCCAAATAAAGAAAGGACAACGTTTATTTAGCAACTCGGGTTGTGCATCTATGGGGTTTGATTTGCCAGCGGCTATTGGTGCCTCATTTGCTGCCCCAGACAAAAGAATAATATGTCTGGCAGGCGATGGAAGTATTCAAATGAATATTCAAGAATTACAAACGGTTGTTCATCATAATCTCCCAATCAAGATTTTTGTTTTGAACAATGATGGATACTTATCTATTAAGTCGACACAAAAAAGTTTCTTTGGTCTTTCCGTAGGGAGTAGCCCAGAGTCAGGGGTCTCATTCCCTGACATGGTAAAAATTGGAAATGCCTATGGACTAAAGACTTTTAGAATAGAAGGAACAAATTTTGAACAAAAGATGAACGAGATCTTGCTATTGCCAGGCCCAGTTTTATGCGATGTTGTTTTGGACGTTGAGCAATTATTTGAACCAAAATTAAGTTCTAAAAAAATGGACGACGGAAAAATGGTTTCCGCTCCATTGGAAGATATGTTTCCGTTCCTCGACAAAAAAGAATTGCTAAGCAACCTTTTGATACCCGCTAAACAATTTTAGTTCTATTATGGATTTAATCAAACAACTAAACATGACTTATCCCATTAAGTCAATTGAAAGGTTTTCCAAAATAATAATCTATGGTGCCGGAAATACGGGTAAAGAAGTTTTAAGGGTTCTAAAAAAATCTTCTCGTTTTGAAATCATTTCTTTCATTGATTTACGAGTCTCAAAAGGTTTTTCAATTAATGGTTTTCCCGTTCTACATCCTGAAGAAAACTCTATATCAGATTCCATCAAAAAGGAGTGTCTTGTCGTTATTGCAGTTTTTAATAGGGATATAGATTTATCCCCCATCGTAACTTTATTGAAAAGGCAGGGCTTCATTCATATTATAAGCTTTGTTCAATTCCATTATTTCTATGTAAATGAATTAGGTAATAAATATTGGCTAGGGGATATAAGTATATATAAAGATTTCAAGAACCAGATCGAGGAAGTCGATAGCTTATTAGCTGATGATGAAAGTAAAGTAATTTTCGAGTCAATTCTAAAATACAGATTTACAGGAAACCATAAGTTCTTAACTAAACCCGAAGGGCTTGACACGCAATATTTTTCCAAAACCATACCGCATCCAAAAGATGCTCTGAGATTTATAGATGGAGGTGCCTACGATGGGGATACATTATTAGCCATGCTGAAATTAGGTGTACGATGTGAAGCGGTAGCCTCTTTTGAGCCTGACTTGATAAATTTTAAAAAACTTGTTGATTTTAACTCAGAAAATAGAGGTAAAGTAGCAGATGAGAATAGTATGTTTCCCTGCGCAGTTTGGTCAAAGACCGAGTACTTAAAATTCAATTCTAATAGCACGGAGGCAAGTAATGTCAGCGCAGAAGGGACAAATATTATTTTGGGGGTTGCCATTGATAATGTCATGCCAGACTTCAGGCCCAATTTCATTAAGATGGATATTGAGGGAGCAGAGATAGAAGGACTTCTCGGAGCTAGGGAAACGATTAAAGAATTTCGTCCGAGGTTGGGCATCTGTCTTTACCATACTCCGGAGCATTTGTGGGAAATCCCTTTACTGATTAAATCTTGGGGAATTGGTTACAAATTCAAAATGAGATCTCATGGGAACAATGGATTCGATCTTGTCTTATATGCAATTTCTAGTTAGTCACCTTCCTGGGCTTGTTAGAAAATAAAAAATCCTATTTTTGTAGTCTGGTAAGTTAAAAAATCAGTGCCTTTTGAATATTAGGAATTATTGTAATTTTTTGTTTGACTTAGATGGAACACTCATCGATTCCTTTGGCGACATTAAACTGTCGTTAGAAAATTCGTATAAGGCAATTTTAAATAAGAATGTCTTAGTTTCAAGGAATCAAATAGGCCCTCCGTTAACTGAAATGATTGAAGAACTGACGCCAGGGTTAGGTGATGAGTATAAGCAAGCAATTATAAAGGAATTTAGAAATACTTATGACAATAGTTCATATGAGTTAACTGGAGAGGTTGAAGGAGCTATTCAATTACTTTCTCAACTTCATAATTCAGACAAACAGCTTTTCCTGGTTACTAATAAGTCGTATAAACCAACATTGAGGATCTTAGAAAAGATGAATATTGGTTTTTTTAGAGAAATAGCTGCCCCTGATAAGTTTGAGAAAAGATTCAACAAAAGCGAGCTCATTCAATATCTCATCGTCACTTATAACTTGGATGTAAGAAAAACAGTAATGATTGGCGATACAAGACATGATGTAATAGCCGCGAAAGCGAACTCCCTTGATTCTATTTCAGTTTTAAACGGTTATGATAGTGTCGAGAACTTGAGAAATGAAAAACCTACACTAATAGTAAATAATCTTATTCAATTACAAGTAAATTTAAATAACTATGATCGATAACAGCATTTTTGAAGATCTGTTTGTATTAGAATTGGCGAATAATCACCTTGGTGATGTCAAACGTGGAGTAGAGATGATTGAAGAGTTCTCCCAAGTTGTGCGTTTTAACAATGTAAAGGCTGCAATAAAACTTCAATTTAGGGAGATGGACTCCTTCGTTCATCCTGACTATAAGGACAATAAAGAAATCAAATACATAAAAAAGACTACTGAAAAGAGACTTACAAAACAGGAATATAAAATTCTGCTTGACAAAATCGTTGATTCCGGATGCATCCCCATGTCAACTCCTTTTGACGAGACTTCTGTTGATCTGTGTCAGGAGTTCAATTTACCAATAATAAAAATTGCAAGCTCTGATATCAATGATTGGCCGTTACTGGAGAAAATAGCGAAAACCAAAAAGCCGGTTATCCTTTCCAGTGGGGGGTCTTCTTTAAAGGACATGGATGATGTTGTGAAATTCTTTCAAAACAGAAACATCCCAATCGCCTTAAATCATTGCGTGTCGGTTTATCCATCTGAGGATTATGAATTAGAGCTCAATCAAATAGATTTTATTCGAAATCGATACCCCGGTATAGTGGTCGGCCTTTCAACTCATGAATACCACGACTGGTCGAGTTCCATAATGATGGCCTATGCCAAAGGTGCAAGGACATTTGAGCGTCATATTGATAGTCCAAAGGAAGGCTATGAGATGCCAAAATATAACTCAACTTCAACTCAGGTAGATGCTTGGTTTAGAGCTTACAAAAAAGCCATTGAAATGTGTGGGGGGCCATCCGATAGAAAAAGGGTCAACCCTGACAAGGAAATAAAATATTTGGATGCACTTGTAAGGGGAGTATACGCTAG
>Ga0206934_1091_pt1 | contig 26639 bp, 23 predicted proteins | sample Alteio_BWOrgHeat_16_FD_152932 | JGI IMG/M metagenome (GOLD analysis project Ga0206934, IMG submission 152932) | Enriched cells from forest soil in Barre Woods Harvard Forest LTER site, Petersham, Massachusetts, United States -... | ecosystem: Environmental > Terrestrial > Soil > Temperate forest >...
AACGAATTCACCCGAATTCTTTCGGCGGCGCAGGTGGGAAAAACCGGGGAGACGTACGCATTCGACCAGACGGGGCTGTTGATTTCCCAGAGCCGGTTTGACGATCAGTTGAGAAAAACAGGATTGTTTGACCCGACGAATGCCAACGCCAGCTCGGCGCTCAACCTGCGCCTGCACGATCCCGGGGCGCCGGAATCGGAGGGCGTCCGTCCGTTGACACGGATTGTGGCGGCGGCGGTGGCCGGCGATGACGGCGTGAGTGTGGAACCATCGCGCGACTACCGGGGCGTGGACGTGGTGGGCGCCTGGCGGTGGCTGCCGGACTATGGTTTCGGCGTGGCGACACAGATTGACGCCGCGGAGGCGTTTCAGCCGTTGCGGGTGCTGAAGCTGTTGTTCACGATTCTGTGTTTGTTGCTGTTGCTGTGCGCAACGGGGATGTTCCTGTTCTCGTATGCGAATTTCCGCTGGCAGCGGCGGCTGAGCGAGGCGGAAATTAAATTAAAGCAGCTTGGTCAGTATACACTGGAGGAGAAGATCGGCGAGGGCGGCATGGGGACGGTGTACCTGGCGCGGCATGCGTTGATGCGGCGCGACACGGCGGTGAAGCTGCTGACGCCGGACCGCGCGGACGCGGTGGCGATCGAGCGGTTCGAGCGGGAGGTCCGGCTGACGTGCCAGTTGACGCACCCGAACACGATCCAAGTTTATGATTACGGGCACACGCCGGACGGAATATTTTATTATGCGATGGAGTTTTTGCGCGGGTTGAATTTGCACGAACTGGTGGCGCGGTTCGGTCCACAACCGGAGAGCCGCGTGGCCTTTGTGCTGGCGCAGGTTTGTGACGCGCTGAGCGAGGCGCACGGCGTGGGGCTGGTGCATCGCGACATCAAGCCGGCGAACGTGTTCCTGTGCAACCGGGGCGGGGTGCCGGACTGGGTGAAGGTGCTGGACTTCGGGCTGGTGCGGGAATACGGCGGCGCGGAGGATGAGGTTTCGACATCCGGCGGGCGGGGCCTGGAGGGAACGCCGTGGTTCATGCCGCCGGAGTCAATCAAGGACTCCACCAAAAGCGAACCGCGGAGCGACCTTTATTCCGTGGGTGCGCTGGGATATTACCTGCTGACGGGACGGTTCGTATTTGACTGGCAGACCATCGCGGAATTGTGCGAGAAGCACATGAAGGAAATTCCGCCGACGCCGAGCCAGTTCGCGACGTACCCCGTGAGCGCCGAGATGGACGCGATCCTTCTGAAATGCCTGGAGAAGGACCCGGGCCAGCGGCCGCAATCGGCGCTGGAATTGCGCGATCTGCTTTTGGCGAGCCCAAAGTTATCCGAGTGGGACGTGGAAGCGCGCCTTGCGTGGTGGGCGAAGTATCAAAAGGTCACGGCGCTGAAGCCGGGGGAAACGAATTACCCGGAGCAGACGCCGATGGACGTGTCGGTGGACGTGGATCTAAAGAGCCGGATGTGACGGGCGCTTCAGGGAAGCGAGAGGCAGGCGACGTCGCCCTTGTCATTGCGGACGTAAATGCGCCCGCCGGCATAGGTTGGCGTGGTCCAGCAGAGCTTGCCAAGGACCTGGAGGCGGGAGATTTCGTTGTAGGCCTGGGGCGATGGTTTAATGGTGACCAGTTCGCCGCTCTCGTTCATGGCAAGTATCAGGCTGCCGACGCCGATGGTGTTGCCGAAGCCGAACGAAGGCTTGGCCCAGTTGGGCTTGCCATCGGCGAGGTTGACGGAGACGAGGCGGCTGTTGTTGTTGTTCTGGCCGCCGTCAATGCCGTAGATGGCGCCGTCAAGAATCACGCTGTTGTTCATGGAGTTTTTAATGTCTTTGCTGGTCCACAGATTGGCCAGGTTGTGACCGTCGAAGCCGAGCATTTCGGAGCTGGCGTTGCCGGAGATGAAAACCTTTTTGCCCTGTTCCAGAACAAACGGGGTGGTGGCATTCAGATTGAAGGTGGACGCAAACGGATGGCGCGCGATTTCAGAACCATCCTTGGCGGACAGAATGGAAAGGCCATTGGCGTCCAGCGCGGCGATGAGCGACTGGCCATCCGACTGGAACGGAACCGTGGTGGTGTAAGCGGGGGGATAGTCTCCCTTGGAGATCCAGGCGAGGTTGCCGGTGGCGGCGTCCAGGGCCGCAACTTTTCCGGCGCTGAAGAGGACATTGTTGCCGAGAACAACGGGCGAGCTCGCGAAACCCCATTGCGGGAGCTTGACGCCCATGACGGTGACGAGGTCGGCGCGCCAAATCTTTTCGCCGTGGTCGGCCGAGAAACAAAACGCCTGACCATCCGTGCTCACGGTGAAAAGGTGATTGCCTAAAACGGTCGCGGTGGCATTGGGACCGCCAGGATGCATGACCGGCATCAACTGCGCTTCGTAGGAATATTTCCACAAAAGCCCGCCGGATGCGGCGTCGAAGCAGAAAATGGTTTCATGGGATTTGCCATCATGGCCAAGCGTATAGGCACGACCATCGGCCACTGCCACGGAAGAATAACCAAGGCCAATATTTGTTTTCCAGGCGATGTTCCATTTGCTCAAGTCAGGATTGAACGATTCACCGGCGGGCGTGATGTTGTCACCGTCCGGTCCCAGCCAGTGGGGCCAGTCAACGGCCCACAGCGGGGTGGAGAGGAGGGAAATGCCAAAAGCGAGGCCAACAAGTTTGGATGCAGCAGTAGAAAGTTTCATACGAAGATTCAACCGTGACACGGGCCCGTTGTAAAGCAGGCGATGAACACATAAAAACACGCCTAGTCGGCTGCGGAACTGGGCGTGTCGGTGCGGATACGGGAGAATTTTGCCTTTGGGCGGGGCGGTTTTGGAATTACACTTGGGTGGTGACAGATAATGACATGAAACTGGCGGCGTTGCTTGGGCCGATCGGCGAGGCGCCGTGGATCGCCCTGGATACCGAGGCCGACAGCCTGCACGCCTATCCGGAGAAGGTCTGCCTGATACAAATCAGCCTGCCGGAAACGGACGAGCTGATTGACCCGCTCTCGGCCATTGATCTGGGGCCGCTGTTCAAGGCGCTGGGTAATCACGAATTGATCATGCACGGGGCGGACTATGATTTGCGGTTGCTGCGCAAACACCACGATTTTGCGCCGCGCGCGATTTTCGACACCATGCTCGCGAGCCGGCTTATGGGCGTCATGCAATTCGGCCTGACGAAACTGGTGAACCAGTACCTGGGCGTGACGCTGGACAAGGGGTCGCAAAAGGCGGACTGGGCGCGGTGGCCGTTGACGGAGCGGATGGAAGCCTACGCGCGCAATGACACGCACCATCTGAAGCCGCTGGCGGACAAATTGACGGCCGAACTGGAAGGCAAGGGCCGGCTGGCCTGGCACCAGGAATCCTGCGCGCGGCTCATTCGCGACTGCAGCGAAACCAAACCGCAGAACCTGGATCTGGTGTGGCGGCTGAAGGGCAGCCACCGGCTGACGCGGGCCGGGCTGGCGGTGTTGCGGGAAATATGGCATTGGCGGGAACTCGAGGCGATTGAGGCGAACAAGCCGCCGTATTTCATCCTGCAACACGAGGCGCTGGTGGAACTGGCGTCCGCCGCCGGTGCCGGCCGGGCGGTTGACCCGTTGATTCCGGTCAGATTTTCACGCCACCGGCGCGAGAGATTGACGGCAGCCATCCGGCAGGGGCTGGCGGTGCCGGCCCAGAAGCGGCCGGAGCCGGTCCGGCAGGTTTTCCGGCGCATCAACGATGCGACCAAACGGCGGCTCGCGGAATTGCAGACCCGGCGTGACGCGCGGGCGGCGGAATTGGGGATTGATCCGACCTTGATCGCGAGCCGCGCCGTGCTGCTGGATCTGGCGGAGGACTGGAATGCTCACGAAGCGGAACTCATGAACTGGCAGCGGGATTTGTTGAAGTGATTTTGGGGGCGGAATACGCTTGATATTTTCCGGCCGCGATACAACGTTGCGGCATGCCAGCCTACTGGATGATATCAAACCGGGCGTTGGAGAACGGTGTGCCGGGGAGCGCGCGCGGTCCGGTGACTTATTGGGTGAGCGACGCGGGGCCGCTGAATGTTTTCACCAACTGGAAACAAGCCTCGGCCGCTGATTTTCAAACCATGCTGGCCGGGGCGGCGGACCAGTTTCCATCGCTGGACCATGCGAGCAACGAGCAGCAATCGCACGTCACCTTTTTCATCCACGGCTATAACAACGGCTGGCAGGACGCGGCGCAGCGTTATCAACAGCTTTGCGCCGATCTCTACAGCGGCGCGGGAAGTCTCGGCCTGTGCATCAGCTTTGACTGGCCGTCGCAGGGCAGCGTGCTGGGTTATCTGCCGGACCGCGCCTCAGCGCGGGAATGCGCCAACGATCTCGCGGACATCTTCAGCCGCCTGTATGACTGGCTGCTGGGCAAGCAACAGGCGGCCATGGCCGACCCGAAGAACACCTGCAAGGCGAAGGTGTCCGTCATTTCGCACAGCATGGGAAATTATCTGATGCAGAAGGCGCTGGCGGCGGCCTGGACACGCAAGAACCAGCCGCTGCTTTCAAGCCTGATCAACCAGCTCGTCATGGTGGCGGCGGACGTGGACAACGATTTGTTCGATGCGGACGGCAGCGATGCCAGTGACGGCATTGCCGTGGCCAATCTGACCTACCGCATCACGGCGTTGTACAGCGGACGGGACGCGGTGCTGGGCGCTTCCGCGGGGCTGAAACATTTGGCACGCGCCGGCTTGGCCGCAGCGGGCTGGCGACGAATCCTCCGGCGAACATGGACAACATCTGGGAGGTGGATTGTTCCAGTTTCTTTCCGCCGAGCGTGGGCGGCATGGACATTCACAGCGCGTATTTCGGTCCGTATGGCACGCTACCATTGATGCGCGATATTTTGCGCGGCCTGGACCGGTCGGTGCTCGATACTTTGGGCGAAACGCAGGGCGACGCCTGGCCGGCGACCTGAGCCAGAGCGCTCTATCGCACCACTTCAAACGCAAAGCCCTTCAAATACTCGGTCTCGGGTATGGCGGGGATGATGGGATGGTCCGGTGACTGGGTGTAGGTCGCGAAGCGGCGCAGGACGCGGCGGGCGTCATAGGCGGCATCGAGAATCACCGATTGAAAGGTGACGGCATCCACGTGATGGGAGCAGCAAAAGGTTGCCAGGGTGCCGCCGGTTTTGAGGAGCTTGAGCGCGCGCAGGTGAATTTCCTTGTAGCCGCGCAAGGCGTCCGGCACCGCAGCGCGCGTGCGGGTGAAGGACGGCGGGTCGAGGATGATGGCGTCGAACCGGGGCGCGACTCGTTCGTGGGGTTTGACGGCGGTGTGCTGCTTGAACCAGTCGAACACGTTGACGGCTTCAAAGGAGCATTGGCCGGAAAGACCGTTCGCCGCGGCGATGCGCGTTGAGGCCGCGATGGCATCGGTGCTTTGGTCGAGCATATGGACGCGCACCGCGCCCGCCCGTGCGGCGTGCAGGCCGAATCCGCCGAGGAAGCTGAAGCAATCCAGGACCTGCGCGCCCCTGGTCAGTTGGGCAACGCGCTCGTAATTCGTCTGCTGGTCGAGATACAATCCGGTTTTGTGCCCGCCAAGAATGTCCACTTCAAAGGCGAGGCCGTTAAGCTTGATGGCAACGGGGCCGGACAATTCGCCGAAGAGAATGCCGTTTGCATCGGCGAGGCCTTCAAATTTGCGGAAGGCGGTGTCGCTGCGTTCGATGATGCAGCGGGGCGAGAGAATCTGCCGGAGGGCGGACACGATCATCGGCTTGCGCTGGTCCATGCCGAGGGCGGTGGTTTGCAGAACGAGCACGTCCTCGTATTTGTCAACGATGAGGCCGCTGAGAAAATCGCTCTCCGAGTTGACCACGCGGAATGAGGAGGCGCCGGGCAGATGCTTTTGGCGGACGGCCAGGGCGGAGCGGATGCGCCCGGCAAAGAAGGATTCGTCCACGGTGACGCGTTCGGGCGCGAGCAGACGGACATGGATGCGGGATTTGGAGTTGTAAAAGCCGATGCCCAACAGGCGCTGGCGGTGGTCCTTGACCTGGACAAGCGCGCCGTCTTCGGCCGCGTGGGTCAGGCGGAGGACGGACTTGGCATAGATCCAGGGATGGCCGCCGACGATGCGGTCAGCTTCTCCGGGCCGGAGCAAAACGGTGGGCAGGGCGGGGGACGATGATTCCATAATTTTTGTAAACAGTGCTTTGCAATCGGCGAGTCTGGGACGGCCGGCGACAATGCGTTCCAACGTTAACCGGAATAAGCCGGATTAAAAAGCAAAAAGGCCGGCCCCACGAGAGACCGACCCTTTTGACATCAATAAGACAACCTCACTCAAGGCCGTCAGGGAAGCAGACGGCGTTGCCGCCTGCGTGGTTACAGAAGAATCAATGATGGCAACCGCAACCGCTGCCGCAGGAGCCGGATTCGAGGTCGCTTTCCTCGGGAACGCGGCCGAGTTCAAAGGTCTTGCTCACGTACTGGGTGACGGATTTTTGCACCTTTTGCATTTCCTCCTGGGCATCGAGGAAGCCGCGGGCGACGGGATTGTTCAAAAAGGATTCGCGCAGCTTTTCAAAGGCGTTGATTTCGGCCTCGGTGAGCGGCGTGCCGGAGTGCTGCTTTTCGTGGAGCATCTCGCCCTGAGTCATGAGGGACTCGTAATGGCCGCGGGCCTGGTCATTGGCCATGAAGACCTCGATATTCTTGCGCAGGGCGCGGATCTCGGGCTGGTCGAGAATGGCCTGGCAGAGTTCCCTGGTTTTCTGGGTGACAGCGGATTCTTCAATTTGGGTCGGCATAATATGTCAATGTTGTGCGCGCGGATGTTTTTGGTTTCGTCCAACCGGCGTCATAATACACCACAATCCGGATGATTTGGCAAGGAGGCAAATGGGCGGAAGCGGGGTTGACTTCCGGGAGGGAACGATTAAAGGTTTGGCGGCACTCAACCAATCACTCTGATGGAACTATACATTTTGCGGCACGGGATTGCGGAGACGGCGCCGAACCCGCCGTCGGGCGGGGACAGCAAGCGGCGATTGACGGCCGAGGGGGCGGACAAGATGCGGCGCGCGGCCAGAGGAATGGTGGCGCTGGAACTGACGTTCGATTTGATCATTTCGAGCCCATTTCCGCGGGCGAAGGAAACGGCGGAAATCGTGGCGGACGTTATCAGGGGTGGCAAACGCATCGAGGTGTCGGCGCTGCTGGAGCCGGGAAAAAACTCGAAGGATTTCATCGAGGAGTTGAAGCGGAAGCATGGTGACAAGACACAGGTGCTGATTGTGGGACATGAGCCGGGCCTGAGCCGGTTGATTTCAGTGTTGATATCGGGAGATACACGGACATCCATCGAGCTTAAGAAGGGAGCCTTGTGCAAATTGACGGCGGGCACCCTGGAATATGGCCGGTGCGCGGTTTTGGAGTGGCTGTTGACCTCGCGACAATTGCGCCGTTTGGAATAAATCCAAGGGGAGAACAAACTTATCTAATACTGAATAAGCGGCTTAAAAAATGCTCTAATCTTTCGCAGGGCATTGACGAAATGTGATTTGCCGGTATTATGAAGGGTCGTATCCCCCCTGGGGGATGGTGACGGTGATGAAGACATTGACAAGATGTTTGGCCGGGTTGGGTTTGACAGGTTGGCTGATAATGCCGGTGATGGCAGGCACGACAGGGGAGGGGGAGCAGGTCCAGACAAACGAGGCGACGGCGGCGCCGACTGCTGACAGCGCATTGGCGCCGGACAGCCGGAGGCTGCTGGCGCTGGCGATGATCGAGACGGGCACCAACGACCGGGAGATCGGCGGAGCCGGAGAGGTGAGCCGGTATCAATTGAGCCGGGCGGTGTGGAAATCCTACACGACCTCGCAAGATTACACGGACCCGGAGGTTTCCCTGCAGGTCGCGTGGCAGCATTGGAACTACCTGGCGAATTATTTCAAGCAGAAGGCCGGGCGCGAACCGGATGACTTTGACATGTACGTGTTGTGGAACACGCGGTTCGGTTATTATGCGCACAAGGGTTTTTCGCAGCGTGAAATTTCGCCGGTGGTCCAGGATCGCGCGCAGCGGTTTGTCAACCTGGTGAATCGGAAGGCTTGAGCGAAGAACGTTTCGCGCTCGCGCCGACGGCGGCAAAGGGGCACATTCGCGGCATGCGCAGAATAGTGCCGGTGATGCTGGCGGTCGTCGTCTGGTTGCAGTTGCCGGTTTTGGCGGCGGAGCCGGGCGACGAGGTGCTGGGGGTCTGGCACACGACGGACGACAAGGGACAGGTGCTGATTTTCAAGGACAACAATCATTATTGCGCGAAGATCATCAGCTTGAAGGACCCGAACTGGCCCGCTAGCGACGAGGAAGGGATGGGTGGGAAGCCGAAGAACGACCGCCGAAATCCCGATCCGAAACTGCGCAGCCGGTCCATCGCGGGCATCCGGTTCATGAACGATTTCGTTTATGCGGGGAATAATCTCTGGCAGCATGGAAACATTTATGATCCCGAAAGCGGAAACACGTACCGGTGCAAGATGACCCTGATCGCGACGAACCAGCTCAAGGTGCGCGGGTATGTGGGAATTCCGCTTTTTGGCCGGACGGTGGTCTGGACGAGGGAAGCACCGCATTGATGCGGAATTCGGAGTTCCGAACTTTCTTGACCGGCAAGTGCAGAAAGAATTAACTCTGCTGAAGCTGAGGCTCAATTATTATTCGTCCGGCAGCTTTAGTGCCCCAAGGTTATGACAAATTGTGCACGAATAAGAGTTTATTTCCTGGTCCTTCTGGTCTGCGGTTTCGGAACAAAGCCGCACAGCGAACTGGCAGGGAAATTCATTTTGTACAGCCAACCCGTTGGGTCGGATGCGCCAGACACAATAGAGTTCCGGCCGGACGGGACTTGCATCTTCGAGGCCGACGAGACGACAAATATTGTGTCAAAATTTCAGGTCGATGAGGAAGGCAAGCTAACCATTGACGCAGCAGCGATTTTCCGCTCGGCCTACAAGTTCAAATATCAGTTGCACCAATACACGCTGGTGCTGTCCCAGGATGGCAAGGATGACCTCTACTACGTGAGACCTCCTGACGCTCCGCATCCGAAATTTGACGACATTCTTGGAATATTCGGTATGCATAATGAGCTGGGCAGTTCCGCCGGGGAGATAACCGCCGGACATACGTTTCGCGACCATTTGCATGATCTCGTGCCGGATGACCACACATACTATGATCTTTACATCGATGGGAAATGCACCTACGCCGACGGAGTCGTTACGTATTTCCCCGAACACTCCAACGCACCGGAACAGGATAAATATATCAGAGATTTCATCGTGAAACGCGACGAGAAGGGCCTCTGGATAATTGATCCGTATCATGACGCGGTGGCTTGTCAGTCTCCGGCAACCAATCTTGACCTGCCGCCCGTCCCGCCGGGCTATCACCTGGCAACCCAACCTTAGCCTCAGGCCGGGCGCGGGAGGACCGGCATTGCGATTAGCTGCAATGTCCGGGGGTTAGCGTCCACGAATTTCCGAGGCTTCGACGATACGGATGCCGGAGGGGGGATTTTCCACGGATTGAACGAGGGCGCGGATGGTTTGCGCGAGGGTGACGGGCATCAGGCGGCGCGCGGCGGCGCGCTTGGAGGGAATCAACATGAACATCCAGAAAAATGGCAACAGCAGGTACGGCCAATAGTGGCCGGGACCGAGGACATAAAGCGGGCGGATGAAGGTCGCGTTCATGCCGCTCTGGTGGATCATGGTTTCGCCTTCAGCGCGCACAGCAAGGTAGGCGTGCATGACGGGCGCGGGCTGGGCGACGCTGAGATAGACAAAATGTTTAACACCCGCGGCGCTGGCGGCGGCGACGGATTCGCGGACAGAGACGAGATCAATGCTCCGGAACTGGTCCGCCTTGGCGGGGCTCGGATGCGGGACGCCTATCAGTTGAACGAAAGTGTCGGCAGGCGAGATATGGTCCTTGAAAGTGGATTGCTTCAGAGCATCGCCGACGACCACCCTGGAGCCGGGCGGAAGGCGCTTTTCGGAACCGGGACGGACGAGGCAGGTGACGGTGTGTCCGCGTTTAATCAATTCTGGAACAAGAACCCTCCCGAGATACCCCGTGCCGCCCGTGACGAAAACGTTGCGTGGTCTTGCGTCTGTCATCGGTTTGGCGGATGATAGGGAAATCGGACGGGGTGGGAAGTGAAAACATTTAGACGTTGGAACGAGCCCCGGTTGCGACCAGGGCCACTCCACAGCCACATTGAACCAATAATGCCGCTTGATTCGAGGCGAAACATGCCCATCATGTCACGCTCGATATGTTGACGATTTCCGAGGTTGGCAAGACATTCGGCGGACGGACGCTCTTCAGCGACGTGACGCTGCAGGTGAACCGTGGCGACCGGATCGGGCTGGTCGGGCCGAACGGGGCCGGGAAGTCCACGTTTTTTTCGCTGATTCTAAAAACCGAGGAACCGGACCAGGGCATCATCAGTTTTCAGCGGGGCGTGACGGTGGGTTATCTGCCGCAGGAAAGCATGCCGGCGGGCGACGAAACCGTGCTAGAACTGGCGACGGCCATTACGCCGGAGATTGTGAAGCTGCAGAGGCAGTTGAAAGCGTGGGAGGCGGACCATCCGCAGGAAACGGACCATCACGACAACATCCATGCGCGGTTCGACGAACTGGGCGGATATCAACTGGAATCGAAGGCGAAGCAGATACTGGCGGGGCTGAGTTTCCGGGAGAAGGATTTTGCGCGGCCGGCGCGGGAGATGAGCGGGGGCTGGGTGATGCGGGCGCATCTGGCGCGGTTGCTGGTGCAGGAACCGGACCTGCTGATGCTGGACGAACCGACGAACCACCTGGATTTGGAGGCACTGCTATGGTTCCAGGATTATCTGAAACAATATCCGGGCGCGATCCTGATGATATCGCACGACCGCGAGTTCCTGGACCAACTGGTGGACAGCATCGTGGAGATACGGCAGGCGAAGATTTTTCGATACCGCGGGAATTACGAGGATTACCTGGTGCAGCGGGCGGCCGCGGAGGAGCAGCAGGCGGCGGCCTACAAGAACCAGCAGCGCGAGATAGCGCATTTGATGGAGTTCGTGGACCGGTTCCGCGCAAAGAACACCAAGGCCGCGCAGGCGCAGAGCAAGCTCAAGCAGATTGAGCGGATGGAGAAAATCGAGGCGCCGTCGAGTGATGACAAGAAGATCAGCTTCAGTTTTCCGCAGCCGCAGCGGAGCGGATTGAAGGTGATCAAGCTGAAGGGAATTCATCACGCGTACGGGGCTAACGTGGTTTACAACGGAATGGATTTTGAGGCGGAACGCGACCAGCGCACGGTATTGGTGGGGCCGAACGGCGCGGGGAAATCGACGCTGCTAAAGATTTTAGCGGGAGTGCTGCCGGTGCAGGGCGGCACAAGAGATCTGGGTCACAACGTGAAGACGGGTTACTACTCGCAATATCGCGTGGAGATGTTGCGTCCGAATCTGAAGGTGCTGGAGGAGGCGCTGGACACGCCGCAGCGGGTGACGGAGCAGTTTGTGCGGACGGTGCTGGGGTGTTTTTTGTTTCGCGGCGATGATGTGTTCAAGCAGGTGAGCGTGCTGAGCGGCGGTGAAAAGAGCCGCCTCGCGCTGGTGAAACTGCTGCTCGACCCGCCGAACCTGTTGTTGATGGACGAACCGACGACGCACCTTGACATGCCGAGCATTGACGCGCTGCTGGGGGCGTTGAAGCAGTTCGCCGGCACGCTGATTTTCATCAGCCATGACGTTTATTTCATCCGCGGACTGGCGAACCACGTTGTTCATGTGAATGCGGGGCGGTTGACGCATTATTCAGGCGATTACCAATATTACCTGGACAAGACCCACGCGGGGTCGGCGCGGGCGGCGTTGACGGCGGGGGCAAAGGTTGAGGAAGTGCGGCCGGTGCGCACGGAGAAAACCGGCGGAAAATCGAAGGACCAGAAGCGCCTGGAGGCGGAGGAGCGGCAATCGCGGTCGCGCGCCCGGAAGGAGCAGCAACAACTGGTGCACCGGCTGGAGAAGGAAATCGCGGAATTGGAGAAGAAACAGGTGGAATTGACGGCTGAACTGGAGAAGCCCGAGACCTATGAAAAACCGGGCCGGGCAATGGGGATTAACCGGGAGTTGATGCACGTCCAGGAGCGCCTGACGGAGGTGACGCCGGAATGGGAGACGGCCGCATCGAAGCTTGAAGCCGCAAACAAGGAGTGATTGAGCCCCGCGCGAGGAGGGTGGCAAATAAAATGCTGGGTTCGGCCCGAGACGGTAACGCGGGTGGGAAGTGAGAGAATGTGAAGCGGGAGAAAAGGTTGTCAGACTGCGGGAGCGAGGCCGGACGGGCGACGCGCGGCGAGCGTGATGAACATGATTCCGGACGGTACATCGTGTCCATTTTTTTGAGCGGGAAGGAGATTTGTGAAAGGATTTTAACGGGACGAGCGAGGCTGGCCGCAATTATTTTTCTGATTCTGAGCGAGGGAGCGATTTCGGCGCCGGCTGGCGCGGCAGAAAAACCGCGGCATGTGGTGGTGATGGTTTGGGACGGGATGCGGCCGGATTTCGTGAGCGAAAGGCACACGCCGACGCTTTACCAGCTGGCGCGGCAGGGGGTGGAGTTTGAAGACCATCATCCGTCGTATTTGAGTTTGACGGAGGGCAACGGGACGGTGATGTCCACCGGGGTCTATCCGCAGCGCGCAGGCGTGCTGGCAGACACGGAGTATCGGCCGGAGATCAACGCCCTGGGGCCGGTGCACACGGAACTGCTGGAGGTCGTGCGAAAGGGGGACGCGGTGACGCGCGGGCATTATGTGGGCGCGCCGACGATGGTGGAACTGCTGCGCCAGGCCGGACGCAGGACGGTGGTGGCGGGTTCAAAGGGCGTGGTGCTGCTGGCGGACCGCGGGGAATGTCCGGGGCCGGGAGCCGGGATTGAACTGTTCGCGGGGCAAACGCTGCCGACGAATTTGATCAATACGATCACGAATGTGCATGGAGAATTTCCCGACCTGGAAGAGGAGCAGCACAGCCGCGATGATTGGACGACGGGGGCGTTGATTGATCCGTTGTGGAGCAATGGCGTGCCGGATTTTACCTTCCTGTGGTTGAACCAGCCGGACCATGCGCAGCACGAGACGGGGCCGGGTTCTGCGAAGTCGCTGGCGGCGATACGGAAGGCGGATGACAACCTGGCGCGGGTGCTGCGGGCGCTGGACGCGCGGGGCGTGCGGGACTCGACAGACGTGTTGGTGGTGTCGGACCACGGTTTTTCAACGATTTCCGCGATGGTGGACCTGGCGGATTCACTGGAGCGGATAGGATTGAACGCGCGGCGCGAATTTTCCAAGCCGCCGGCGCCGGGCGAGGTGATGGTGGTGGGCAACGGGGCGTCGGTGCTGATTTATGTCATCGGCCACGACGCGCAGGTGGTGAAAAAGGTGGTGGATTATCTTGAGGGATGGAAATGCAGCGGCGTCATTTTCACGAAAAAGATGATGCCAGGGACGTTTACGCTGGCGCAGGTGCATGAGGATTCGCCCAGCGCGCCGGACGTGCTGGTGTCGTTGCGCTGGACGGCGGAGAAGAATGACGCGGGCACGCCAGGGATGGTTTATTCGGATTTATCACAATACGGAGCGGGGCAGGGGATCCACGCGAGCCTGAGCCGGTTCGACATGCACAACATGCTGATCGCCGCGGGGCCGGATTTCCGGTCGGGAACCATCGATCATCTGCCGACGGGGAACATGGACATTGCGCCGACGGTGCTGTGGTTGCTGGGCGTGAAGCCGCCGAAGAACCTGGACGGGCGGGTGTTGACGGAGGCGTTGACGGTTTCGGGGCCGAAAATCAGAGCATACGAGCCGGGGCATATCGAGGCGAACGCAGCGCGACCGGACGGCGTGTGGCATCAGTATTTGAATTTCACCGAGGTGAACGGCGTGGATTATTACGACGAGGGCAACGGTTTTCAGGTGGGGAAGTAAAGTCCCGTCTCCGCGAGTCAGTGGCCTCCCAAGCCCAATACGAATTAGAAGGCCGGAAGGAGGAAGTTCGGCAACCCCTCTCTCCGGCTCTCTCCCCGCCGTTCCTCGCGGAGCGAGAGTGAGCAGAGGCTCGGGAAATACGGCCGTGCCGAATGAAAATGGCCAGCATCTTATAATTGTTCGGAGAGGAATTTCTCGAGCTTGAGGGTGTCGGCGGCGAAGACGCGGATGCCTTCGGCGGTTTTCTCGGTGGCCATGGCGTCGTCATTCAACAGGAAGCGGAATTTCTTTTCGTCGAGTTCAAGGCGGTTGATGGTGCTGGCCTTGGCCATGTCGGGACTGAGCTTGCGGGGAACGGGTGCGCGGCTGGCTTTCAGTTCCGCCAGAAGCGTGGGGCTGATGGTGAGCAGGTCGCAGCCGGCCAGTTCGAGAATTTCGCCGACGTTGCGGAAACTGGCGCCCATGACTTCCGTCGCATGACCAAATTTTTTGTAGTAGGCGTAAATTTCGCGGACGGACAGAACGCCGGGGTCTTCAGCGGGCGCGTAATCCTTGCCGGTCTTGGCCTTGTACCAATCCAGAATTCTGCCGACGAAGGGGGAGATGAGCCTGGCCTTCGCCTCGGCGCAGGCGACGGCCTGGGCCAGTGAAAAGAGGAGGGTCATGTTGCAGTTGATGCCTTCCTTCTGGAGAACTTCCGCGGCACGGATGCCCTCCCAGGTGGAGGCGATTTTGATGAGAATTCTTTCGGGGCCAATGCCCTCCTTGCCATAGAGCGAAATAAACTTGTGCGCCTTGTTGATCAAGCCCTCGGTGTCGAAGGAAAGGCTGGCGTCGGTTTCAGTGGAGACGCGGCCGGGGACGATTTTCAAAATTTCCAGACCGAAGGCGACGAGGAGGTCGTCAACAATCTGGCTGAGCAAGGCCTTGCCGGTGGCGCCGGATTTTTTGCCGTCGGCGATGGCCCTGGCGACGACACTTTTGTAGGCGGGCATGACGGCGACCTTGAGGATGAGCGAGGGATTCGTGGTGGCGTCCTGCGGCGCGAATTCCTTGATGGAGACAAAATCGCCGGTGTCGGCGACGACCTTGGTGAATTGTTTGAGCTGGTCAAGCTGGTTGAGGGCCGTGGCGGTCTCGGGTGTCGATTGAATGGTCGTGCTCATAAAATTAAAGCGTAATGTTAAGTTCCGGGAGAAGATGGCGCAAGTTGGGGCGGAAGGCAACCTTGCAATGACGGGAATGAGGGCAGTCACGCGTGGTCGCCAAATGGTTTTCATTCAGCCGGTATTTTGTGTTCGGCGGGGGCGCCGACCACTGCACGCGAGGGCGCGTGCGCTCCCCCTGATTAACCGCCAGTCACAGCCTGGCTATTGCTTCTGAGGGATGCGGATGGGGGTGCGGGCAGTCAGGGTGTTGAGATTGAGATTGGGATTGGCGTTTAGTATGGCCGTGGTGGAGACGCCGTATTGGGCGGCGATTTGGTCAATGGTTTCGCCGGGCGAGTAGGGATGGATCTGCATGGGCGGCGGCGGCATCGGGGGCGCAGGAACGTCAGGCGTCGTCAAGCCGAGGAGCTCATCGCCGGTGGCCTGCTCCTGGTCGGCAAGGGCCTTCAATTGGCCGGCCTTTTGGTCGGGGGTGAGGGTGGGGTCATTGTTGATGCGGTCCTGCTCGGCCTTGGCGGCGAGGTTCAAGCGGTAAAGCGCCATGACCACATTGGTGGGAGCGTCGTATTGCGCGGCGACGTCCGCGGCGTCGCGATAGGCGGGATCCTCCGAAAGCTGCTCGGCCTGGTAGCGGTCTGGGCCGAGGACATTTTTGATGGCGTCCTGCATTTCCTTTTGCAGGGCGGCGAGTTCTGTGGGAGAAGTATTGGGACCGCTGGCGAGGGCGATTTGCTGGGCAATGGGATCGCGTAGAAGGAATATGCTGCGGAATTCATCGGGCGTGACATCGAAGTCGCGCAATTGATGGCGCAAATCCGCGGCCGTGGAGGAGTAACGCAGGAGAAATTCCTCAAGTTGAGCGGGGGTCAGGATTTTGGCGAGGTCGGCGCGCATGGCCTGCTCGGCGCGGGCGTGTTCCGCCGGATCAGCCGGAGCGTTTTTTTGGTAATGGGCCACGATGTCGCGGACGGCCTGCCTGGTTTCGGACGAAAGGTCACCAAGAACGGGGCCGTTGAGGGGAAGCACCGGGCGCTCGGAGTCCTCGACCTGCCAGTTGGGGCCGAGCAGGGTGTTGAGCAACGCGCGCCGTTCCTGTTCGAGCGCCTGAGTTTTCGCGGCGGCGGCCTGGATGAGATTGGTGTCGGGCGTGGAGCGCCACCATTCCTGCGCCAGGGATGGCACTTCGTTGAGTCGTTTGTCGGCGTAGAGTTTGTTGACGTCGGCGATGACGATGTCGCGGATGGTTTCCTCGGGGCAGCCGATGTCGCGAAGGCGGGCGATGTAGACGGGATAATCCGGAGATTCGACCTGGCTCCAGGTGAAAAACTGTTTGCGGACGACGACCACGGGTTTGGCGCGGGGGGTCGCGTTGGAAACATCGGACGAGATGTCAATGACGGGAGGCGATGGGCGATGGGCGAGAAAAAGAAGCATCGCCACAAAGACCACATTGACCGCCAGCGAGACGATGAGTAACGGGCCTCGTCGCATAAATCTATTCTACTGCATCGGCAGGATTGGGCAATTGCAAAAGGGGAAGGGTGATGTCCTAAAAGAGTACAGGGGGGAAGATTAAAATCGTTAAAATAATTTATGGGGGGAATCCAATTTGGCAAAGCGCGGCGGGATTTAGAATCAGCAAGCCACAACTTAAATGCCCGACGAACCCTCACCCGGCGCAGAGCGCCACCCTCTCCCTTGGAAAGGGAGAGGGAAACAAAACTTAGGGCACATTACCCCGGGTGGCGCTTTCGGAATCGCTTACCCGGGGCTAATTTCCTCGACCCCTTTGGGGTCGTCATTATGCCGCGCTACGCGCGGAATAAGGAACTGCGTCGACTGGAAGCAAGATCACGATTACGAAGCGGGACCCGGTCAGGGTTTGAGGGCGGAGGAGGCGGACGCAGATTTTTGGAGGAGGGCGGTGGCTTGATCGGCGCAGACATGGGCGGCGTCAGCCAGGCCGGCGGCCATGCCGCTGACGATGGCGGTGGACGTGGAGGTGCCTTCAACGAGATAGTTCTGGCCATCGAAGGGGACGACGTTGTCGCCGGGGGCAATCATTTTGATGAAGCTGCCGCGATTGGCGTAGCTGGCGATGCCGCCGGAGGGGTCGCTGGCGGTGACGGCGGTGACTTCAGGATACGCGGCCGGATAGGTGGGCGTGGTGACGGGTTCGTTGCCGGCGGCGGCGAAGATGGCGACGCCCTGCTGGGAAACCTGGGTGATGATGCTGTGCAAGTAGGTGCTGTCACCGGTGCTGCCGAGGCTGAGGTTGAGAATGTTCGCGCCGCCGTTGACGGCCTGGACGATGCCGTTGGCGACATCGAAGGTGGTGGTGGTTTCATTGTTGCCGTAAACGTCCACGGGCAGGATTTTCACGGAAGAAGCGCCGCCGGCGGATTTGGATTGTAGAGCGTCAAGAATGGTTTCGGCCATGGCGGTGCCGTGGGTGAGGGTGGTGGCCGGGATTTGATTGGGGCCGGCGACGGAGATTGCGGGATTGAGAAATGGAGCGTCTGCGGAGGGCAGCGGTTGGACAGGGGTGTCAATCAAGCCGATGACAAGCTGGCAGGGACCGGTGTTGCTCATGGGATTGAGTTTCAGGTCGGGGCCATTGGCCTGGGAAACATCGGGGGTGGGCGGCGCGTCCACGGGATAGTTCATGTCCACGGCGGCGACGTCGGGATTGTCGGCGAGCGAGGCGCGGGCGGCCTGGGTGGACGCGTCATCAGGGAATTGGAGGAGGTAGGCGTTTTGGGCGTCCATGCGGCCGATGATTTTCGCGCCGAGAGCGCGGGCGAGGTCTTCGATTTTGGTCTTGGAGCCGGGTTTCAGGGTGACGATGAGTTCGTTGGGAATGGGTTTGGCAGTCTTTTTGGGAGCAACAATGAGACGGGTGGCCTGGCCGCGGGAGGTGCGGAAGACAAACAGCTCCGAGGGGCCGTTGGTTTGGGGCAGGATGAGGTAATTGAGGTCGCCGAGCAGGGCGTGGAGGGCGTCGGTGGACGGGAGGGCCTTGAACTTGGCGGAAACGGGCCGGATAGCGCCGGGGTCGAGATAAATGTGCCAGCCGGTGGCGGCGGCGACGTGTTCAAGGAGTTCGCGGACGTCCCAGGATTTGACGTCGGCGTCCACGCGGTCCTGATTTTTGTGCCAGACGAGGGTGTCGGCGTGGGCGAAACCGGGCAAGCAGAGGGCAACCAAGAGGGGGACGATTTTACAGAAGCGAACGAAGGGGGCGAAGAACCTCGGGAAAACGTTGGGGCCAAAAGTGTTCATTCGCGGAGTTATAATCGTTCAAAAAGGGGTGGGAGTCAACGGGGGCCGTATAGTAGGTGAGTTGATGGTTGAGAGTTGAGAATAGGCAATTTCAAATTGCAAATTTGAAATTTGACAAGCGGCGCGAAGCGGAGGAGAATTGCGAGCGTCGGTAGTGAAGGAGCCTTCCATTCGCACAGGCTCTGACCAGGAGAAAGCGATTTAGCCACAAAGATCGCAAAGGTGCTAGCACACTGCACCAACTCCAAAGATAATGCCGCCCAGCCATTTTATGAAGATTGAAGCAACAAAGCAACGAAGCCAGCCCATTCCCCACGCGGAGCAATGCTCCGCGCTCCTTGGTTCGAAGTGGGGAATGGGGTCGGCAAAAATTGCCGGGCGTCCCAGAGTGGCCCAGGTTGTCCCGCCTGGTCCCGGATCCAATATTTTTTGGGACAACCATTTTGCACAAAGAACACGAAGGCAGACGAAGGCAGACGGCATGTCGGAAAAAATCGGAAAAAGTCGGATTGTGTCGCTTCTGAATCGGAAGTGCGTGTGCAAGTGGCTGATTTTTCGCCGGTTAACGCCGGTTTTGACGTTTTTAGACCATTTCTCAGTCGTAATAGGGTTGATTTCTCGTGGGTTAGGGAAGAAACACGGTTTATTTGAATTGCGAATTGTTTCACGCGAAGCCGCGAAGGGCGCGAAGGCAGGCGGGAAGATTCGCCGCAATAAATCGGAAAAAGTCGGATTATGTCGCATTCTAAGAAGGCACGAGGGACGGTGTGCGAGGCCAGATGGTCGGCGAGGGCGCCGACCACTGCACGCGAGGCGCGTGCGTTCCCCACTGAAATGTCGGAAAATTCAGCGCAAGTGGTTGATTTCCCGCGTTTCAAATGCGGAATGTGGAGTTTGAGCTTGCGAGCAGGTTCCACAGTTTGTTATCAAATGGGCCAATTTATGGCAGCCATTGGGCGGTTTCAGAAGGGCGAGGACGTTTTTTACGCCAAAGTCGTGGACGGCGAGTTGTTTCGCCTGCGCGGGGATGTGTTTGGCTCGCCGTCGTTTGACAAGAAGCCGACGAAGTTCAAGGGGCTGCGGACGTTGACGCCGGTGGCGCCGTCGAAGATCATCTGCGTGGGGCTGAATTACGCGGACCACGCGCGGGAGACGGGGAAGGCGCTGCCGAAGGAGCCGTTGATCTGGTTCAAGGCGACGACGTCGCTGATTCCGGACGGGGCGAAGATTGAAATCCCGTTTCCGAATCATCGCACGGATTTCGAGGCGGAGCTGGCGATTGTGATCGGGCGGCGGGTGCGGAACGTGACGCCGGCGGCGGCGGCGCGATACATCTACGGTTACACGGCGTCGCAGGACATCAGCGATCGGACGATTCAGGGGGCGGAAAGCCAGTGGGCGCGGGCAAAGTCGTTCGACACGTTCACACCGCTGGGGCCGTACGTGGAGACGAAGGTGGACCCGCATGATTTGACGATTCAATTGTTCCAGAACGGGCAGTTGCGGCAGAACTCGAACACGAGCCAGTTGATTTTTAATTGTTATCATCTGGTGAGTTTTATTTCGACGAACCTGACGTTGCTGCCGGGCGACGTCATATGCACGGGGACGCCGAGCGGGGTGGGGTCGATAGAATCGGGCGACCGGCTGGAGGTGCGGATTCAGGGACTGGCGCCGCTGGTGAACACGGTGAAGTAGAGGTGAGGGAAAAAAAGGATGGCGGTCAGTTGTCGCTCGCCCTCACCTTTGTCCTCTCCCCCAGGAGAGGATATCCGCGTCCACCGTTTTCGGTTGGCAGTTCAACGAAATGAGGAATTCCGCGTTTGGCTTTTCTGTGGCGATTCCTTTACCGAGCGTTTTTGCCTGCGACGGTTTTGCCGCGGACGCCAGCGTTTATGGAATATTTATGATTCCGGGGCGCCTTTTGATTATTCATACAGGCGAGCGTTGGCGATGATGTTGCGTGGAAAAAACTGCGGATTGCCCGCTGGCGGATGTGAGTTGCTGCCGGGACCTGCCGGAGCATCATGAGCCGGTGGAGGAGTCGTATGCGCCGGAGTTGAAGCCGGGGTTCGTGCTGGACGGACGATTCCGGCTGACGAAGGCGCTGAGCCGGAGCGGGATGGCGACGATTTACAAGGCGGATGATTCGCAGAATCCGGGCGAGGCGGTGGCGGTGAAGGTGCCGCACCTGAAGCTGGAGTGTGATGCCGGTTTCTTTTCGCGGTTTCAGCGCGAGGAGGAAATTGGACGCCAGCTTGACCATCCGCACATCCTGAAATTCCTGCCGGTGAACGGCGAGAAAAGCCGGCCCTACATCGTGACGGAATATTTGCGCGGTTGCACGCTGGCGCATTTGATGTGGACGCGAAAGCGGTTGCCGGAGCGGGACGCGCTGAAAATCGCGAGCCTGATTTGCGAGGCGCTGCAATATCTGCATGGGTGTGGCGTGGTGCATCGGGACTTGAAGCCGTCGAACATCATGTTGTGTTGCGACGGGACGATACGGCTGATGGATTTTGGCATCGCATCGGCGGCGACGTCGGCGCGCATCACAATTGGCGGCGGGTTTTCGCCGACGATGGGCACGCCGGATTACATGTCGCCGGAACAGGTGACGAGCCGAAAGACGGACGAGCGGATGGACATTTACGGCCTGGGCGCGGTGCTTTATGAGATGCTGACGGGGTCGATACCGTTTCAGGCGGAGAACCCGTGGGTGGCGATGATTAATCGGGTGACCGGGGATCCGCCCGCGCCGCGGAAATTGAATCCGGAGATTTCGCGTGAGGCGGAGGAAATTGTCCTGCACGCGATGCGGCGGGATCCGGAGGAGCGCTATCAAACGGCGGCGGCGTTCAAGGCGGAGCTGGATGCGCCGGAGGAAGTGAGGGTGACGGGCTATTGCAACCGGCTGGAGGCACCACGTTGGAAGTTTGGCATGCAGACGACGCCGGTGCTGGCGGGGACATTGGTGGGGCTGGGATTTATTTCGTTGCAGGTGCTGGGATTCGTCATCATAAAACATCTGTTGACGCACGGGCGTTGACGCCCTCAAAACCGTCAATCAGAGATTGAAGGTCTTGCAATTCCGGCACCAGCACCCCTTGCCAAGCGTGGCCCAAACGATGAGGTAGGCGCCGGTGATTCCCAGAATGATGCTGGGCGTCCAAAACCATTTGTAGAAGAAAGCGATCGTTATGGACGCAATCATCGCAACGCCGACAATGAAAAGGCAGGCGCGACTTTTCTGGATCATCTCCCCGGAGCATTTTTTGCATTTCATAGATGCCAAACTGTTTGGAGCGAGATTGATGTTGAACTGAGTCACGCGGGAACAGTCGTGTCAACCCCGAAGAGCGAGCAGTTGGAAAAGCCTGAGGCGCGCTTGAACTGGCACGGCGACTGCTTCGGATAGAGGCATGAAATGGTCATTTCTGTTGGCGTCGACGATTGTGTTATGTGCTGGAGTTACTGAATGCCCCAGCGCCCGGGGTCAGGCGGTTGTTAACCCGAAAGCCCCTCTGTCGGGGCCGTTGACTGGCTTGGAGGGGGCGACGACAAAAGTGGGTTTTGAGGACCATATGCCCGCGAAACTGTGCGGGATGTTATGGCCGGCCCCAGTTACCGTCCAAAAAAAGTGTGCGGTCAGAAAACTGGAGATGGCGGGGAAGAGCGAAAACGACAAGCAGATTTTGATTGTGCGGCTGGACACGCACGACGTCGTTTTCGCGCACACGATAGAATCCAAGCCCACGCCGGATTCAAAAATGAGGTGGGAGTATTATTACCGGGCCAACGCGCAGGGCGATTTGGCGCTGGCGCTCAAGGCGACATTTCGATACGCAATTACTGACGTGGACAATGAGGTGCTCCAAAAGGTGACATGCGAGACTTATGGTGAAACGGCCGGCGATGACGGGAAGATGCTCGCGATTACGCCTGGGGTGAAGGCGCAGTTTGAGACAGAGAAGAAATTCTGGCTTAAACAGGAAAAGAGTCTGAACAAGCAGGCACACGATGCGGGGCCGTAAGAAGGGCAAAGGTCAAAATGTGCGGCTGCTGACGCACGGGCGAGTGGTGAATTACAAACGCTCACGCATCAGGGCACGATTTTCAAAGGAAGTTCCGTCCAGGTCGCCCCGCCATCCGAGGTTTTATAGAGATAACATTTGTCCCATGGAGGATATTTGTAAGTATCATAAACTACGGCCCAGCCGTGCTTTTTGTCCACGAAATCAATCTGCGCGACGCCGCCGTTTGAGACTGTCCGGTCAAAGTCAATATTCGGTTTGATCCTCTGCCAGCTTTTTGCGCCGTCATGGGTCACAAACAAGCATGCGCCGGCGCAGACGAAGGCGTTCCTGGCCGAGACAAAGTTGAGCTGCCGTTCAGCTCCAAAAGAATTGGTGCCGCCATCAATAATTCCCGGCCGGGGTGCCCAGGTTTGGCCGCCATCGGCAGTCGTATAGAAGACCATCGCGTTCCAGGCCAGGGTATCGTTGGTGTTTCGCCGGGAGACACGCGCCGCCAACCAGCCATGGGTTGCATCAAGAAAAAGGGGCGCCATGAAATCAACCAACCCATCGCGATATCTTTCGGACGGCAGCGGCAAATTAAGGTCGCGCCAGGTTTTTCCCAAGTTGGTCGAAATGGAAAGTCGAACGGCATCCTTTGGTTGTTCATCGAGCATGTCGCCGTGAGTAATAATGAGAGTTGCCGGCGGAAGATAACTTGCGGTATCAGGAGACATGCTGCTGAGGTGGATCGTGCAGGCCGGAAGATTCATTTCTGGAGCCGGAGGCACAATGGGGACGAGTTTCCAGTTTCTCCCACCATCGAACGTCTCAAAAAACCGGATGGCAAAGCTGCCGAGACCTCCATCGGACTCGCTGGCAATGCCATGATCCAGATTGGAAAAATGGCAAGCTGAACCTTCCTCAAAATGGAACGGAAGGTCAACGTGCGTCCATGATTTGGCGCCATTGACGGTCAGCAGCAGATAATCAATTTCCTTCTTCCGGTCCCTCACCCAAAGCCAGCCGTGCCGTGAATCAAAAAAATAAGCGTCCATGTCCATATCATTGGAGGCGCTGCGCGGCGTGCCATCCATCCAGCTTTCTCCGCCGTTGGCGGTGTGCAACAGCAAGTGGTGGAAATTTACGCCTTGCCCGCTCTGCGCCAACGCCCAGCCGTTTTTAACATCGAACATATGAACTTCTAAAATCAAAGTTCCCATCTCAGCGGTGCGAATTGAAAGCACAGGCGGACGCCCTTTGATGGCGGCACAGCCCCAGTTCAAGGCGAGCACGAGGAAAAGGATGGTTTTGAATTTCATGATATTCCTGTTCTGATGGTATTACGTCCGAACGCGATCCGTGCCAAGAACCATAAGAGGAGAAGGGATCGAGACGAACTGGCCGGCGCAGGCGGATTTTGGGGCTGCGACGGAGCGCGGATGGAATGGGAGTGAAGCTGGAACGGAATTACGGCCTGAAACGGCATTGGATTGCGTCCGGGCAGCGAAGCGATTACATTTGCGACATTGGTCAGCGTATCAAAACCGCCGCTCGGAAATCTTGATAAACAAGTGCTTTCATTCATCCCCAACCCCGCGGCAAATCGCGTGAAAATCATGGCATCTGTGGCCGCGGTGCTTGCGTTCGCATTCTCGGCCCTCGCATACATGCCGCCAACAATTTACGTGGATTCGGCGGCTTACCCGGCGTGGCGCAATTCTGTTAACCTGGCAGTATTCGCTCATACGAACGGGCAGCTTGAGGAATTCTCCCTGCTCATGGAAAAGCCGGCCCGGAATATCTGCTGGCGACTTGTCCTGGAGACCTATCAAGGGACCAACTTGGTTGCGAGGTCAAGTTTGGGCTACGACCTTCTCGGACCTCCGCTTACTTCTCGGATGTCGAATACGAACCTAGCAAGGAAGACGTTGCAGACCTTCTCCTTTTCCTTATCACGTGATCTGATTACCAACAGCATGATTTATTTCGCGCAATATGAAGACCACGACCCTGGGCGTCCTGATTTCCAAGACCCTTGGGCGCAAGTCATACGGCTTATCGATCTGTACTCTTCCGCCGAAAATGACCAAGCTCGGGTCCACCAACCGGCTTACGAAGCGGTGACGAATGCAATCAACCGGGAGGATTGGGATGCTTTGCGCGCATTGGCGAAGCCGGGAATGATGGCAAACGAGTTTATCCGCACGTTGGAGAATTATGCCCACACCGGCCATGCAGTGCGCGTGGGAAAGCTGCTCCGCTCAGATAAGAATTACAAATACTTGGACGGCAAGCTTTGCACGATGTATTCGTTCGCACTCGAATCCAAGGATGGTGAGCCGAGTCCCCATCAGCTCCAAGTGTTGGTACGGGAGGTCGGCGGAGAGTCCACAATTCTGGATTTTTGGAACTTCGGCTGGTGAAGACATTCGATCAGGGCGTTCGAACGCGATATCTTGGCGCGATTTTTCAGGTGAGGATTTGACAAAGCATGGATTGGGGGTAAAATCAGGGAGTTGGTGACGGTGGATGGGAAAGTGAGCCGGGAGCGGAAAGCAGTGAGCCCCGACAAGCTTGTCGGGGTGAGCAGTCGGAAAGAGGAGGAGAGACCCAAAGATTTTGGGATTTTTGCGTCTATTTGCGCAAAGATGGGCTCTTTGACAATTGAATCGGAAGGAACGAGACGCGGGGCGCGAGGCGTCCGAGTGCGGAAGTCAAAACATCTGCCTAAGAAGGTCGGCGCCACCCCCCAGGACCGGTTGTTAAACGGTCGGAGGTGGGAATAGGCGGGAGCTTAAGCGGGATTAAGTGGGAATAAGCGGGAGGAAAATCTGCCACTTCCCGCTTAATCCCGGATATTCCCGCGTATTCCCGCATAATGGGTTCGGAAAAATTCGACAGAAGCAAACGACGGGAATGGAGAACCGAAGCCGACGGCTCGCTCGGAGAGCGAGCCCTACCGTCGGACCGCTTACGGTCCGCATAAGTCCGCCTGGGACCGCCTGGGACCGGATAAATTTTTTTCTCCGCGTAAAAGCGGGGAAGAAAATCGGCGCGGGGAGTTGTGGTTCAGGTTTGCGGGGACACAACCCGTAGGGGTGGGCCGCTTTGGGCCGTCCCGCATGCGGGACCGCTTCCCGAAGGGTTGGGAGGACCCAAATAGTTTGGGCATTGACGGAGCAATGCCTTCCAAACGGCAGTTAAATTCGTTGCTCGTAAAACGGGAAAAAGCTTGCGATATTGAGGTGGTGGAGCCTGCGTTGAAACAATTCGAGCGGCTGATCGAGAGGGCGCGCGCGTGGGCGCGTCAACACTGGTTACGAGCGCTACGGATCCGGGAGAAAATCCGGTTCAGCGAGGAGGCGTTCCATCTGATGCTGGCCGGAGGGGTGGGAGTCATCGGTGGATTCGTGAACGTGGTGTTCCATAAATGCATCGAACTTTCGGAGATGCTGTTTTTGCAGCGGGTGGGCGAACCGGAGGATTTGGCGGCGACGAGCACCTTTTGGCAGAAATTGCTGGTCCCCGCAGCGGGTGGCGCGGTGGCGGGGTTGGTGTTGTATTGGGGGTTGCGGCTGGCGGGCAAGCAGCGCTCAAGCAATATATTGGAGGCGGTGGTGGCGAGCGACGGACGTCTGCCGTTCCGGTCATCGCTGGTAAAGGGGTTGTCGTCGTTGTTGACGATCGGGAGCGGCGGATCCATTGGCAAGGAGGGAGCGATCACGGATCTGGCGGCAATGCTGGCATCGAAATGGGGCCAACTGGCGCATTGGCAGCCGTATCGACTGCGACTGCTGACGGCGTGCGGCGCGGCGTCGGGCATTTCCGCGGCATATAACGCGCCGGTGGCGGGGGCGGTATTTGCGGCGTGGATCGTGCTGGGGAATTTTTCGATGAATTTGTTCGCGCCTCTGGTGTTTTCGTCGGTGGTGGCGACAATGGTATCGCGGAGTTTCTTCGGACTGGATCCGTTATATATGGTGCCGGCATTCCATTTTGCGCGATTGACCCAGTTACCGTGGTTCCTGTTTCTAGGGGTGCTGGCAGGGGGAATGGGGGCATTGTTTTTGAAGATGCTGACGGCCAGCCAGGAATTGTTCCGGAAGCTGGC
>Ga0206934_1092_pt1 | contig 26581 bp, 27 predicted proteins | sample Alteio_BWOrgHeat_16_FD_152932 | JGI IMG/M metagenome (GOLD analysis project Ga0206934, IMG submission 152932) | Enriched cells from forest soil in Barre Woods Harvard Forest LTER site, Petersham, Massachusetts, United States -... | ecosystem: Environmental > Terrestrial > Soil > Temperate forest >...
GACGCCGAAAATGCAGTTCCCGTCGCGCACATATCCTGATTGATATAGGCGATGGCTTTTATACCTAACTCTTTTTCTAATTGCTCGACCCATTCCGTGGAACCAAACAAGCCCCATTCCTCTGCATCCCATGTTATGAATAGCACGGATCGTTTTGGGCGCATCCCATCTTTTGCGAGTTTCGCAAATGCTTCCGCCGCAGCCACAGAGCTGGCACAACCGGCGACGTTATCCTCCGCGCCGTAACACCACGCATCGCGGTGTCCGCCAATGATGACCCACTCGTCCGGCCACGTGGAACCCTCGACGGTCGCGACGGTATTCCAGATCGTTTTTAATCCTGTATCGCACTGAACATTCAACTTTACCCGAACAGGCGCGTTCTCTGCCGCCTCAACATGATACCGAAACGCCAACCCGCCCTGCCACTCCCCGCTGGGAATATCATGTCCGCGCATCGCGCTTAGGATCTCCTGCGCAATACCATAGGAGATCGGAATAACGGGAATTTTTGGCGTGGCATATTCGGAATCCGCCGAAACGCGGCGCGCGCCGGGAACCGAGGCGTAGCCCGGGGTGGTCGGGTCGCCGTGGCCATTGTAAATGCTTCCGCGTTGGACGCCGGTGCTTGCGCGCATGGGACCAACAGGATAGACATCGCCCGCATCGTAGCCATCGCCGGAAGGGTCGGAATAAATGATGAGTCCCGCCGCGCCATGCAGCTCCGCAAGCTGCGCCTTGATACCGCGGTAACTTTTGCCGTAGCGCGCGATCGCGATCTTCCCTTTTACGCTGATCTGTAAGCTATCGAGTATGCGATAATCCTCGTGAAGGCCATAGTTCACGTAAACGACATCGCCCGACACGGTTCCCGATGCAGAATAGCCGTTCACCCACGGATATTCTTTATCGTTCGGGTCGTACGAAGTTTTATCTTCATGCAGATCGAATGTTTTCTTTGTGGGAGTAAGCAGTTCCAGCGAAGAACTTTTCGCAAGCGGAATGCTCACCTCATACGGATACACTTTCGTGGAAAGTCCCGCTTTTTTCCAGCGATTGATGACATAATCTCGTGTGCGGGCCTGCGCCGGGGTTCCTGCAACGTGAACCTCTTTACTAAGCGCAGTAACAATAGAGCGGAGCGTATCGGGTCTTATCTCATCGACAAGTTTTTTTTCTATCGCAAGCTCGGCTTTTTGATTCGCGGGAGTGAAACCCGTCATTTGGGCGCGGGAAGTTGTAGCTAATGCAGCTTCGAAGAAGCAGAAAACAATGAGAAAAAAGCGGGACAGCTTTCTCATGGCATCAAAAAGTTACTTGATCGTAACGACCTTTGAGGAGTGCGCCGTCGTGTGCGATTGGGCGTCCACTACTTCCAGACGGAGGATATACATGCCTTTATCCAATTTTTTGCCCAGATCGGATTTTTCATCGAAGGATGTCTCGTAATAGCCGGGAGTTTTCATCGCTTCGAACGGGAAATTTCGGACGGTCTTGCCCATCACGTTTTCGAGCATCAGGCGAACAGTACCGCGCGTTTTGAGGCCAAATTGGAACGTCCAGTTGTGCTTTTTATTTTTGACGCTGGTGATCGCCGTCTCGCTGGGGATGGGAACTACTTCCGGCGGCGCAACGCCCTTACCCGTGATCTTGAGCGGAATGGTATCGCTTTGAAAAATAGCAAGCAGGCGGGTTTCGTAGGGCTTCACTTCGTCGGCTTTGAAGCACAGATTGAGATAGAACGTCGAGTTCGCACCGATGGTGAGCGGCATCATCTCCTTGGCGGGTGATGTAACGTAAAAATGCTTCGGGTCGAGCGAGCGCAGTTCGGTGAGCAGGCGCGGATGATCGGTGGTGTTATCGATCGCGACGTTCACGCAATTTTCGATGCCCGTGCTTTGCGGCGCAAACGTAAGCTCCGAGCGCTCGAACGCCAGCGAGCCGCCCTCATGCCCAAGCGGTATGGGCGGCGAAGTGTGCTCGAACTGAGCATACGAAGGGCTTGCAAAAAATGCTACTGTAATAAAAAGGAACGCGGGGAATATGGGCTTCAAAATCATGCGGGGTTAAACGATGAGGGGGGAAGCTCAGTTCGGAATGAAAAAGCAAGCCCAGTATGTCATGGTTCGAAAACAATTCTATAATTTTGATTTCCACATCTAATTGCATAAACTCCGGGAAGAAGACCCGTGAGGTCAAGTGTGAAAATGTCCGACGGGTTCTGCAATTCAAATTCGCGCGCAAGCCTCCCACACATATCATATACTTCAACGATCGAGACCGATGTTCCAGGCATCGACACATTCAGTTCCGAATGAACTGGATTAGGAAAAATTTTATTGGTTTGACCGTTAGATTTGGAGACATCTGATGCAATGAAAGGACCTCCTATATAACCGAAGTCTATACTATGGTTACTAAAATCATTGATAAAATTACTTACTACTATAGCTTGAGTGTATGAATCAAACACCATATAATATATTCCCGCGAGCTGATCTGGATTAGTCCGATCCGGTTCACGTTTAAGTAATCCAAAATTACCGCATTGCTTTTGGAGACTGTCGAACATGTCACGAAGGAGATGGAAACTCGTATCGAGATCAGTCCATCTCATCACAAGGATCGTATCTATCGGATAAACTGGTAGATTAAAAACATCGCTGTCAAAATTGAATCGGTATCCCGTCTTAGAGTAAACTTGGTCATAAGCAAATTCACATGGATTAAACGACGACAATACTGCACACGAATCAATCATACATGAGTCCGGATTGTGCCAAGCATTGTGGTTCACATTATCGGGACAAACACGATTTAAGAATTCATCAGCAAGAGCAAAACACGAATCCCCCTGCTGCGCCCCGACTCGAGAAGCATCAAGTAGAAGTATAGCCCCGAAAAAAACGATTCGTTTCAGCATTATTTCCTCAGATCCGAAAAATTAGCAGAAAGCTGTGGTGAGGGAACACTCAAACGGGGAAATAATGCCACTGATGGATCGATCAGCCACGGAGCGTCCGGCACGCGGGATGCCCGAGAGGGCGGGCATCCCGCGGCGGAAGTGCATCATCTAATAAGAGTAGAATGATGCGCGCTCATTGTGTTGGTTTGCAAATTGCCAGCGCGAGGTCACTCGTCATCTCATCCTGGAGGAGGATGGGCATGTTCGAGCATTGCTCGCGTGGCAAACCCTGGATGATTGCTCATCCCTCGATGGACGGTTCGTCCCTTAACCGTTCATCCTCTGCCGGCTTCGTGCGTTTGACCAAAACGATACGTGCCTGCTACATATAGGAAGAACTTGCGTCGGTGAGTTTTGTTACACCCCCTTTGGAAAAAAATATGAAGTTTGAAGTATGAAATATGAAAAAATAGGTCAAATGGTAAGATCGGGGTGGGTAGTATCCATTTCGTATTCCATTTTTTGCATTTTCTTAATCTCCGGGTGCAGTAAAAAAGAGGACACCTCTCAGGAATCTGAAAAACCTGTCGCTCCGGCAGCTATTCCGGCGATGCCGGTGCCGGGGTTCGATGCCGATCAGGTGTTTTTCGATATGCGAAAGCAGGTGGAGATCGGGCCGCGGGTGCCGAACTCCGAGGCGCATGAGAAGGTGGTCAAATGGCTACATACGGAGCTTGCGAACTACGCCGATAACGTACAGCTTCAGCCCTTCACCAGCCCAGGCTATGCGCCGGGTGAAACGCTGCATCTGACGAATGTCATCGCCTCGTTCAATCCGTCGGCAACGTGGCGGGTGCTGATCCTTACGCATTTCGATTCGCGTCCGTGGGCGGATGAAGATCCCGATTCGAGCAACCACAACAAGCCCGTCCCCGCAGCGAACGATGCGGCATCCGGGGTGGCAGTGATGCTGGAACTCGCGCGGCAAATGAAGGATCATCCGCCGCCCATCGGCGTCGATCTTTTTTTCGACGATGGCGAGGACTATGGGAAGGATAACGTAGATCACGACTCCCGATATTTCCTTGGTGTGAAATATTTCATTAATGCAAAGCCCGCGAGCTACTCACCGCGATTTGCCATTTTGCTCGATATGGTGGGCGATACAAACGCGTATTTCATTCCTGAAGCAAGTTCCGAACAAGCGGCCTCCATTTACGTGAATGAAATTTGGAACACCGCAAACTCGCTCGGCCTCAGCCATTTCCACAACGACCGGCGAACTTCCATCGATGACGATCACATTCCGCTGATTCAGGCTGGCATTCCATCGGTCGATATTATCGATGGCGATCTCGTCGGCCATCTCTCGACCGATCCCAAGCGCAAATACTGGCACACGCTGGACGATCTTCCAAAGCATCTCTCGCGTGAAACGATGTCGGAAGTGGGCAAACTTCTGCTGACACTGATCTATCAGCAATTGCCGCGCGACGTTCCGACGCTCTGATGTCCCACGCCGCCATTCGATTCGACGCTTCCGGCGAGAGCCGCGAATCGCTCGAAGGATTTTTTCTTACGCATTCCTCTTTCGCCGGCGCGCTAGAGAACGACGACGGCTCGATGACATTTTTCGTCCCAGTTACGGAATGGAATTCGGAATTCGAAGCGCTGATCCATTCCTATTGCACGAAACATCCCGACGTAGAATTTCTCGGCTCGGAGATCATCGAAGACCGCGATTGGAATGCAGAGTGGGAGGCCACGATCGAACCGGTGCTGGCAACGCCGGAACTTGTTATCACGCCATCCTGGAAAATAGAGGATGCAAAAAAACTGGGCGCAAAGCACCTTATCATTATCGATCCCAAGATGAGTTTCGGCACTGGACATCATGAAACTACAAGACTGTGTCTTGCTGCTGCAGAAACCCTCGATATGAAGGACACCGATGTGCTCGATATTGGAACGGGTTCCGGTGTGCTTGCGATGTACGCACTGCTTCGCGGTGCTAACCATGCCATCGGCATTGACACGGATCACTGGGCTGTGGAAAACACGACGGAAAATCGAGAATTAAATTCCATTTCCGAAGAGCAATTCGAAATTCGGCAAGGAACGATCGATGCGGTACACGGGAATGAAACATTCAATGTGATCTTCGCCAATATTCACCGGAATGTACTGTTGGAGATCGTTGGGAACATTCATTCACATTTGACGAGCAAAGGGCGTGTGATCCTTTCCGGCATTCTCATCTATGATGCGGAAGAGATCCGAGCGGCGTATGAAAACGCGAAGTTTGCACTCGTCCGCGAACTCAAGGAAAACGAATGGGCCAGCATGGTCTTCCGGCGATGCGAGTAGCCGCATTAGATATTGGCACGAACACCGTGCTGCTTCTCATTGCGGATGTGGATAGTGAGAAGTTCCATCTCGTGCGCGATGACCACGCCATTGCGAGGCTTGGTGAAGGTGTTGACCGCACACACCGCATCAGCGAAGCTGCTTATGAGCGATTTATTGCGATCTTTCGCGAGCATCAAAAAACGATAGCGGAATTTAAGTGCGACTGCATTATTGCTTGCGCGACGAGTGCGATGCGCGATGCGGAGAATCGCGATGAAATTATCCAGAGAACCAAACGAGATTCGGGAATTGAAATTGAAATTCTGAGCGGCGAAGTGGAAGCGCGATTAACGTATCGCGGAGCTGTAATGGGAATGACCACCCTCCAAACCCCTCCTTCTGTAGGAGGGGGCGATATTGCCGTCGTTGATATTGGCGGGGGGAGTACGGAAATTTCGGTTGGGACTGGTGATCTGTTCGAAACCGGAGTCAGCCTCGATATTGGCGCCGTGCGGCTGACAGAACGATATTTTGCGATAAATCCAATTCCAACGGAAGCGATCGGAGAAGCACGACAAATAATTCGCGCCGCGCTTAACCACCCCCCGACGCATGGTCGATCATACGTCGCCCCCTCCTATTCCGCTTCGCTCCATAGAAGGGAGAGTTCACTCATCGCTGTTGCGGGAACTCCAACTACGCTGGCGGCAATGCATCAGAATATGAAAGCTTTCGATGCTGCAAAAGTACATGGATATGTTTTACAACGGGATGACATAGAGCACATGATGGAAATTCTGTTCCATTTGGACACGGCAACACTGCTCACTCGTTTCCCTGCTGTCAATAAATCCCGTGCGGATATTTTGCCGGCCGGAACGCTTATTCTTACGGAGGTGATGGATTTCCTTGGAGCTACGCAATGCACCGTGAGCACGCAAGGGTTGAGGTATGGGATCGCGATGAGTGCATTGTAGCGCAAACTTTAGTTTGCGACCCCGCCTGCGAGAATCGCAAACTAAAGTTTGCGCTACAGTTTGCGCTACAGTTTGCGCTACAATTTGCGCTACACTTGCGTTACACAATTTTCCGCATGGCTTCTATCAATCGGTCAACATCCTCTGCGGTATTATATCGCGAAAAGGATACGCGCACGGATTTCGTCGCAACTTCTTTCGACTTGCCCATCGCGAGCAGGACATGCGATGGCTGCTGGCTGCCGGAGGTGCAGGCAGAGCCATTCGAAACCGCAATGCCTTCCATGTCGAAGCGGATGATGAGGGCGTCAGCGTCGATGCGCGCAAGCACTTCGGGAACGAAGCTGAAGTTGACGATGGAATCGATCGAGGAATCATCCGTGGCTGAATTTAAGATTACTTCGGGGATTTGGGCGAGTTTTGTGAGAAGATGTTTTCGCAATGCTGTAACATTTCCCTCGCCATCCGAAATTCGCTTGATCGCCTCTGCAAAACCGACTGCAAGTGCAACGGCTTCTGTGCCGCCGCGGCGGTTGCGCTCCTGCGAGCCGCCATGCAGGAGCGGTTCCCAGGGCGTGCCGCTTTTGATATAGAGTGCGCCAATGCCTTTCGGCCCGTGAATTTTATGCGCGGAAATCGACAGGAAGTCAACACCCAATGCCTTCACATCAATGGGTATTTTGCCAAGTGCCTGCACAGCATCGGTATGAACGAGCGCTTTCGAATTTTTCTTTACTTCGTTCGCAATTCCTGCAATGGGATTTATTGCACCCGTTTCATTATTGACCATCATCAGCGAAACAAGCGCGGTATCGTCAGCAATGAGATCGCTGTTCCATTGAACATGGCCAAAAGAACCAACTGGGACGAATGTGACAACTGCTCCGAGCGTTGCGATCCATTCGATGGGTTCGAGAACGGCATGATGCTCGGCGGAACTGGTGAGCACTTTTAGCTCGCTCCAGGGCTTGCCGGAGAAATGATCGGTATAATGTTTAAAGAGCGAACCTTTGATGGCGGCGTTGTTGGCTTCGGTGCCGCCGGAGGTAAAGACGATCTCGCGCGGCGCGGCATGGATGGCGCGGGCAACGGTCTCGCGGGCAGATTCGATTGCTACGCGTGCGCGGGAACCAAGTTGATGCACGCTGGAAGCATTGCCGAATTCCTCGCCTAAGAACGGGCGCATGGCCTCCAGCACTTCTGGCGCAAGCGGTGTGGTTGCGGCGTTATCGAGATAGATCATTAAAAAAGCGTGTCACGAATGTTCGTTCGTGACACGCTTCACATTTTGATCTGCACTAAAGTTCGCTAAAACTTCTACCGTTGTCCTTCTTTTTCGGCTTGCTTTTTCAGAAGTTCGTTTTTGATCCGCTGCCGACGAAGCCGCTGGCGCAAAGCCCGGAGTTCTGCACGCAGGCGAGGATGTTTTTCCAACTGCTCGCGAACACGCTGGTTGAACTCATGCTCGAACACGAGGAGCTTTGCGCGCTGTAACGGAGTAAGAATAGGTGCGAGGTTTGCATCGAGCTTTTCGACGCTGCCCGCGATCTGCTGATTGAGATCTTTGATCTTCTCGGTCATCGCCGTAATATCGGCATCCGAAGTGGAGGCATCGGTCGCGGCACCAAGTGCTTTAAGCTCGAAGTTACGCTCCTTGACGAGCGCCTGAATATCTTTTTCGGCGGGTTTATAGATTTCGAAGAATTTCGCGGCGGTGGCATCGTCGAGGCCGAGTTCTTTTTTGATCTTATTATATTTCAGTTCCTCGATCTTTTGCACGAGGGATTGCCGGATCGCCTGATCCTGTGAGGCACGAAGTTCCTCCGGGTACGTGGATTCGTTCGGAACCTGCGCGCGAACGGCAGGCCCGGCGATCGTCGCGCCGAAGAGCAGTGCTGCAAATAAAAATGTGTGTTTCATAATATTTTTTTGGAATAGCGTTTTTCGCAACAGATAATTATTCGTTATTTTCAAGGTCCTGTACAATGGCTTCCAACTGCGGCTTCGAAAGTTCGTCAAGGCTGACGGCTTGTTCCGCAGGCTCTGCCGGTTCCGCAACCGCAGCAAGATCGGTCGGCTGATCTCCCGGACCATACTTTAAAGCATGGGACCGATGTGTCTCATGGGTCATATCCGCGACCGGCTGTTCCCGAATATCTGCAAGATCGGGCTTTGCTACCTGGGCCGGAGCAGCAGGCAACTGCAACGCTGCGACCGGGGCGGAAGAAACGGTCTGCTTGAGCGGAGAATCTCCCCCAAACGGGCTAAATATCATCACCCCCGCAACGAGCAGGGCAGCAGCAGAGATCGCAATACTGCTACCCCAGATGTGACCGGCCAGGAATTGCTGGATTTGAGCCAGCAACCCTTTTTTCGCCTCATTTTGGCTAATTTGCTCCATCACGCGGACGCGGAAATTAGCCCAGTATAACGGATCAGGCTCCTCGGAAACGTAGGGTATCGCAAGCTTTCGGATCTCATCCTCGAGCTTTTGAATATTCGCAATATGTTTGTTCTGCTGTTCCATTGTAATCCCTATCTGATTGACGCTTTTTATCGTGAAAAGTTTAATGAAATCAGTGAGTTATTCGATTTCGGCTAATTCCAGTCCTTCGAGCGAAGAAACCCGCCCGGAAGCCTGCAAAAACTCCCCTATTTTCTTAACGGCATGAAAATAATTAGCTTTCAGGCCGCCAACGCTTGTGCCGACGATAGATGCAATGTCTTCGTACGGAAGCTCATCGTAAAACCGCATCATAAAAACGCGCTGTTGTTTCGGCGGAAGCGTTTCGATCGCCTGCTCGATAAGCCGTGTGGTTTCCGATTTCAAAAGCTCACCATCCGGCTCCATCCCCTCTTCGGCTATTTCCTGAATGCTATCCAATCCCACAAATTGCCGGACTTTGCTTTTGCGCGAGCGCTGAATAACCGCATTCATCGTGATGCGGTAAAGCCAGGTATAAAGTTGTGACTCTCCCCGAAACGTCTTGAGCGCATCGTAGGCTTTTACGAATGTTTGCTGCGCGATCTCATCAGCTTCGTCATGGTCGCCATGCAGCATTTTCCTCGCAGCATAATAAATGCGCTTTTGGTATCGCTCGACAAGCTGGGTAAACGCCGCATCGCGATCCCCTTGCCTCGAGCCATGCCCACCCGATTCAGCTTGGAAAAGCCGAACAAGTTCTTCGTCCGTGAGCGAATGATATTCAGGGCGATACATTTCTTTTACATCAAATTCGGCAGGAGGGCAAACCGTTCGGTGGTGAATGGAGCGCCCTTAAGTATGAGCATATCAAAATGGCAGGGTTTAATCCGTGTAAAATTAATCATACTTCGCGGCGGCGTGTGAATTATTTCCTTATTTTTGTATAGCTATTCTCATTACTGATCCCCAAACACTCATTTTGTTTACAAAGTCGTTATGAAAAAACTTGTTTTGCGAATCCTTTTACTCTCGGCCATTGCGGTTATTGGCCTTAATACCACCGTGTTCGCGCAGAATGCTCTGCCGAGCCTCGTTGCGAATACCGATCTCTCCGCAAGCGCCCCCGCTGCGCCACCGATGCCTGCAATGACACCGATCGCCGATGCCACGGGGCATGGGTATTGGGGCTTCGACCTCGGATTAACGTATAGCTGGTACTCTGGGGCGAATAATTTTTTCTGGCCAGTGACAACGACCACCGCAAGTGGACAGATTATCGATGCCTACATGCTATACAATAGTAGTTTGGGCAGCGGAATTGGCGGGATCTTGGGAATCAAGGGCGCGATCGCGCTGAGCAATTCGCTCGATCTGGAAGCAAAGCTTCGTTACCTTTCGAACTATACCTCGGCATCGAACACGCAGCAATCACCAAATTCCACAACTGGTCAACTCGATAATGTGAGCAACACCTACAGCCTTTCGATGACAAACCTCGATCTGGCCATACTCTTGCATATTGCACTCAGCCATTCCTGGTATGGCGCGGTCGGCCTCAGCTTTTCGGACTTGTTAGGGAACTCGTTCAGCTCCACACAGACCCCGCCTGCAGGTGACTTCTACAATGATATCAATGGTCAACCGACAACAGTGACCCAGCTGAACGTCAATTCCTTCTCCTGGTCGAACACCTTTAACTCTACTCGCGCCGATCTCCAACTTGGAGGTGGAACCGTGTTCCCCATAAGCCCATCGTTCGATCTCGATGCGGAGTTGCTGTTAAGCGTGCCCCTCACCCAATGGATGTCCTCCTCGGGGCAAAGCTCGTTTAATGACGACGCCGATTTTTACACCGCGCGGTTCGCTGCGAACGGAGAAAATGTGACCGTTGCTCACCCGACGTTCCCCAATCTTTGGTATGCCTCTCTTACTGTCGGTCTCCGGTTCCCATTTGGCGGGAATGAGGGCGCGAGCACTTCCGAGATGGAAGAATCGAACAGCGCGAATCCGGCCATCGGCTCGGATGGTAAAGTGGCTTTGACGGGAACTGTAACGGATGCCAAGACCGGCGACCCGGTGGATGCGAACCTCACCGTCGTCGATCTGACGAACAACCAGGTAGTTGCTAACGACCACACGGATGGCAAGGGCCGTTACAACGTGCGCGTGTTAGCTCCCGGTAAATATTCCGTTACGGCGGACGCGAACGGCTATCTGTTCGGAACTTCTTATTTCGAAGTAGATAAAGAGGGGCGCATTCTTGCACATCATCCTGACATCAAACTCGGACCTGCAACAGGACGTACACGGTTGCTCGTCTTCTTCGATTTTGGCAAGTCCTCGCTTTCGCCTTCTTCGTATCCGGAACTCAATCGCGCCGTGCGGCTGATGAAAGCAGTTCCCTCGATGCAGGTCGAGATCGCCGGATATACCGATAACATTGGTTCGGATGACGTGAATATGAGGCTTTCGCAGCAGCGCGCGAATGCCGTGCGGGACTACATCATTCAGCAGGGCATTGACAGCGGCCGCGTTTCCGCTAAAGGCTACGGGAAAGACTCCCCCATCGCCGACAACAGCACCGACGAAGGCCGCGCCGAAAACCGCCGCGTCGAGTTTGTGGTGCTGAGTAAGTAATTTCCTGAACTAACGAGTCCATTACAGCGGCGCGGCACCTAAGCCGCGCCGCTTTGTTTTCTTCGAATCTTGGCACACACTATTTTAGAAGCGAAAAATTTATCGAAGCGGTTTGCGGTTCGGGGTCGGGCGGATGTCGAGGTATTTCGGGATCTGACGTTCGAGCTTGCTGCGGGCGAGATCGTGGCGCTGATCGGGCCATCGGGCGCGGGCAAGAGCACGCTACTGCATTTGCTCGGCACATTGGATAAGCCGAGCGCAGGTGAGGTAACGATCGAGGGGAAAAGTGTGGCGAAATTGTCCGATAAAGAATTGAGCGCATTTCGGAACGAGCGGATCGGATTTATCTTCCAATTCCATCACTTGCTTCCGGAATTCACTGCGCTGGAAAATGTGGCAATGCCAGCCATGATCGCCGGAAAGCCATTCGAGGAAGTCCGAGACCGGGCGGCAGAACTGCTTGGTAATGCAGGTTTGAAAGAGCGATTAGATCACCGGCCTTCGATGCTATCGGGCGGCGAATCGCAGCGTGTTGCCGTCGCCAGGGCGTTTATGATGAAGCCCGCCGTCATCCTTGCCGATGAACCGACCGGAAACCTCGATGCGCGCAACAGCGAGATCTTATTCCGGCTGATCATGGATCTCTCGCGAGAGCACCGGCAGACGTTCCTCATCGCTACACATAATCTGGACTTAGCCGCGCAAGCCGACCGAACCATGCACATGGAAAATGGCGCGTTAACATGAACAATTATCAACCGAACTTTTCTACCGTTTCAGACATAATGATTATGTAACGATGCATGTTGCAATCGATACAGATTCTTTAATTTAACGAACCGTCATGAAAATTAACATCGCGATCCTTCTGCTAACCGCCTGCTTCTTTGCCTCCTGTAAATCGAGCACTTCGCCGACTTCGACAAGCAATATACCTTCCACCCCGAACACAATGGTCGTCACGGTCAGCGGTAAAACAGACACCTTGATCGCTCGCGCTGCCGATACTACGATATACGGAATCAAAGGTACCGGCGTAGCAGGTGCAGGCGCATCTGGCACGACTAAATCAGGCTTTGCTGCCGGCTTCGTCTTAGGGAATATTACGAGTACAGGAACCTACAACGTCGGTACCGTTGCAAGCTTGAGCAATCCTCTCGCTTATGTAGTGATATTTTATTCATACACGGATGCAACAGGCAATCTCGTGAAGTATTCAACTCCGACTACACCGGGTACGAGTTCGGTTGGAACTGTGACGATTACGACGCTTACGGCAACCAACATACAGGGCACGTTCAACGGCACGCTTACATTGCAAAGTGGAAGCGGCCCGCAGACGGATACGATTATCAATGGCGGAGTGAATGCAACAATATATTGAGCATTGGCTCCAATTGTGGATAAAAAACAGAAATTTGATGGTGAAGGGTCTGGAACGAGATGAATCCAGTCAAAGTTAACCCCAACCTCACGTTTTCGAAGATATAATTATGGCAAATCAGACCGCTACCCAAACCCGTCAAACGCCGCGCCAGACGCCCTCCCGCCCCGTTTCGGGCCGCCCGACTCCAGGCCGCGCCCGCGCTAAACAAGGCGAGAACACGCCTGTTCGCCCGTTTCAAATGCCGTTCGATGCGAAAAACATGCGCATTATCGCGCTGGGCATAGCGGTGATCGTGATCGGTTACGTGGTCATGTATGTCAGCCCCGTGATGAGCGATATGGCGCTGACGGTCAGCCCGATCCTGTTGCTGTTAGGCTATTGCGTGATCGTGCCGATGGGAATTATGGCGGGCGTTCGCAGGAAACGCTCTTCGGGAACTGAGATCGCAGAGCCTACGACGAACGGAGTGGCGTGACTTATTTTAGGAAGAAATTCCGTAGGTTTCGAGGAGCTTGACCCGCAGTTCGTTCTTTGACAGATCAATCTTCCGGACTTCTTCACCGGCATTCGTTACAAGATGTTCAACACCGTTCAGATCGAGCACGAAAACGTCGCCGGCGGGCATATCAAGAACGTTCTTAACGAGGCCGATCGCAGAGCCGGTCTCATCATCGACCACTTTCATTCCAATAATTTCATCGTAATAGGCACGACCTTTGGGAAGTTTAGGGCGTTCGCTTTCGGGAATTAGGATTTCGGCATTGCGGAGTGTTTCGGCTACATCCCGATCATCGACTCCTTCGAGTTTGAGAAGAATTCCCGTCGGAAGAAGTCGGACAGAGCTTATCGTTCGCTCGGCTATTTCACCCGAAGACATACGAAGCAGCACACGTTTCAGCTTTTGAAAGCGGCGGTCGTCATGGGAAAAACTTTGGATGGTAACATCGCCGCGAATGCCGTGCGGCTTTCCGATGCGAGCAATAAGGATCAGTTCTTCGTTCACACTTCGGCCAGATATTGGTGAACGAAACTAACGGCCATCGCGCCCTCGCCGACGGCACTTGCCACCCGATTCATCGCGCCGGAACGAACATCTCCTGCAGCAAAAATTCCCGGGTTGCATGTTTCGAGGAGATACGGGTCGCGCTTCAGCGGCCACCCCGATCTGAAATTCTCGCGAGCGAGCAGATCGCGGCCAGTAATGATAAATCCGCGTTCATCCTTTAGAATAGGAGCGTTGACCCAATCGGTATAAGGCCGTGCACCGATGAGAATAAACAGTGCGTCGGCAGGAACTGACCGTTCTTCTCCATCCACCGTTCGTAACTCTAACGATTCCAAATGATCGGAACCTCGCGCCTCGGTCACTTCGGTTTCGGGCAGAATGGTTACATTCGGGGTTTTGGCGATCTGATCGATGAGATACGACGACATCGTTCCCGAAAGATCTTTTTTGCGAATGATGATATAGACTCGTTCGGCAAATTTTGCAAGATGGAGCGCGGCTTGCCCGGCAGAATTTCCACCACCGATCACATAGACCTGCTTGCCCCGCGTCTGCAGCGCCTCGATCGTCGCTGCGCCATAATACACGCCAGCTCCGGTCAGTTCTGCGATCCCTTTCGTTTCAAGCTGGCGATAGGCTACGCCGGTCGTGATAATGATACTGCGGGAATGGATCGTACTTCCGTCAGCAAGTTGTACGGCCTTGTAGGAGTCCGCAGATGAAATGGAAAGCACTTCTTGCGGAGATAGAAATTCAATTCCGAACCGAGTCGCTTGTGTAACCGCACGCCGCGTGAGGTCGGAACCGCTCACGCCTTTCGGGAACCCGAGATAGTTTTCGATCCTGGAACTCGTGCCCGCTTGCCCGCCGGGTGAATGTTTTTCTATGAGAAGTGTCTTCAAGCCTTCGGAACCCGCATAAACAGAGGCAGCAAGCCCAGCGGGACCGGCTCCTACGATGACCAGATCATACATATTCGAACTTGCGGTTGGCCGCAAGCCCAGTTTCTCGGCGACAGAATGGATCTCGGTATTGATCGAAAGTGTACCGTCTTCGAAAATAAGCGCGGGCAGCGAGTCAAGCGCGATCGCGTTGAGCGACATCATCTCAGCAGCATTCGGATGGGTCGCAACATCGATCCATTGATATGGAATTTGATGACCGGCGAGAAATTCCTTGATCGCATGGGATTTCGGCGAGAACTGATAACCAAGGAGCCGAATACCTGCAAGTTCCGGCTTGTAGCTCGAGAGCCAATCGTCGATCATTTCATCAATGACCGGGAACAATTTTTCTTCCGGCGGATCCCAGGGTTTTAGAAGATAGTAATCAAGATCGGTCTCGTTGATGGCGCGGATCGCGGTATCCATGTCCGAATACGCCGTGAGCAACATCCGCTTGGCTTCGGGATAGAATGCTTTCGACTTTTCGAGCAACTCAACACCAGTCATGCGTGGCATGCGCTGATCGGAAATGAAAAGCGCCACCTCTTCGCCGGTGCGCTTTAATTCCTTCAGACTTGCGAGCGCTTCCTGCGGATCTTCGGTACTAAGAACCTGGTATTCCTTCTTATATTTTTGCCGGACATCGCGCGCAAGCGCCCGCAGGACTTGCGGGTCGTCGTCAATGAGAAATAAGATAGGCAGCTTCATGGCTTCGATGCTATACGTGGAAAGGTCACGAGAAATTCCGTTCTTCCGGGCTGCGAAGTAACATCGATCTTACCATTGTGAATGGAAACGACCTTCTGTACCAGATCGAGTCCTACGCCTGTACCTTCTCCAACATCCTTGGTAGTAAAGAATGGATCGAAAATCCGTTCGATGTTCTCGTTGGGGATGCCTGGCCCCGTGTCTGTTGCGCTAAAAACTACGTTGTCACTGCCGCTATAGGTTCGAACAACCAGTTCCCCGCCATCCTTCATTGCATCGAGCGCATTATCGATGATGTTGGTCCATACCTGATTTAGTTCTCCAGGAAAACCTATGATCGGTGGAAGATCGTTTTGCAGTTCTTCATGCACTGCCACATTATTATGCCGAGCCTTGTGATCCAGCATCGTCATCGTATTCACGATACCCTCGTTGATCTGGACCTCCTGCATATCCTGGACCTGATCCATCCGGGTATAGCTTTTCACCGATTGAACCAGTTCTGAAATTCGTTTGGCCGCTGTTTCGATCTCGTAAACTGCATTTTCCGCTTCAAGTGTGTTTGCGAGCCACGTTAAAAGCGGTTGAAATGCAGTTGTGGAAACGGTTTTCTGAATGCGTTCGAGGTCGCCGGTCGTGATACCATGATCGGCGAATGTTTCTGCACCATCCGTGTCAAGAGTATTGTCCCCCAACCAATCGGTCAGCCGGTTTGCGAGTTTTTTTCGTTCCAATAGTGGAATACGCGGTCGCGAAGTGTCGGTTGCCGAAACCAGAACAGATTGGATGCAGCTAATTTCTTCTGGCGTGAGCGTGATCGTTGCAAACGCCTCAAGATTTGCAGTCGAGCCGATCGTTTGCTTCAATTCGCTTGCTCCGCGAACAACGGACGCAGCCGGATTATTTAACTCATGGGCAAGGCCTGCAGAAAGCTTCCCGAGCGACATGAGTTTCTCATTCTGAAAATGCACGGTACTGAAATGGCGAACGCGGTCCGTCATACCATGAACAATGGCTGCGGTCAGTTCATAATTGTGCACAACTAACTCGTGGAATTTGTGCGTCGGGAGCGTTAGTGCCTTCAGCGGCGAGATCACTTCGAGATAGACCGGCACCGTTTTCATGCGGGAGAATGGAAGCTGTGCATTAAAGGTACCAGGCCCGTTCGTAAATTGTACTTTCTTTTGATTCGACTGGACCACATACGCTTGAATTTCTCCTTCGAGGAGGATCATCATAAAGTCCAATACCATCCCTGGATGAAACCACAGCCCCGGCTCGCGGGCGATTACTTCACCCTCGCTCACAAACCATTCGAGCTGTTCTCGTGGAACCTCTTTTAGCAGCTCGACACTTTGAAGAAAACCAACAATGTCGTTCATCCTTTGACCCTCTCACGTTCCGGCGTCTGCCCGGTCATTCGTGGAAATGATACACTGAACTCGGTGTGCCCGGGTCGAGAAATAACCTCGATCGTTCCGCGATGCGACTTTACTACCTTTTGGACAAGGTCAAGCCCTACGCCGGTTCCTTCGCCGACATCTTTCGTAGTAAAGAATGGATCGAAAATACGTTCCAGATTTTCGGGAGCGATTCCGGGGCCACTATCGATCACTTGAAAGACGATCTGATCTTGCAGCGACGAAGTTTTTACGGTCAATTCGCCTCCGTCTTTCATCGCGTCGAGTGCATTGTCGATGAGGTTGGTCCACACCTGGTTCAACTCGCCTGGGAACCCGTTGATGAGCGGCAGATCGTTCGAAAGATCGTCATGGATGGCAATACTCTGCCGACGCGATTTGTGTTCGAGCATGGTGAGCGTATTACGAATCCCTTCGTTAATATCGACGGCTTGCATGGCCTGCGCCTGATCCATGCGCGTGTAACTTTTCACCGACTGCACAAGCTCCGAAATTCTCTTTGCTGATGTCCCAATCTCGGAAACAGCCTTCTCGGTTTGAAGGCGCATGGCGAGCCAATTCAGAAACGACAAAAACGATGATGAGGAAAGAGCTTTCTTAATAGCATCGAGATCGCCAATTGTTATGCCTGCCCCTAAAAACACTTCTGAACAGTCTGAAGCAATGCTATTTTCTTCGAGCCAATCGGATAGTGCATCCTCTAATCGTTTTCGTTCGAGGAGTGGTAACTTTGATGTTCCGAACTCTAACGGCTTCTCCAATATCTTCGTAAGCGCTTCGATCTCCTGCTCGCTGATATCGAGCTCAGCAGCAGCCCGCAAACTGGAATCGAACGTGCCGATGACATCTTTCAGATCCTCCGCGCTTCGCTTGACAGCGGCGGCGGGATTATTCAACTCATGAGCCACGCCTGCCGAAAGCTTCCCAAGTGCCATCAGCTTCTCATTCTGGAAATGGTTCGTGGTGAACAGCCGAGCACGATCAACCATCGCGTGAACCATCACCTCGGTCAACTCATAGTTATGAGCGATCAGTTCATGAAATTTCGATTTGTGAAGCCCAAGCATCCGCGTCTTCCCGATCGATTCCGTGAACACGGGGGATGATCTCATCCTCGAAAATGGGATAAGGCCTGTTAACGCGCCTGGTTCCGTGCTCATTTGCGGCTTTCGCTGGCCGTTCTGCACCACATGAGCTTCGAGCCTTCCCTCCAAAATGACCAACAAATAATCGAAGGAATCTCCCGGACGGCTCCAGATACCCGGCTCTCGCTCGATTATCTCAGACTCGCGGACGAGCCACTCCAACTGCTCGCGTGGAACGGCACTCAGGCTCGGTACGCTCTGGAGAAATTCGACGATTTCATCCATGGCATTGGAGTAGAGAAAGGGTTATCCTTCGACGGCCGGTGCTACTGCCTCAGCAACTGGTTCTTCAATTGCTTGGGGCGCTTCGGATGGTACAACTTCTGCAACGGCTTCGATGGATGCAGCAGCTTCAGCATTGGCACTTGCTTCAGCGGCAGCAGTAGCCTCAAGCGCGGCGGCTTCCGCAGCGGCGGCGTCAGCCAATTTCTTCGCTACGGCTTTACGCTTCTCATCTTCGCGAGCTTTTGCTGCGGCAAGCTTCGTATCTGCGTGTGCGGCGAGCTTCTCATCGCGCTTCGCTTTCCAGATGGTGAAGATCTCGGATGCGCGAGCTGGCTCGATCTTCTTCTTCTCTAAATGCCATTTCAGAAGAATGCCCTCGCCCGAAAGAAGCGAGCGGACGGTGTCCGATGGCTGGGCGCCTACGCCAAGCCAATACAGCGCACGATCCTCTTTGATCTGGACTTTCTGGCCTGCTTCGTTCGACGGGCGGTATTGACCCAGCGATTCGAGGTAACGGCCATCGCGGCGCGAACGGCTATCGGTGGCGACAATCTTGTAAATCGGGACTTTTTTGCGTCCCTGACGTGCTAATCTCAGTTTTACCATTGGTTCTTACGTTAATTTGTGATGTGTAGCCGTGACTTTTAGGTCACGGTTTTGGAGGATGTCTGCCGAGCCATTACCAAGAAGGGCTTTCGCAGAGTCTCCAATGAATTGTGGCCTCTTAACAATAAAGGAGCGGAATGGCTCCCGAAAAATGTAATGCTTCTTGATCCTAATACTTACCCCGTTTTACGCGTTTGAACGAATCCATTAGAATGGGCGCATATTTTAGAATATCATTCACAATATCCATTGGACTATATCCCGCATACTCATGGGCGATTTTATTACGAAGCGCCCGCATTTCAAGATAGACATCGGCCGAATCGATGACCCCACGCTGTTCCGCTCGCTGCAAAACATCCAGAGTTGTACCCTGATCGCCAGAGAGCAGATCAATAGATCGAAGGGTATGCGAAACGAAAAAATCCTGCGCCCGCTGAAAACGATCCGTTAGCGCACCGATCTCGCGTAAGTCCTGCCGCGAAAGATCGTCAGATATAAATTTCGAGCATATCTCGCACGATTCTCGCAAATAATCTTCGAGAAGACCAAGTGTCACAAGATCCTCTTCAAAGCGTTTACGAATGGGTTCGAGCAGACTCATAACACAATGGCATTACCAATGACGAGCTTTGCAAAATCACTTTGCCGGTCAGGATTTTCGATCGATAGATCGATTTTCTGTTCCCCAATTCGCCGGTACAGGGAAGCAAGGATTTTCAGTTTAACCGATTGCTCGAACGTCTCTTTTGTAAGCACCAGAAGATCAATATCCCCGCCGCGTTTTGTATCATCGGCCCTCGATCCGTAGAGCAACACTTTTGCGCCCGGTAAAAATTGCTGTACCGATTCCCGAATCGAATGCTGTTGAAAACTCGTGAGCCGCATGGGTTCTCAAACACGGCATGAAGCCGAAAGTTCACGTTACAATCTATGAATGGGAACTCGAAACCCCGACCATCGAGCCGGGGTTTCGAGAATTCCTAAAAGTACGATTACTTATTTCAGCTCGACCTTCGCACCGGCTTCCTCAAGTTTCTTCTTGAGAGCTTCTGCGTCGGCCTTACCGATAGCTTCCTTGACGGTCTTCGGAGCGCCATCGACGAGATCCTTCGCCTCTTTCAGGCCAAGACCTGTCGCTTCGCGAACAGCCTTGATGACGTTGATCTTCGAAGCGCCACCATCGGTGAGCACGACGTCGAACTCGGTCTTCTCTTCGACGGCCGCTGCAGGAGCGCCGCCGGCTGCGGGCATCATACCCATCATCATCGGGGCTGCTGCCGTTACGCCGAACTTATCTTCGAGAGCTTTCTTGAGATCTGCGGCCTCGCCAAGTGTAAGCGCGCTGATCTGATCTACGATTGCATTAATATCTGCCATGGTTGTATTACGGTTTTAAGTGGTTAAAATGTTATTGTCAGAACCTTGATTTGGGGAGATTTCAGAGATTAAGGAGATAATTTTTCTATCCCAAAAATCCCATTCATCTCATAAATCCCGGTTCAGACGGCTTCTGCTTTCTTCTTCTCGATCGCATCGACGAGATAGACAATATCTCGCTGCAATGCGCCCAGTACGCCGACGATGCCCTGCATCGGTGCAGCCAGGCTGCCAACAATGCTTGCCATCACGTCCTTCTTCGTCGGGAACGCCGCGACCTTTTTGAGATCCTTACCGGGGTACGTTTGACCCTCGATATAAGCAAGCTTGAGCACCGGCTTATCCTGGTTCTTCTCAATAAAATCACGAAGTATCCGCGCCGGAGCGACGGGATCGTCGAAGCCGAACGCTACGCCCGTCTGACGCACAAGCGCCGCCCGTAGAGGGTCGGTCAGCCTGCCGGCATCATCGAGCGCGCGACGGATCAACGTGTTCTTCCCTACTTTGAAGGTCAACCCCGCGCTGCGGAGTTCGTTGCGCAGACGAGTCGTCTGCTCGACGGTCATTCCTTCGAAGTCGGTGAAGTACATACCGGTCGATCGGTCGATCACTTCACGGAGTTCCGCTACGGAACTCTCTTTTTCTTCGCGTGTCATGTAATGTAGCGCAAACTTTAGTTTGCGATTATTTTGCCTCTGGCAATCACTGTTGCAAGCCTTGAAGTTAGAAGCTCTCCAAAAACATGCCATTTTTGCGAGGAAATTCTGGCCCGTAACAACCGAATTTTGCTCCCCGCAGGACGCAATAAGCAGACCCCCTGCTTCATCCGCCCTTTGCCAAATAGCGCGCCACTAACTGTCAATACCCAAAGATAGTTCTATTATATATGCACATCAACTCTGATTGGCTGTTCTCCAAGAAACGCATCTGATTTCCTGAACCCACCATGGCCTTTCTCTCGGAAAAGGCAATGATTTATATACTTTGTGTTCGGAAGCGAGTTCCTTAACCACTTTTTATTGAATATACGCCATTTTCGCCGCTTTCTTTCAGACAATGCGGCGATTTATATACTTTGTGTTGGGAAGCCCTCGGGGAACTCGCGTTCCCAGCGCCTCTTGCAGAACCGGGATCTGGGTTGCTACATTCGAGGGAATGACATTATTCCTAATCAGCGTAATCAGAAATAAATCAGCGAAATCCTGGTTCAGGTTCAGAATTTAACCACAGGCACCGTCTCCACCTGCCCATTCATGCGGACGAGGCATTCATACACGCCATCGGGCAAGCCTGTAGGATTGCCCAACAGGAAGAATGCATTCATCGCAACACCACAAAATCGCGGCAGCCGGTTTGGCTGCCACAAGAAATTTGAGCATGATAAATCCCAGCAGGGAAGGAATGGATATCGAGCCTGATTGCAGATGGCACGGAGGGATCTATCATTACTTGAGTCGTCAGTACTTGGACACCGCGTAGATCGAATATCTCCACTGTTGCGAGAAGCTGTGCATTCGAAAGAATAGTAAACGACACAAGGTTACCAGAAACAGGATTGGGAACGACGCTCGCGATCTCGAAATTCTGCTCGTTGACTTGGCGGGTTACACCGGAAGTGGCATTGGGCCGCGATGTGAGCGGTGAAGAAGAAACGTAGGCGAAAATATTATCGGCGGGATGGTTAGGAGGCAAGACTTCAGTCCAGGCAGCGGCGAAGCAGCCTGCATAGGCATCGTTGCCGGTATAATCCCCGATAAAATTCGTGCCCGCGATGGTATCGAAGAGCGGATCGAAGAGACGGGAACCCAAAGTCAAGAGGCGGTTCGTTGAAGAGAACGTGCTCAGCGCCGCCCGAGACCAAAGATTCCGGGTCGTATCCTCCTCGGAACTATACATCGAGATATAAGTCTCGCCGGCACTCGCGTCAAAGCTCACCCAGGGCATAAAGTGATCGTTGCCGAGTAAGGCCGGCGTACCAACGGGCGCCGGATCCGTCCAACTGCTGCCTTCATCCGAAGAGTGAACGGCGAACAACTCGGCATTGCGATGGCTCTCATTCCAGTTCCCAAAGACGGCATCGAGGGAATTCGCGGAGGTGTCCACGTCGAATGCAACATACGGGAACGCGCGAAATCCATCCTTTTTCAGGCTGGGATAGCCGGCAGGTGCTAAAGGATACAGCGTATAATTGGCGATAGTACGTTCCGAGAACGTCATCCCACCATCGGTCGAGACGGTCATGCCATGCGAATTGTCGGAGGCAATATCGGTATAGACGAAGGTGCTCGAAGCGATGAAAACAGTTCCATTTTTGCTCGTGCGTATTAACGGGAAATATCCGAATTGGCTCGTATAGGAACGTGGCGAGGACCAGGACTGCGCCTGATCGTCGCTAAAGGCAAACAGATGCCGGATCACTCCGCTGGTATCGTATTCGTTCCAGGCGATATAGATGCGCCCATGATATGGGCTGCCCGGTTCACGGTCGATCGCGATATTTTCTTTATCCTCGAAGGCGATGGAATGCAACCCGAGGACGGGGGTTCCCAGCGTCCAGTGCTTGCCATCGCTGCTTCTGGCTACCATGATATCCGATAGGTTCGATGTATCATCCTCGATCAGGAATGCATAGTAAAAGTTACCGGAATCGTCTGCGGTCAGAATGGGGTCGCCCTGTGCGTACATGCCGTCCGGAATCGCGGGCAGGCGGAACGTGCTCCAGCTATCGCCGCCATCGGTGCTGACAAAGGCGGGCATGGATAACGTAGTCATGGAGGCATCGTTGGCGCCGGCAACGATAAGGGTGGGATTTTTCCTGCTGATGGCAATCGTCGTCTCATTCTGCTCTGGAGTTCCAAGCTGGTCTATAGACGTGTGGCTGATGTCACCTTCATACGCCGTATCGGCTTCCTCGCTCATGATGCCATTATGAACGGACGCTCCCAACCCGATTCGCGCGGAGACCCGCGCATTGATCATGCGGGCGAATACATCGCAACGGCGGTAGAGCATGGCTCCATGCGTATAATGGGCAAGTTCCCGCTGGACTTGTGCCTGGAAATCGGACGCCGCAAGCTTATTGTTTCCATTCGGGATTGACTTCTGCGCGCGCAGCACACACGGCGGCATCACCGCAAGCGCGACGAAAAGGGTAAGAACGAGAAGACGTTTCGGGAACAGGTGCATCACCTCATTTCGGGTGAGTAACCCGCACCAGATACTTCAGCCCGTAGGGATTCCAGTCCTTCCAACGGGGATCCTCGGCAAGCGTGGGATCGTCTGCAACCCACTCGATAGCTTCGTGCTCGATTTCGAACGAGATATGATTCTCTCCGGATTTCAAGGTTTTGCTCAAGTCCCAGGTTAAGAGGTCAACCACTCCACCCTTTCGTTCCAGCACATGCCCGTTGACGGTTGGTCGGCACCACCGGGCAACCAACACCAGTAGTTCGGCGGAAACCAGATTTTCGAGTTCGTGCGGCAAGATGAACGTACGCTCAAAGATATATTTCCCTTCACTTATCGCTTCCTGTTGGCTCATGCTCTGCTCGTCGGCGATCCAGTGATAATTCGCAAGATCGGTGTACATGTTGTCCGCCACGATCCACTCGGGGTGAAGTGGCTTCGGCACGACCACGGCAGGCTTTCCGTGATGATGTTTCTCGTGAACGGTGCTGTCGGTGAAGATCGTCTCGGGGTCGCTGCCGATATAAACCGTCTCCATTTGATGAGGATGAAGCAGCTCCGCCACCCGAGTAAGCCATGCTAATCCGAGGATCAGCAGTACGGCGGGGGCATGGAGTAAGGGTGGGGCGATCATCGACGCATGGTGCGCTCCCGGCACAGCAGGAGTGGTTGCGAGAAATCCCGAGAGACAGGCTCCGGAAAAAATCAGAAGGCCAGCCGGTGTTGAAACACTTCCGGCTGGATCGCTGATCTTGTTCAAACACTTCGATAATGTACGCATAAGTATAGACTCCAATTAAAGTTCATTTCAACACGAAGATAATATACAAACGAGACTGTTTTTTCGTTCAATCGATGGCGTGTCCCCGCCTGGAGTTCCTTTCCAATTGACCCAGTCGGTGGGCCGTTGTTGCTCCGCGAATTTTGAGACCCATTGAACCGCTCCCACTCCCTCGTAGTTTATAACGAATTAATAATTATGGCCGAAGATAAACTACCCAAACGTTCAGAAGATTTTAGCGCGTGGTATAACGAGATCGTGCAGCGTGCCGAGCTGGCGGAGCATTCGCCGGTGCGCGGCTGCATGGTCATTCGCCCGAATGGCTACGGCATCTGGGAACTGATGCAGCAGGCGCTCGACCGTATGTTCAAAGAGACCGGTCACCAGAATGCGTACTTTCCCATGCTCATTCCTCAATCGTTCATGACGAAGGAAGCGGAGCATGTCGAAGGCTTTGCGCCGGAACTTGCCGTGGTAACCATTGGCGGCGGCAAAGTGCTCGATGAACCGCTCGTGCTTCGCCCGACATCGGAAACTATTATTTACTCCATGTTCGCGAAATGGGTGCAGTCCTACCGCGACCTGCCGATCTTGATGAACCAATGGGCGAACGTCGTCCGCTGGGAAATGCGGACGCGGCTATTCCTACGCACGATGGAATTTTTGTGGCAGGAGGGCCATACTGCACACGAAACCGAACAGCAAGCCGAAGAAGAGGCGTTGAAAATGCTCGGCGTGTATCGCATGTTCATGGAAGAATATCTCGCCATGCCTGTGCTTATCGGTTTAAAAACGGATAGCGAGCGTTTCGCCGGCGCGCTCCGCACGTACTCCACAGAGGCGCTGATGCAGGATAATAAAGCGCTGCAAAATGGCACCAGCCACAACCTCGGCCAAAATTTTGCAAAGGCGTTCGAACTTCAATTCCAATCGCGGGACGGGAACCTTGAATATGCGTGGAATACGTCCTGGGGCGTTTCGACAAGAATGGTCGGCGGCCTCATCATGACGCATTCCGATGACGATGGCCTCGTTACCCCTCCACGCGTAGCTCCATTGCAGCTTGTCATCGTTTCCATCTTCAAAACTGACGAGGAAAAGACTTTGGTGATGAATGCCGCAGACGAAGTTTTCAACGAAATGAAATCTGCTGGCGTTCGCACCAAGCTCGATGACCGCGATTCCCTCAGCCCCGGCGCAAAATTCTTCGATTGGGAAACAAAAGGCATCCCCCTGAGAATGGAGATCGGCCCCAAAGACGTGCAGAACAATTCCGTCGTTATCGTTCCACGCATCCTGTTAGATTCGGAAGAAGCTCCAAAGCCCAACCGCAAGCAAAAACTATTTTTGAGCAGAGCAGAACTTGCTACACGCATTCCAACTTTGTTGGATGCATTACAAAATCAGCTTCTGCAAAACGCCATCGCTCGCCGCGAGGCGAACAGCACGCGCGGCATAACGGATTACAACGAGATGAAAGCACTCATCGAACGCGATGCGGGATTTATTTACACCGGATGGTGCGGTATGGCAACCTGCGAGGCAACCGTAAAAGAAGAGACGAAGGCGACGATACGCGTGATTCCCTTCGCAGAGTTCCAAAGCCCGACAGCGCCCACACAGTGCATCGTGTGCGGCATGGCATCGAAGCACGAAGTGGTATGGGCAAAAGCCTACTGATCGTTCTCGCTCTGGCAACTGCGGAGTTGTGGGCGATCAGCCCCGCCTTTGCGCAGATCTTCGGCACCACGAGCAGTTCGCCGCGTTCGATCGCGCTCGGACGCAGCGACATCGCCGACCCGCGTGACGAATGGTTACCAAATCCCGCACTACCAGCCGATACTTCCTCACACATTCACGCCGTCCTTTCGCCGCAGCCGTTAGGACTTTCGCAATCCTTAAGCGCAGGATTCAGCGGCGATCTACCGCTCGATCCACTCTGGCTTGCCGGCGCATCGTTCAGCCGGTATCAATGGGGAGATGGATTCTCGTGGCAATCCTTCGGTGTGCAGGCTTCGAGAATATTTGCCGTCGGCACAACTGGCTCAGGTGGGAAGGATAGCACTACGCCGCGTCATGCTGTTGCAGGAATCCGCCTCCGCTACTCTGAAGAAACGTTCCAGGGGTTTTTGCCGCTCGATGATATTGGCGTCGATCTTGGCGCCAGCATCGAACTGTTCCCTAAACTCACCCTGGCTGTAGCGGTCACGCACCTTGTTAGTCTCTACAACAATCAGGGTGATTCGCTCGAAGATCGTGTTGGATGGCTTGGCCTTTCGTATCATCCGACCGACGACCTTACGATCGACGCGGCGTTCGAATCGGGAACCAACGATAGTGCTGGATTTCATGTCGGAGCAGAATATGCGATCGACCCGCATCTGTTCGTTCGGGCTGGCGACGACACGGGAAACGGCGAACTTTCCGCCGGTATCGGTTTAGCCTACGACAACTTCACTGCTGATTTTGCCGCGATCCGCCATCCCATGCTCGGAACTT